>Ga0315321_10002215_pt1 | contig 15106 bp, 11 predicted proteins | sample M180m21515metaG_FD_203464 | JGI IMG/M metagenome (GOLD analysis project Ga0315321, IMG submission 203464) | Ammonia-oxidizing marine archaeal communities from Monterey Bay, California, United States - M1 80m 21515 | ecosystem: Environmental > Aquatic > Marine > Intertidal zone | place: USA... | reverse complement strand
TGGGGGATGATCTTGATCTCCTGGCCGTTCTTGCCATCCGAGACCGTGGTGCCCTGAAACTGGACCTCCATCAGCTCTTGGTGCTCGGCCAGCCCGACGTGCATCTCGCCGGCAATGAAGCGATACCCGAGGCGCACTTCGCCACTCGCCCGGTCGACGTGGGGCAAGCAGAGATGCCAGTCATCGGGGTGGATGCGCGCCTCATCGCACTCCTCTTCCGACGCGAAGATCTGAAGCTCGTACTCCTTGTCCGAGTCTGGGATCGGCTGCTCGATACGGATGGTAGTGCCGGGAATCGGCGTATAGCGGGCGTCTCCACACGCAACCCCCAGAAGCAGCGCCCCACCCACCGCGAGCCAGCGAGCCTTCGCAGACCATCCGGGCATCAGACCTCCTCCTTCGGAAGGAGGATGAACTCCAGCTCGGCGCGCTGGTCGCCTTGCCCCAACACGATGCGGTCCCCCGAAGACAGGGGCGTCTCTACCGGCGTGGGGCGGCGGGGGTCGTAGCGGAGGTCGACGCTCTGGAGCAGGCGCTTGACCATGGTGGGCTGCTGGCTGAGCCCCCGCGCGGTGTAGCGCTGATCTTCATTGACCACGACACTGAGATGCAGCTCCTGCACGCCATCTTCGACCGGAAGGAACAAGTCAAGCCCCCGGGGAAAGTGACCCACGAAGCGCTCTTTGGCCTTGCGGTCGGGGGCATCGATGGGGATGCGTCGACCAAATCGTCGAGGAGTGAGCACCCGGAGCCAGCCGACATACAGCTCGTCGGGTATCGACCAAGCCATCAGCCCGAAGGCGAAGCCCCAAGTCACCCCGAGGGTAGCCCCCGCCAGGAAGAGGTCCTTCTGCGGAGCGATCACGCCAAACACGACCTCGTCGGTGGGCAAGCCGGCCACATACCAGCCCACGCCGCCCAGCAGTCCGGCCGCCAGTCCGCCGGCGAGATGGCTCACGGGCTCCGAGAACCGGCGCACAGCAAGGCATCCGGTACCACAGCCCAGCCCGCCCATGCCAAATGCACCCATCCGGTACGTCAGGCTCACCAGAGAGGGGTCCTGCGCGTCGACCAGGCTGGAGCCTTCAAGGAAAAGCCCCACCACGACGTGCCACATGAAGTAGTAGATCAGCGTGACCAGCCCCGAAATACCCGCTGCGAACAGCACCTTGAGACCGCGGCTCCACAGAGGCAGGCGGCGCAGGTTGCACTCGCCGAGCACCGATGCCACCGCCACCGTGACCGAGATGGTGCACATCAAGATGGGGCCGTCCCAGCTCGGCGGCCAGTCGATGTTCAGCACCACGAGGCCACTGAGCACCGCCCACCAGGCCATCAGCCCCGCGGACGCACACCAAAGCGCCATGCCGAAGTGCCGCAGCCACGTGTAGGGGAGCAGGAAGATGTTCATGAGACCTCCCGCAGGGACTGGTACTCGGACAAGAAGGCTACCGCACGGCGCCGCAGGACTTCCGCGAGCGGGCCGGACGGGACCGCCGACGGTGCTACCATTCGCAGCCTGGAGTCACCACGTCCATGTCTTTTGACGACAAAGTCCTCTACCTGCGCCTGAGCCCGGAGTTCGGCGGCACCCGCTTCGGACACTTCGAGCAGCGCGTGGTGCGCCTGGGCTCCGACCCTGGCTGCGACATCGCCATTGCAGAGGGCTTCGGCGTGGCGCCCGAGCACGTCCAGGTGCTCTTCGACGGTCCCAACAACATCATCGTCGCGCCCGCCGATCGGGCCGCCGACGTCTACCTGTGGAAGCCCAACGCGCCGCGTCCTGAGCTGGTCACCACACCGACCGCGATTCGTCCCGGCGAGTCATTCGCACTCGCGACCCCCACCGGCCCGCGCTTCATCATCGAGATGGACGATCTGCCCGAAGGGCTCGCAGCAGCCCGCTCAGCATTGGGCGGCCCCCGAATCGGCGGGCGCAAGCTGAGCGGAAAGGCAATGACCGACGAGGTCAAGCGCCAAGCGTGGACGTCACTGCTTGTCACGGCTCCGATGCAGATTGCGCAGCGGGCCTGGATCTTCGTCAAGTCCGGCGCAATCCTGCAGCCCCGGAACATCATCCTCGGCATCACCATTCTTGGTGGCTACATCGTCGGCGGGGCATCGTTTTGCAGCGCGCGCAAGTCCAAGGCTAATCTCGTCGCCGTCAATGAGCGCTACGACGGCTGTCAAGACGAGCTGGCCGCGGAGCGAGGCGGGTCCAACGACCCCGTCAAGATGAAATTCTCCGACCTCGCCAATGTCATTGTCGGGTCCACGCGGGTGGAAAATGCCCTCAAGAAGGACCGCAAGTTTGGTGCCCTCGTCAAAGAGCGCACGCGGGCCATCCTCGCCGATCCCGGCGCCTACGACTGGATGTTCAAGGCGGGCTCGGGCCGAGCGAACAAGTTCGTGCAGTGGCGCAGCCGGCTGCTTGAGCGCGATGAGCTCGACGGGCAGACCGTTCTCGTGGCGACCTGGCTGGGTGCCCCGCCCTACGCGCAGCCCTACACCGACCCCCTCTACATGCGCCAGCTCGACAGCGAGGCCAACGACACCTGCACCCGGGGCAACCTCGGCCTCACCTACCGGCAGGCCGTCAACCTCGGCATGGAAGTGCAGCTCGACGCCTTCCACCGGGGCACCGCCGCCGCCATCGACGACACCTCCATCCGCAAGGAGATGCTCGCCACCACCGCTGCAGGCGTCGGCCAGGAGCTGCCCGAAGACCTCACCATCGAGATCAAGGGCGTGGGCACATCGGGCAAGGAGTACTGCGTCTACTCCGAGGGCGACGACGACCGTGACCGCCGCAAAAAATTGCTCGATGTGGTCGCGCGCAACTTCGCCAAGGACAGCCCCGAGGTGCCTCTCGAGGCCGGCGGTGTAGGTGTGACCGCCCGGGTGGCCCGCTTCTACGCGGCCGACCTGCCTGGTGCCCAGTACGATCCCAGCCGCCGCATCGCGCGTACCGTCAACTTCATGCGCAACAAAGACTCCGTCACCCGTGCCCTCGAAGAAGAAGGGCCGCGCGGCGAGTGGGTGCTCAAGAAGACCGCCGACGTGTATGCGCGAGCCATCGCGGTACCGTGCATCGGCGTGCTCGATCCCGACAAGGATGAAGCGGTACTAAACACCGTGCTGGGCGACCGTCTGCCCAACGCCATCCACTGCCTCGTGCTCAACTACCAGCTCAACATCGAGAACTGAACTGATCGAGAACTGACTGAGGGCGGGCGCCTCCCAGCAGTGGCGCTTCTCCCCCACAAGCGCGGGGGTCTTCAGTCGTCCCGGCGTCGGGTAGACAGCACGGTAAGACCCACGAGCCAGGCAGCTCCCATCGCGCCTACGCCCGCCGACGAGCAGCTGAAGCCACCCTTCTCCTCGACGGTGACCCAAGCGGGGGTCAGCGGCAGCTCCGCTGTGTCAGAGGCGGTATCGCTGGTGTCGGCGCTGTCCGACGTGTCGACCACGGGACCTTCCCCGGAGTCAGCCGAGTCCGAGGTGTCCACCCCAGAGTCGGCGGAGTCGACACCCGAATCCGCCGAGTCGAGGCCAGAGTCAGCGGAATCTGCAGTGTCGGAGCCCGAGTCGCCCGAGTCGCCCGAGTCGCCCGGCGCCGGCGGGGGGACCACCAGCATCGGCAGCCCGATGGCGAGCGTTCCCACCAGTCCGGCCACCATCATCCACTCGGGCAACCCACGCATGTCCGTCTCCTCGCTGTCGGAGGGTTCGGCTCACAGCTGAGCACCCCAGGTTCCGACGCTGCGCAGTGTACCGGCACGCCCCGGTCCGGGGCCACCTCCACACACTCCACAAAGTTTTCGGCCGGTCGGAGCCACAATTCGACCCCTTGCCGATACTTGCCGCAGGACGCTGCGTGCGCTAACCGTCGGCGGTTCCGTGGTGGGTCGTCTGTCGGGCGATCTACCCGTGCGATATCAAGCGAGCGTGGTCACCCACGCCGCTTCTCTACCGGGCCCCAACTTCTCGCCACTGTCCGGCGACGCCCAGGGTCCCGAGTCCCACAGCTACCCAGCTCCCACAGACTTGCAGCTGGGGGGAGTGAGCGGTAACGCCGCCCCCCAAAGTCTTCTTCGAGGTTCCGTCATGAAAGCCGACATCCATCCCAAGAACTACCGCTACGTGGTCTTCAAGGACACGTCGGTCGACTTCGCCTTCCTGACCCGCTCCTGCGTCAACACCCGCGACACAATCGTGTGGGAAGACGGCAACGAGTACCCGCTGGTCAAGCTCGACATCTCGTCGAAGTCCCACCCGTTCTACACGGGCAAGCAAAAGATCCTCGACACCGCTGGTCGTGTCGAACGGTTCAAGCGCAAGTACGGCCTCAGCTGAGCCGCTTGCCTACTCCAACGGCCCCGCACTCCACATCGGAGACGCGGGGCCGTTGCCGTTCTCGGGGGTCAGTGCAGGGGCCGGACCGCACCGTGCTCGGTGACCAGAAGGTCCATGAGCTCATCGGTGGGGGCAGTCGGCACCCGCTGCACCACCTGGCCGGCGAAGCCCACGGCCACCCGCAGCGCCGACATTGCGCGGAGGCTCCGATCATAGAAGCCGCCGCCATGGCCCAAGCGTCGCCCACCTTGGTCAAAGGCAACCCCCGGAACGACCACCAAGTCGATATCTTGGGGGTCCACGACCGCAGCCTCAGGGCCCGGCTCCAGGATGCCGAACGGCCCCGGCTGCCAGTCGCCGCCCAAGCGCCACTCGAGCGGCTGTCCGCGCGCGACCACGACCGGCCAGCAGACCCGCACAGCACTTGAGGCGAGCGCCGCCACATCCACCTCGCCCCGCAGCGCCTTGTAGAGCGCGACAGTGCGCGCATTCTGCCACTCTTGAAGCGCGGCTATGTGGGCGCAGACAGCCGCAGAAGACCGTCGCCCCGTGTCGGTCGGCGCATATTCACGCCGCCACCTCCGCAGACGTCTGCGCAGCTGTTGCTTGGCCTGTGCCAGCGCATCTTGGTCCGCGATGTCCGCCATTCGCTTCTCCGTCCACGGGCGCCTGAAGCTACCCTCCCGTGGCGCGCAACCGGTTCGTGAAGCCCGGCGCCATCAACCGCGTGATCGGCTTGCCGCTGTACTACACCGCGCAACTGGTGCTGGCAGGCAGCCTCTCGGGCAGCTGAGCGGACTCGGATCCCGCACCCACAGTCGACAATGCCCCACCTTGGGCGGTAAGCGCGGGGCGTCGCTTGCCACCGACCGACGCGTCTGGGGCACGACTGGAGAGCCGAGTGACTTTGCTGCGCGCCGCCCTCATCGCGTCCGCCACCACCGGCTGTGTCGCGGTGATCGACAAGTCCACGGCCACCTCGGTGGCACCCGTCGTGATGGCCTCCAACGACATTGGGCTTGGCTGTGCCTCCGGCGAGGCCACCGCCGCGGTACTGTCCTCCTTCGGAAAGCCGGCCAAGGGCAAGACCCCTCACCAGGCCCAGGTACTCACGCTCCTGTCAGCGGGTATGTGTGTGGAGCCGCTCGCCTGGGACGCCGAACTTCAGCGCGGCGTGGCCCTCAAGAACGGTGAAGGCGCCCGAATCTCCGACCTTCTTGAGGTCGAGCGTCGCCACCATGCAGTCGCCGCCAAGCGCTACTACGCGGCCTGGCTGGAGCTTTCGGCGGCCTGGTCGCCTGAGCCGGGAGAGGGCTGCCCCCGGCTCAACCAGAAGCAAAACGAGGAGCTGATCTACCTTCTGGGTCTGTCCAGCGGCGTATTGAGTGTGCTCCACGACCAAGCGGCGGGCGGCGAGGTAGGCGTGCCGCTCGATGTGCCGCGTGCGGTCGCCCGTGCCGCCACCTGCCTCGACGACGACACCTGGTGGGGCGTCCCCCGCGCACTCCAGGCCGCCGTCTGGGCCACCATTCCTGGCGCAGCTCCCGAAGGCATTGATCCGAAGGTAGTGTTGGCGGAGTCGGCCGCGAAGGGCGATGCCGCAAGGGTGCGATTGTCCCGCGCGTTCCAGGTGCAGTCGCTCGCGACCCTCGGCGACGAGGATGCCTTGCGCGTGGCTATTTCGGCCCATGCCACCTCGATCGAGTCGCCCGCCGACGCCCACTACGGACTGCTCGACCGCTACGCCCACCTGCTCATCCGGCATGAGTCGGACAAGCTGTGGGTCGCAGAGGCCGGGCATCGCACCCCAGGGGACCACTACGGCCGCTTCCCCGCCCCGCCTCCCGACACCAGCGAGGGCGACGCCCTCCTCGACGACCTTCTCGGTGGAGATCTCGATCCCGCCGTCCCAGCTCCGGAGTGACCATGCGCCTGTCCACCGCTCTTGCCGCCGTGTTTGCCGTTGGCGCCGCCGCCGTCCCCCAGCAGTCCGAAGCCGCCGACAAGGTCCTCTGCGTCTACGACCCCAGCGGCAGCGCTGGTCCTGTGTTCCAGCAGGCCAAAAAGTACCAGGCCGCCGCAGCACAGTGGGATGTCACCTTCGACCTCAAGCCGTTCACCGATGAGAGCGTAGCCGCCGCCGACTTTCGCAACGGAAAGTGCGACGCAGCCCTGATCACGGGCGTGCGGATGCAGCAGTTCAACAAGGCCACCTTCAGCCTCGAGGCCATCGGGCTCATCCCCAACTACGATGTGCTGGAGCGCAGCATCACCACTCTGGCGAGTCCCAAGGCCGCCAAGCTGATGGTCAACGGCACGTACGAGGTGGGCGGCATCTTCCCAGCGGGCGCGGTCTACCTGTACCTGCAAGACCGCGCGCTCTCCGATGCCAAGGACCTCGCGGGCAAGAAGATCTGCACCATGTCCTTCGACAAGGCGGCCAACTCGATGGTTGGCGTCATCGGCGCCCAGGCCGTCGCCTCCGACGTCTCCAACTTCGCCAGCAAGTTCAACAACGGCTCGTGCGATGTCGCCTACGCGCCGGCCACCGCCTACACGCCGCTCGAGCTCTACAAGGGTCTTGGTGAAACCGGCGGGCTCGTGCGCTACCCGCTTGCCCAGATGACCTTACAGCTGGTAATTCGAGACGACTTTCCCGAGGGATTCGGCCAGCAGAGCCGCAGCTGGTCGGCCAGCCAATTCAACGCGCTGATGCCCAGTGTGAAGAAGGCTGAAGCCGAGGTGAAGTCGCAGTACTGGGTCGAGGTCACCGGCGACAAGAAGACCGGCTACGACGCCATGCTCGCAGAAGCGCGCGGCAACCTCGTCACCCAGAAGGTCTACGACCCCACCGTGGTGAAGCTCGTCGAGGCGCTCGCCAAGCGCTGAGTCCAACCCATCCCCGCCGACCCGAGGGTCCCCGTGTCGCACTCGTCCACTTCTGAGGGGCCCACGCGTCGCTGGCTGAGCACGCTCCCGGTCCTCTTGTTGCTCGCCGGCACGGTGCTCCACTGGGTGGCGAGCGGTGTGTCCGGACGCGTCATCCGCCTGGGTGGCGACATCTGGCCCGGCTACGCCCTTGAGCTGCGGGTCGACCGTGCGCGTCCAGAGGTCGTGGCCGCCATCGCCCAACCCACCGCAGAAGCCGACGATGATCTTATCGGAGACCTCCTCGGCGACGATGCGCCCGCGGACGGCGGAGCAGACGACGACCTGATCGGCGACCTCCTCGCGGAAGAGCCTGTGGACGACGGTGGGCCCGACGAAGACGGTGCCGACGACGCCCTCATCGGTGACCTCCTCGCGGAGCCCCTCCCTGTAGGCGACGATGCTGCGGTCGACGTTGCTGCGGTCGACGAGAACGGTGCAGATGACACCCTCATCGGAGACCTTCTCGGCGACGACCCACCTGCAGTCGAGGCCCCTTCTGCGGCGCCCGTCGACCTGTCCGCCAAGCTGGCCGAGTGGGACGCCAACGAAATCCGCAAGACGCCGGCACTGAAGGCATTTCGGGCATTCGACCACGCCCTGTCCGCCTTCACCACCTGGGGCAACCGGCAATTCGGCTCCGTGCTGGTGCTGCTCATCCTCTTCGCGGGTACGACCGCGACCGCCACCCGGTCCCACATCTCGCTGCGCCCCGTGCGTACCCGGCTCGACGACCGGCTGAGTCAGGCCGTCCAGCTCATCGCAAACCTCGTGCTGGCCGCCAGTCTGGTGCAGCTGTACCGCCTCAACATCGCCTCGGGCACCGATCTTGACAACGCATCGATGCCGCTGCTTTGGGCCGCTGCATTTGGCGCGATGGCCGGCTTCAACGTGCTCTTGCTGTTCCGACCTTCGCCCGACCACGCCGAAGACGGCAGCTTCGTCGAGGCTGCGCTCACCGCGCCGCTCTACACGGGCATGGCCATGGCCTCCGCCTTCTGGTTCATCCTCGGCGAGCAGTACCTCGCGGGACTCGGGGTCTACCTGCAGAAGCTCACCGAACACGGTGAGCTCTATGTGTTCGTCGGTCTCTACGTGTGGACCGGCATGCTGCTCAAGCGCACCCGGGTGGTGCACCTCGGCTTCGATGTGCTGCGTCCCTGGAAGCTCACCCCAGAGCTCTTGGCCGTGCTGGTGGTGGCTGCCGCTGCCTTGCCCACCGCCTACTCCGGCGCGAGCGGCATCTTCGTGATCGCCACCGGCGCACTCATCTTCACCGAGCTGCGCGATGCCGGCGCGCGCCCACAGCTCGCCCTCGCCGCCACCGCTATGTCCGGCAGCCTCGGCGTGGTGCTGTCACCCTGCCTTCTCGTGGTCATCGTCGCCTACCTAAACCCACCGTCCACCGACCAGCTCTACGGCTGGGGCGCCTGGGTCTACTTGCTCACAGCCGGCCTGTTTGCTGTGGTGGTGCTGCTCACCCGCGACGGTCCCCTCAAGATGGCACCGCCCAAGGTCGCTGCGCCCGACAGCTTCCGCGCACTTCGACCGCTGGTGCCCTACGTCGTGATTGGCGTCGTGGTGGTGGGCGCAGCGTACTGGCTTCTTGAGGCCGGACTCGACGAGCACACCGCGCCCATGCTGCTTCCGCTGGTACTCATCGCCGCACTGCGCTTCGAAGACCGCAAGTCCGCCTCGAAGAACACGCCCCAGGCGCTGAAGGAACGGATGCCGAAGGAAGGGGTGTTCGGGGCGACCAGCGAGACCACCGTACACATGGGCGCTCTGCTGCTGTTGATGTGCCTGTCCATCGCGCTCGGCGGCGTCATTGAGCGCAGTGAGCTGATGGCCCTCGTGCCCACCGACCTGGGCGGCCAGTGGCCTGTGATGGCCATGCTGGTCGTGGTGCTCGTGGGCGTCGGCATGACCATGGACCCCTACGGCGCAGTCATCCTGGTGAGCGCCACTATCGCGGAGGTCGGGTATCGAGCCGGAATCGACGAGACCCACTTCTGGATGGTCGTTCTCGTCGCCTTCGAGCTAGGCTACCTCACCCCACCCGTAGCGCTCAACCACCTGCTCACACGGCAAGTGGTCGGAGCGGACGCCGTCGCAGAGGCCAAGACACAGAGCGCAAGCTCAAGAACGTTCTGGCATCGGCATGAACAGCTGCTGCTGCCCGTGACCGTGATGGGCATTGCGCTTCTGCTCGTGGCCTTTGTGCCGCTGTTCTTCTACTCAGCGGAGATGTAGATCCGCGTGACGCCACACCCTGGTCTCGCCATTGCCCCGGCTGCCCCAGCACTCCGAGGTGCCCGCCCTGCCTTCCCTCGAAGACTGCCCCTCCGATCCGGTCCCCGCAGCCTGCGGTCTGATAATGTCGGTGCCTTCCGAGCCTCAGGAGCCCACGATGCTGCGCCCACTCTGCTTGTCCCTGCTGCTGTTCTCCGTCGGTGTCGGCGCCGTGGGCTGCGAGAATCCCTTCGATGTGGCCCAGACTGCCCACACCATCGAAGCATACGAAACATACCTCCAAGAAAACCCTGACGGCACCTACCTGCTCCAGGCCAACCTTGCGCTGGAGGACCTCTACTTGCAGGCCGCGCGCGAAGGCAAGAGCCTCGAAGGCTACGACAAAGCCCTGGAACGCTTCCCCAAGGGCCAGCACAAAGACAAGCTGATGGACGAGCGCAAGCAGTTCCTGTTCGACTGGGCGGCAGAGAAGGACACGCCCGAGGCATGGCAGCGGTTCCTCGCCGAGTACAAGAAGGGCGCCAAGAAGCTCCGTTCCAAGGCCAAGCAGCGACTGCGCATGGCCGAAAACCGCGACCGAGTGGAGGTCGGCGCCGTGGAGGCCGCGCAGGTCAACCTCGCTGAAAACCCTGACGGACCGCTCGATGGCTGGGGCTTCACCGCCGACATCACCAACAAGGGCGACAAGCCCATCCAGACGCTGATGATGGAGATCCAGTACCTCGACGACGCCGGCAAGAAGGCCAAGTCCGAGCTCTGGCCCGCCGTCGCCACCCGCCTGCCCGGCAACCTCCCCTTCGAAGAAGGCTTCGACAAGCCCATCGCTCCGGGCGACGTGCGTGTGTTCAGCTACACCACCGGCGATCTGCCTGCAGGCTGGTCGAAGAAGGTCAAGCTGATACCCATCGACATCGGCTTCGCAGAATAGTCGGGTAGGCCGAGACGGGAGGTCCAGTGCTCCAAGACATCTTCCGCCCCGCCATCCCTCGCGACCACCGCCCCGCCACCCTGCTGGCCGTGGCGTGAAGCAGGTCCTGCCGATGATGGGACTTTTGGCCTGCGGCCCCCCTGAGCGCGTGGTCATCTTGGGCCCCGACGACTGTGTGCCCACACTCGAAGATGCGCGCTACAGCCGGGCGAAGCCAATCGTATGCGACGACGAAATCTTGTTCGGCGAGGCTCTGCGCGGCGACTGGATGCTGCAGAGCGCAGCGCTGACCGCGCACATCCGGCAAGGCGGGCGCTCGGTGAGCCAAGCGAGCTGGGCCGGCGGCACGCTCATCGACTTCACCGGCGCCGACTCCGCCGACATCTCCGAGCTAGTGCCGCTGTTCGAGCTTGCCGACGGCACCCTCTCGTGGTTCGTCGATGCTGAGGTAGAAGCCATCGAAGATGGTCATGGCGCGGGCATTGTCGTAAACGGAACCCTCCCCGACGGCAGCTCCGACACCCTCACCTGGTGGCTCGACCACGGCAGCGACACCCTCCAGATGCGTGGCACAAGCCGCATGGAAGTGGTCCCGCTGGCCGGCAGCATCTTGCGGGGCGACATCCTGCTGCCAGACGGGATGTTGATCACCGATGGCCTGGTCACAGAAGACTTCGGCGGTCGGGTGCGGTGGCAAGGCGTGCACTGGATCAGGGCGGACTTTAGCTCTACCGAACTGAGCGACCACCTGCCCGAGCGCTACGTGCAACCAGTTGCCGGAGACTGTAGAAACGGCGAGTGGGTCTACGTGCGCGACGCAGCCGGGCGCTTGCTCCAGAGGGTGATCGTACTTCCAGACGGCAACTACAGCTTTCTCGCGGACCGCCGGGCCGTCGACATCATCTGCGTTGCGAGCAGTCGGACCAACTCCGGGTGGCAGCCACTCCCCAGCGACTGGGAGCGCGACGACGAGCACCCCGAGGAGCAGTATCTCGACATCGGCCGCTTCGGCGAGCTCACCGTGCATGCCGACACCTCCGACGGCCACCGCCCGCCCATCACGGTGTGGTGGAACGACGCACGCTGGACACTCAGCGGTGGGGCCGGCGTACTCGGCGTCGGCGCAGGCAATGGTTCTGGCTTGGTGAGCGCCGGACCCGCTTGGTCTGCCGCGGAGATTGCCGAGATGTCGGTCGAAGAAGACAGCCAAGCGGCGGTGGTACTCCACCGAGCAATCCCCGATGATGCCCTGCTGGCCGACTTCTCCATCGAGGCCTGGCCTGATCGGGAGGTGCGGTCGTCTGGTCGTACTCTCGCATCACGGGCAGTAGCCAGCGGTGTGCAGTGGGCCATCACAGTCGCCGATGAAGCGGTCGCTCCTACCGGAAGCTCGTTTCTCAACCAAGACGACCTGTGGACATCCACCGGCGCGCGCACCGACACCGTCCACGGTCGAATCGTGAGCTGGCCTTGGGGCGCGAGCTTCAAGGCCAACCAGTGGGGCGCGCCAGACACCCGAGACCTCGACCCCCACGCCGCGCTTGCTGTGATGGGCGGCGGGCGCGGTCTCACCACCATTGTCGACCCCGAGTGGGTGGCCGCCGCAGGACACCCGAGCAGCTGGCCCGTGGTCCCCGATGCCCTGATGATCGATAGCCTCGACCAGCTGCCCACCTACTTCAAGCTCCTCGACCAGCGGACCGGGCTCGCCTTGGTCGGCCCCCTCACTTGGCTCGATGGCGTCGACCGCCGGGCCCATGCCGAGGTCGACGCAGAGCGTGCACTCACTGAGCGACGCACCCTGGCCACCACAGGCCCGTGGCTCCGACTCCGCGTGGATGGAGCTGCACCTGGCCAGCAGGTATGGGGCCACATCGGCACCACCGCGCGCATCACCGTCGACGCCCCCGTCTGGATGCCCCTCGACCATGTGGCCTTGCTGGGCCCGGGGGGGATGGAAGTGGACCGCTGGAGCTTGTCCGAGCCGCTTGACCCGCGCCGCCTTGATGTGGAGGTCTCCGTACCGCTCGACTTGCCCTGGGTGATGGCGGTCGCCTGGAGCGATCGCACAAGTTCTCCACTTCAGGACGTCGCCCCGTGGGTGGCCACCAGCGCCATCTCACTCACAGACTTGTAGGCGCGCTCAGGCGTCTGCACCCATCGCCATCTTCGCCACCAGCTGCTCCCGCAGGTGGTCGTTGAGGGCCGTGATCACGGTGCCCATGTCGCCCCCCACGATGCGATCGAGCTGGTAGAGCGTGAGGTTGATGCGGTGGTCGGTGACCCGATTCTGTGGGTAGTTGTAGGTGCGGATACGCTCGGAGCGGTCACCCGAACCCACTTGCTGACGGCGCTTTTCGGCGAGCTCAGCGTGGGCGTCCGCCTCCATCTTCTCAAGCAGGCGGGCCGCGAGCACCTTGAGTGCCTTGGCTTTGTTCTTGTGCTGGGACTTTTCGTCCTGACACTGCACAGTGACGCCAGTCGGGACATGCACAATGCGCACCGCAGAGTCGGTGGTGTTGACCGACTGCCCACCGGGACCCGACGAGCGGAAGTAGTCGATGCGGAGGTCCCTGTCGGCCATGTTGACCTCGACGGCATCCGGCACCGGCATGATGGCCACGGTGGCCGCCGAGGTGTGAATGCGTCCCTGAGCCTCGGTCAACGGCACACGCTGCACCCGATGGACCCCCGACTCGTGGCGAAGGTGGGTGTAGGCACCGGCCCCAGACACCTGACAGATGACCTCCTTGAAGCCCACCGCCGACTTGCCACCCGCCCCGCCGACCGTGATCTCACTGCGATTGAGCACCTCGATGCGCCAACGATGAGAGTCGGCGTAGCGGCAATACATCCGGAACAGGTCTGCCGCGAACAGTGCGGCCTCGTCTCCCCCAGTACCGGCCCGCACTTCGAGGATGATGTCGCGCCCTTCGTATGGGTCGGGCGGGATGAGCTGGCTCCGAAGCGCGGACTCCAGCGCGGGCACGAGAATCGCGAGGCGCTTGACCTCATCGACCGCCATCTCGCGCATCTCGGGATCATCCATCAGCTCACGCGCTTCGTCGAGCTCATTGCGGGCGTCGTCGAGGCTTCTCCAAGTATCGATGATGGGCTCAAGGTGGGCGCGGTCGCGGGTGATTTCCATCAGCTCGCGCCGGTTCCCAAGCACCGCGGGGTCCATCAGCCGTGTGTCGAGCTCTTCAAGCCGAGCGATGGCCTCATCGAGGTTGCGGAACATGGGTGCCTCCGAAAAGCCCGAGCCCGTACCCCGTCGCCGTGGGACGGACATCCCGGGCCAGACTGCGCCCCCGCCTGGTGCGAGCGAGAGCGGTCCCAAGAACGGAGCAGCCCCAAGAACAGAGCGGGGCCACCCTGTGAGAGATGGCCCCAGCGAGTCCGCTCGGCTTGCCGAGGTCAGCCGGCGATGTCGAGGCTCTTCGGAGGACCGTTGAGCATCTCGAGCGCCTGTTGGAGGGCAACCCTGCGGTCCGTCGACAGCGACTGACGGAAGCGACGCATGCCGTCGGCATCTTCGGCACCAATGAGTCGGGCCACATTGCGTGTGAAGGTGGCGCGGACATCAATGGCCGGCCACAAGTCGTCGGCGACCAGCTCAGAGTCGAGACGAATCTCGGCATTGGCGGTGCCCTGAACCTCTTGGAGCAGCACCTCATCGACGTCGTGACCAGTGTCGGTGAGCACCGTGGCAATCATGGTGAGGCTGCCGCCGCCGTCTAGACTTCGGCCGGCCCCAAAGAAGCGGCGCGCCTTGTGAATGGCAGCGATGTCGACCCCACCGCGCAGCTCGCGTCCGCCGGTAGGCGCGGTGGCGTTGTGGGCACGGGCCAGGCGAGACAGAGAGTCGACCAGCAACACCACATCCCGGCCCTGCTCCACCAACCGCTTCGCGCGCTCGATGACCATCTCGGACACCTGCACGTGACGCTGTGGAGGCTCGTCGAAAGTGGACGACAACACCTCTGCGGTGACCGCCTCCTGCATGGCCCCGACTTCTTCAGGACGCTCGTCGACCAACAACACCATCATGATGGTGTTGGGGTTGGCGGCATGAATGGCCCGACACAAGTCGCGCAGAAGGGTGGTACGGCCGGCGCGCGGAGGCGTGAGCACGGCGACGCGCTGGCCAAAGCCGAGCGGAAGCAGGCGCTCGATGAGCCGAAGACGCACATCGGGAGAATCGAGCGCGATGACCCGCAGGGGATGAATCGGCGCGAAGTTATCGAACAGGATCTTGTCGCGCTCTTCGTCGGGAGAGCGACCGTTGACCTTCTCGATCTTGATGAGGGCGAAGTAGCGCTCGCCGTCTTTGGGAGCGCGGACTCTGCCACCGACGAGGTCGCCAGTACGAAGGTTGAAGCGGCGAATCTGCGAGGGGGAGACGTAGATATCGTCGTGGCCCGGCAGGTAGTTGCAGTCGGGTGAGCGCAGAAAGCCGAAGCCATCGGGAAGCGTCTCAAGGACACCTTCGCCGTGTGCGCCGGACGAACCGCCCGGGCGCTTGCGGACAATCTCGAAGATGAGCTCTTGCTTCTTCAGGCCGGCGGCATTGTCGATGCCGAGGTCTCGGGCAGTGCTCACCAGCTCCGTGATGCGCTTTGCGCGCAATTCGGACAGGTC
>Ga0315321_10002214_pt1 | contig 15108 bp, 16 predicted proteins | sample M180m21515metaG_FD_203464 | JGI IMG/M metagenome (GOLD analysis project Ga0315321, IMG submission 203464) | Ammonia-oxidizing marine archaeal communities from Monterey Bay, California, United States - M1 80m 21515 | ecosystem: Environmental > Aquatic > Marine > Intertidal zone | place: USA... | reverse complement strand
GATGAAGATGATATTACTATAAATAAAAGAGTCAACAATATCATTCTTCAAGTTGAAGATGGCTTTGAAAATGTTCGACGCCATCAAATGTCGTATGAAAGGGTAATTACTCCTACCGCTCTACCTCAGATTTCTGTATACACAGACCCTTCAACTATGGATGAAGAAGAGATTGAAAAATCTACCCCATTTCAGAAATGTCTTATGCTTACACTGAAAGAATTGCGTACACGTGGATACAGACGTTACAAGAATCAATGTTGTGAAGAAATTATCACAATTGAAGGTCATCGAACGAGAGCGTGGAATCCAATTTTCACGATTGAAGAGTTTGTATATTCTCTCCCTAAAAAGGAAAGTAACTTTACCAACTGGAAGAACTTCACAAGTAAAGGGTCTATTTTCAGAGACGTAATTGACAATATATCAAAATGTCAGGATGCTCAGTTTCCAGAGATCTACAAGAGGCGAAATGTCTGGTCATTTAAGAATGGAGTCTTTGTGGGTAAGGAGTGGGTTCCCGATACAGGGAAGTTTGAATGTCGTTTCTATCCTTATACGAGTGACAAGTATACATGCCTTGATCCGAGTATTGTAGCGTGTAAATATTTCGATAAGCAATTTGATGACTTTTCACACATGGAGAATTGGAGAGATATTCCTACACCTTTTTTTGATTCAGTTCTAAAGTACCAAAAGTTTGAAGATGAAGTATGCAACTGGGCATATGTCATGGGTGGACGTTTATGCTTTGACATTGGTGAGCTGGACAAATGGCAGATTATCCCATTCTTCAAGGGTATTGCTCGTTCGGGTAAGTCTACTCTCATTACGAAGGTGTTCAAGAAGTTTTACGAGAATGAGGATGTGAGTACACTTTCTAATAATATTGAAAAGAAATTCGGTCTATCCGCAATCAAGGATTCATTCATGTTTATTGCTCCCGAAGTAAAGGGTGATCTCGCCCTTGAACAGGCTGAGTTCCAGTCTATTGTTTCTGGAGAAGATGTTCAAATCAACATTAAGAACAAGACGGCAACTTCTGTGGAATGGAAGGTTCCTGGTGTATTGGGTGGAAATGAAGTTCCAAACTGGAACGACAAATCTGGATCAGTTCTCCGTCGTATTCTCCCATGGAATTTTGGTAAGCAAGTTCAGGATGCGGATCCCCAACTTGATGATAAGCTTGATAATGAACTTCCAATCATTTTATTGAAGTGCATTCGCGCCTACCATGAATATTCAGATAAATATAGATCGGTAGATATCTGGAATGCTGTTCCTAAGTATTTTGAGAAAATCCGAATGCAGGTGGCTATGGTAACGAGTAGCTTGACGAATTTTATGGAATCTACATATGTAGTGATTAGTAAGGAACTATATGTTCCACAAAAAGAGTTTATTGCAAAGTTCAACCAACATTGCAAGGAAAACAACCTTGGAAATCATAGGTTTCATTCAGACTTTTATGCAGGACCATTTAGTACTAGAGATATTGAAGTTACCACTGAAACAGTTAAGTACAGGGGTCGCGTTTATACAAATCAACCAATTATCCGCGGCCTTGACATTGTAAATGATGATCTAACTTACACCGATGAATAAACAAAAAAATCTTTACCAATAGTAATATGAGTCAGTCTATAAAGGAATTTGTAAAAAAGTCTGGTGTAGAAATCCAGACTACAGACTCAAACTCAAATTGGAACTCGAATAACAATAATTTTGCACGAGAACTTGAGATGGAGATGGAACAAAATGCACAGAGACGACGCCTTCAGGCTGCTCCGGCTTATAAAGCCTTTAGAACACCGCCACGGCGAGTTGTACCTAATCCCCCAAGATCTCAAATACAAGTACCCCAACGCCTTCAACAAAATCTAATTACCAATAAAAAATATGAACCACTTGCAGATGAATTTGCTGGTATAAATGAAAATGCTGTATACAAAATGCTTGAGGAAACTGAGTTTAAAGAAGCATTTCCAAATTTAGCATCCCCAACCCCAGAACTTCAAATTAGTAAACTTAACCCTGGTATGTTTAATGCTAATGTAGATTCGGGATTTTCATCGAAGGATGTAATAATTGACCTCAAGAAGATTCTTATGAAATCACCGGTTGGAAGAACCAGTATTGGTGAAGGCCTTTATTTAGACACACGAGAAATACAGGGTGTTTATGGTCAGTTTCAAATTGGGTTTTCTCATACAAAAAACTTCGGACCAAAGGGTAATCTCAACAAACAATTTGCAAGTGTTAAATTTAAATTGACTCTTTCTAACGATGTAGAAGAAAAAGGATGTGATGTAAATATCTATAAAAATGGTAAGATTCGGTTCTCAAGTGGCTTTATAGGAACAAATATAAGTAATCAACCAGAACTTATTCGCCGTTTTATAGTAGAGACGTATACAGATAAACAAAACTTTTTATACAACCCATTCGTATACAACAATTTAAGTGGACAATTCCGAGTAAATGGAACTTTTAAAATGGATAAAATAGCCAAATCTCGTTCTAGGTACGGGATTACTACTGCTTCGTATGAACCCGAACTTTCTCCATTTCTTTATGTATACTTTAGTGATCATAAACTCATTTTATCAAAATCAGGTAACGTTCAGATTTCGGGTGCAAAGAACCCCAGAGATATGTTAGATGGGTATGAACTTGCTAAAAAGTTTGTTCAGTCTTTAAATAAGGATAAACTAATAATCGTAAAGGGTACATTTGCAAAGGGTGTCAAAACAAGTGCAGGTGTCAAAAAAGTAAAGAAAACAGCAAACAAAGGTAAGAAAGGTGGTTTTAACACGAAGCAGTGTGATCGTATGAAATTACCCGAATTAATGAATGTTGCTAGAAGCGTGGGTGTTGTTAATTTCAGAATGAAAAAGGATGGAGTTTCAAGGCGTGTAACGAAAGATGTTCTCTGTAAAAGAATAGAAAATGCCATGGGAAAAAAGACGACATTTAAAAATACAAATAAGGGTAAAAACGTACCGGTCACTGGCGATAAAAATACACTTCGAATTGGTCGAGAGTTGTGTCGTAATATGAAATTAGATGAAATCAAACGTGTGGCGATGATTCTCAGAATTAAAATTGAAGATAAGGATAAAAAAGCTGATCTATGCCGTAAAATTGAAAAGGTCAGAAACAACATGCGTAACGCACCTAAAGCCAATTCTCCTAAACCTAAACCTAAACCCACGAAGAAGCAGTTACGTCAAAATAATGCCATAGCTAAAAGAAATGTTAAGAAGACTGAAGTGATAAAAAAACGGGGTCTTGATGAAGTTTCGATTAGAAAAGATATCACAAAACTTTATGGTAAAAAATGGATGAACCGGTATAACCCCAATATTAACAAAGATGTACGCAATATGAAATCATCTCTTAATGCGATCACCCGAGGTAATAAAATGGGCGTTCCATTTAAGAAAAATATAGATGACATGAAAAAACGCGTTGTTCAACAATGGAAAATGGAGAGAAAGCGGGAACTCGAAAAGGTATATCTTATGAAATCTGTGAATATTACCGGTATTCCACTCAACTTGAGGAACAATTATCGTCGCGCAGCTGCCGAATATATCATGAGTAAAAAGACACTTCCATCTAACAAAATGTTGACTGAATATAGAAAATCATGGTTAAAGTTTATAGGTAATATTACGAATAGAAATGTCAATAAAGGAAGAAATTTTAGGCCGGCTTCAGCTCGGATTGAAAAACTATAAACATGGTGTACGAGTAGACGATGACACGAGAGAGTGGGGAACTCCCATAGATTCATGGATGTTTATGGCAAGGGAAGAATTTTTAGACGCTCTAATTTACATTATAGCTGACTACATAAGAGTAATTAGAAGTAAGGGAGATTACGCACCCAAATCTTTTCGTAAAAATGATGAGCCTGATGATAACAAACTAATCATGTCGATAGTAGATGAGTGGGAGTATATTGAAAGTCCGAAACACAAAATGTTAGTGTGGAATATCTTCAAGATGCTCAACATTGACGCATTTGGAAGATGAAAATAAATACGTACATAGTACCATTACACCCAATTCGTATGCAGCGACATCCCACATACGAATTAGCGTGAGCGGTATAAACAGAAGTAAGGAAATTAACCCATGACACAATGCTACATATTTTATGTAAGGAGTTTTCATGACTACTAGTATGAAAGTCGTACATATGAATCCAATATTAACAAAATCTACAATTCTAAAATTGGTAACAGCTAAGAATAAAGATGTATGAAAAATTAAAGCTGTAAATACTTCTGACCATTTGTGTAATTTCATAACATTTACTTCATATGTTTGAGGTTCTGGGATTGGGGCTTCCTCGTTAAATCCCAAAACTATAGAACCATCTGGTCTTTCAATAATCAAGTGCCGAGATCCACATTCATGCATAGACTTTATTGTATCTTTATTCTTTAATCAAATGGCACGAGAAATGTTTTTGAGATGAATAGTATGATAAGAGAAATCATATTTTGGGAATGTTTCTTTAATTTTATTAGAAAGACATGTTGCCGTTACTATATGAGGCTGCCCCGAACGTTCGAGTTCAAGAAATCGATCTTCCATTTTGATAAAAGATTTCAATACTTCTTGAGATATCCCGTCTGAGTGCATCTGAAGATATACATCTTTCGATCCACCTTGACTAATGTAAAAGTTTTTTGAACCTTCAACCTCATCTGAATTTGTACGCGTCTCACGAGTGATAGCTATCATGAGAAGTATGAGAATGATAGAGAGTATCATTTATATAATACATTTACATTTTTGTGGCCGGTGGTCCATATCGTGATAATGGCATTAATAGAGAAGGATGTCGAGGAGGAAGGGGTGAAGGTGAAGGTGAAGGTGAAGGTGAAGGTTTAGGCTTTGAGATATTTAGAATTATAAATATAGTGATAATCAACGCGAGGGAAATAACAAGAGTATTCATCACTTTTATATTTAGGTGGGAATTAATTTCATGAGATCATCAATCTTCTGAAGAATGTTTTTCAGTTTATAAATTGAATCAACATCTGAAGGTTTCATAATCTCCAACTCAATCTGATAACTGGACTCTTCTTCGGAATCCATGTCAACATTGTCTCCGGAAGAAATTGTCATATCGATACTGAGGTTTTTGCGGATGAACGAATTTCGAACCTTTGTACGCTTCCTATCCATTTCATACTCTCCACAGATGGGAATTTCCCTTGCAACACAGAAACGTACGTCTAGGGGATCACGTATAAAATCTTCTTTGGAGATTGTGACCTTTTGAATCATAGTCTGTTCACCAGTTTCTTCGTCATTAGAAATACGAATCTTGTTCGCATCGTTGTAAAATACATCCGTAGTACTATTCAGTGTTTTTTCCCACAAATCGTATTTTTTTAATCCGATCAACACCCGGTTCCATACATCTTTACCCACATTTGTATCAAAAAAAGTTCCATTGTGTTTACCTAACCGAATCTCAACTTCGATATCATCTTCATTTTTGTACGCTTCGAAAATCGGAAGAATTTTATCAACGAGATCCATGGTGTAATTACTTAACTTTTTAACATCGCGTCGTTCTCTTAAGCTTTTTTTTCGCATAAATTGTAATGAAAGGTTTAGTAAATCACGGAAACACATGTTATTTTAATACAAGTGTTCAATGCCTTTTAAATATTCCTGTGTTTTCAAACCATTTCATACGAAATCCATACAAAGGAAATTGCACATTTACCCGTATATACTCTGAATTTGTTCATTTATACTGGACAAAGGGGCATGAAACACTGGATAGCAAACCTTTACTACGTGCATTTCAGGAAACATTCCCACGTTTCAGGGATCGGGAACAGCATGATGTTCAAGAAACTATTATGTGTATGTTAGATATTATAGAAAGGGTCGTACCTGAAATAAAACCACATTTTTACGGGAAAAAAGTTCAAGAAACAATCTGGCCAGGTGGGAAATCATCAAATGAAGAAGATTTTAGTATTCATTTGATCACATCAAATGGAAATGATATGGGAAGTATGTTATCTGAAAGTACGGATTGGAATATTCTCGAAAATTTTGAGGATACATCCGGTAAGGTTCATAATGTAACAACGACACGGATGATATTTTCACAACTTCCTCGGGTATTGATGATTTCATTTGATCAGAAAAGTCATATCAAGATTATAAATAATATAGAAATAGATGGACGTACGTATAGTCTGATAGCTAGCGCGGTTCATATGGGTATACAGAGTGATGGACATTATGTATGCTTCATAAAGAGACGCGATAAGTGGTTTTTATTAAACGATGAAAGTGTTGAAGAACATGAACTACCTATGGAAGCTGGTCATTATTTCATGGTGTATTATCTCAATACGTGTAATCATTGAGTTTAGCATTTTTAAATGTTGTCATACCGACCTTGGTAGGCTCTTCACTATCACACTTTAGTTGTTTGAAATCTGGATGTACATAACAATATCTATCACGTGGAACACTTTTGATCACATACCTATCTGCTTTTCCAAATGTTTCTATAGTAAAAGTTTCATCCGAGTCACCATCACAATGTACATTCCAATAGGGGTGCTCTGTTCTACATTGAAGGCCGTGTTTTCCTCCTTTTATTATAAACTCATCAGTTTCACCCTTTCTATATATTTGAAATCTTTCCCATCCCGATGATTGTTTCCAAGGTACCGGGTGATCACAATTTATCTTATAATTATTATCATGACAAAATGTGGACTCATCACCTTCTTGTGGAAGGTATATGGAATATTGACCATCTGGTAAGTATGAAGGGTGGGGTTTAGGTGGCTCTTTCCTTGCGGCAATCAGAACAACTTGCTTAGGTTCCGGCTCTGGCTCTGGTTCTGGCTCTGGCTCTGGCTCTGACTCTGGTTCTGATTCTGGTTCTGATTCTGGTTCTGAGTCCACTTCAGACTCTGGTTCCGGCTCTGGCTCTGGCTCTGGCTCTGGCTTTTGTTTAAATACAGATACAAGAATCACTACGGAAATTAGAATAACCGATAAAAAAATCGCAAGCCCTGTATTCATTAATTATGTATAATATTAAAATTTGGGCTTGCAATCTAAGAACTCCTTCATCTGAATATTTTCTTTAATGTTAACAATTGTCCTGTAAAATGTACGTCTGTTATTAGGATACGTTTTATCCGTCCGCCTTTTTAAGGGTTTCCACCACATCGGTTCTTCCCACGTAATATATTTACATTCAACAATTGCTCCATCTTCAAACCAAGGTTCATCACTGATACGATTGAATGGAATCTCACTTTCAAAAAACAGCTTACCACGTTCTTGTACATACAATCTCCAAGCCGGGTGACCCCTTTTAAAACCAGGATTCTCACGTGAAGGTTCCCTTTTCATTAAAAAGTCAACAGTGTTCTTTTCTTGTGGTTTCCATTTAAACATCGTTTCATGTGTTCCCAATCTCACTGGGTCGTCAATAGGCGTAAATACAATACCATCCATCTTTTGTTGAATTGTGGGAAGGTACTCATCCATAAAAACTCCAAAATCCTTCATATGATGAAACGTCTTACACTTTATGCGATATTTATCAGACTTCATATAAATGATAGATTTCATCAATTTCTGAGAAGCTTCCAAACGTGTGGTCAGAGGGTTTTCCCATACAGATTTCCCTGCCACTATTAAAGCATCATAAACCATCAAAGTGTTTTCATATAATTCTCCATCCAAAATGGTTCCATTATATGCATTCTTATTTAAATTTAACGCAACTTCAAACATGTTAAATGCTCGATTTACAAATACGCATTTTCTTTCTCCATTGTACATGAGGGCAATCATCATATACCTCTCACCATCTGTCTTTTCACAAACATAGTAATTCCCACTTTTCAATATGGGAAAGTGTTTGCGTTCAATTGAGATGGGTTGAGGACCCGGAAAATAATCTTTACTACCCCATTGTTTGTGGATATATTCTATAACGTATTTGTGAAACGGATTGGACATGTATATTTTTTATGTTTAAACTTTAACCAAGTTTTACACCCGCCGCGTTCAAGATATTACTAACACATTCATGTGTGTAAGTCATGATCAACTTAGCTGCCGTAAATGCATAAATTCGAACACCTTGTTCTTTAAATTTTTCAAACATCTTAGCGCTTATTTTAACACTCCCACTGGATTTTTTAATAGTCTTCGTTACATTCTTTGTATTCAAAATCCAAGATTTAGCTCTAGTATCATTCACTCTATAAATATTATCGGAGATTTTCATTCCAACATCAGTGTCAAAGTTAAGACCCATCTGTGAAATGGATTCTTTTGAATCATTCTTAACCTTGTTTGCGAATTGTTCCCAATCAATACCCTCCTTTACACCCGGGAATACGAGACATCCCACATGCTCATGTGGTTCTATAACTTGATCCAATGATGCATCATCTACACCTATACCAAAATCGATAAAGAAAATACGATCGAAACTCGTCATAGATTCTTCGATCATTTTAGCTTTCTCAAATGGATCATCATTGACAAAAATGATTTTATTAGGAATTTTTCTTACTAGACATTTCATATTTAAGCGAAGAATTGAGTGTAAAGTCTTAACATGACACGATTTGGATCTTGTAACAATGATAGTAGCTAAGTTCATAAATTTCAATAGTATCTAAGCCTTAAGCCTTTCATTAAGGCAACCAGAGAAGGGGAGATTTCCTACGTGTCCCAATGTTGTATTTACATCTGCGTAAATTTTTCCTCCAACTTGTTGCCACCGACGACAAAATGCATAATCTTCTGAAAGATAACGTTTATTTTTAGGATCAATCATACAATCGAAGCATGCATGGTACTCATCGAAATCCCTATTTTGATGATCATTCTTACATATGAGTTCAGGGAACTTTTCTTCGAGTGTTTTAAACACTGATCGTTTAATCATCATAAATCCTGTTGGTCCGTCGAGGATTTCAATGAAACCCTTACTAACCTGTCGATGTTGAGCACCAAAGTTAATCACAAGACTCGATGATACCATTTCCATTGGCCGGGTATCACCTTTCTTTATGGCTTCGGCCGCTTGGTCCCACATCACAACTTTTTTGGGATAACACGAGACGGATAAATCATGCCCGGACTTTATCAAACGCACAACAGCCTTGGGATCAAAATCTACATCGGCATCGATAAACATAAAATATTCACAATCAGTTTTTTGCATAAAACGACCTACAGATACATTACGGGCGCGGTGAACCAAGGACTCATTTTCAGTTGTATCTAGATACATCTGGATACCCTCCTCTAGTAAAAGAAGCTGAAGCTTGATCATACTCGTCATGTACTTTTCAAGACACAACCCACCATAACAAGGTGTTGCAAGAAATAGTTTGATCATATACTCTAAGAGTTAGCCTTAACCTCTAAGTGATTTTTTATTATTTGCTCTATTTTATTGAGAGTTGGTATGGACACCGAGCATTTTTCACATATTTCAGATTTCACTACATGTGGAGAAAGTGCCATATAAATAATCGCAGAAGCTACAGAGTTGGGTGTTTTACTCATCAACCCCACACAATCTTCAGTTTTGTTACACATATTGATACAATTAAGTCTTTGTTCACGAGTTATTTCAAACGAGTTCAATAACCGCTGTAATACATCAAATGCCTTCGTCACATAATTTTTTTCCGTTATTCCCATTATCGTATCTTTAAACATTTGAGTTGTACGACTAATATCTTTCGAGTCAATTCCAAACATGTCAGCTATTTCTTTTGTAGTTCTCGGATGTTTTGCAAGTCTGCATGCATATAGGACACAATTTGCTTTAATACCGAGACGTATAGCCCCTCGGGTGAGTTTTGCATCGTTAAATTTTCTATACATCATCTTCGCATCTTTCATGACATTATCTGGAAGTGTGAAGCATGCTTCATCCATTTCCTTATAAGCATGATAGAGTGAACGATCTTTGTGATTCATAGACATATGAAAATTAATTTTGGCCATGCGTTTATTTTCATAATTCGAACCTCGCTGGGTTGATATGATTGTTCCTTTACCCCAATTTTGTGAAAACAATTCTGGGTTTGAGTTTGGGTTTCCACATCTAGAAGGATCATTTACTTTTCCATCATCTGTAACACCACTGGTCCATTCTGCACTTTCATCAACAAAATATGAATCAACGAGTCCACAATCACTACACGTGGGTAATCCTTCTCGAGATATAACTTTAGTTCCTCCACATTCAATGCATATATGAGTATTAACCGGCTTTATTTCGTTATTTTCAGTTTTTAATAGATTGTCTACTTGAGACCATATTGATGCCAGCATTGTTTTTCAATGTGACAATTTTATTTAGAAAATGAAATAACGCGTTAAGCACTTAGGCGTCTTACTCTCTCTTCGATTGAATTGATAGTTTCCTTGAAAGATTTCCCCCCTGATGTAGATGGTTGCCATTCCTCCCAATCTTTATCAATAGCTTCATGACCCGGGGGTAAGGGAATATCTTGACCTACAATTTCACTATCAGATACAACGAACCCTTCGAGATCGGATTCTTCGCTCGTCTCTCCTTCATTGTAAATTTCACTATCTGTATCGTCAACGTCTATATCAGAATAGAAAGCAAACATGTCTGTACCCAGAGGTTTCATCTCGAGGTCTTCGAGTGTCGTACCAAATGGAAAATGTTCCATGATACTCTCGTAAGGTGCAGGACTAAGGGTCTCTTTATCCAACTTATAAACACATGCATTCTTGTAAATACTTTCGGTGGGATTGAGATAATACAGGCCAAGAGTATTTCCAGTATTCATACCTACAATCCCGTAAAATTGGTCTTCTAACCCGTCTTCGTTAACTAAAATTTTAACAATATCATTTTCTTGAATTTCAGATGGCACAATCATGCTTAGAGTTTTCAGGCAAAAAAATATAAAGGATATTATCACAGATGAAAGTTATTATTTATTCGAAGGAAGGGTGTCAGTATTGCGACCATGCGAAAACCTTGTGCGAATCCGAGGGTTTCGAATATGAAAAATTGATGGTGGACAAGGAAGAACTTAAGAAAGTTTGCGGTCCATCGGCGACAACCTACCCCCAAATATCTATTGATGGACGTCATATTGGAGATTACTTCCAGTTTCAGGACTACGTTGAAGAAGAATACGAACCTATTCTTGCCCCTACCATAAACAGATTCACAGTCTTCCCCCTGAAATATCCTGAACTCTGGGATCTCTATAAAAAGGCTCAAATGTCGAATTGGACTGCGGAAGAAGTAGATCTCTCAAAAGATCTAGAAGATTGGAAAGATCTCAATGACAATGAGCGAAAGTTTATAAAGTACATCCTGGCATTTTTTGCTGGATCTGATGGTATCGTTTTTGAAAATATTAACAACAACTTTGCAGACGAAGTTCAAATATCTGAAGCTCGGTCATTTTATGCATATCAGTCACATAATGAGATGGTGCATGGTGAAACTTATAGTAAACTAATTGACAAGTATATCAAGGATCAAAATGAAAAGAAGTATTTGTTTGAAGCGATTGAATCTGTCCCATGCATCAAGAATAAGGCCACCTGGGCTATGAAATGGTTCGATACAAAGTCCCGCTCATTCGCAGAGCGACTTTTCGCATTTGCGTGTGTTGAAGGTATCTTCTTCTCTGGTAGTTTCTGTGCCATTTACTGGCTAAAAAAGCGTGGATTGATGCCCGGTTTGTGTTTTAGTAATGAACTTATATCTCGAGATGAAGGACTTCATCAGGAATTTGCAGTTGAATTGTTCAAACTCCTTAAAAATAAACCCTCGACCAATACACTCCACACTATCATCAAAGAAGCCGTCGAAATTGAAAAGGGGTTCATTCTTGATGCACTTCCATGTAACCTCATTGGTATGAATTCTGACAAAATGTCCGAATATATTGAATACGTATCAGATCGTTTACTCAAACAAATTGGCCAACCACCAATTTGGAACTCTAAGAACCCATTCGACTTCATGGAGAATATCTCTCTCGATGGTAAGACTAACTTTTTCGAAAAGAGGGTAGGTGACTATGGAAAAATGGATGATGATTCTGGAGAGATTGGTTTTGATGAAGAATTTTAATCAAGTTCATTTTACAATCAGATAACTAATAAATGATTGTAGAAAGTTTTTTAATTAGAAAAGGTTACCATCCGATGGTACAACCGCGGGGACGAGATTGCGTCCACTATCAGTAAGCTCGACCTGAGATTCACTAAAGTTTGGCTTGGGGTCGGGGGCGTCGACCATAGCAACAGGAGTCGCACTCACAATTTTCTTACCCTTTTTTTTAGTCTTCTTATCACCACAACCACACCCTGTTTTAGCAACCCCTTCCTTCTTGATGTTCATCATACCCCAGACAACAAGAATGAATACAAGTGTATGAACTAGAAGACCCATGGTCGATGGGCATCCAGTGGGAGTGGCGATCCGTGGACCTAAAATTCGCCTGACGAGACGAAATGTTTCTGGGTTAGCAACAATGAAAAATGTAAGACCCGAAATAATGGAAATGATTAATTTATCCTCCTGCTTCTTGCCGTTACACCCACATCCGCAGTCTTTAAATAGACCCATGATCAAATATATATTAGGTAAACAAAAAAATTACTTAAAGTTCAGGGTTGTAAGAAATATATAACCCACTACAAAATGTCGCTCACTATCCAACGCTCCTCCGATTTCTCCACTGACTCTGTGCAATTTTCGAAACTTCGTAAAAATAAGAATGGCGGCAAGGCCGTTTACATCAATGCGGGCGACAACAAAAAACTCTACATTCAATTCCCTTTCATGCGCTCGCCATATGGCCTAAGCGCTTTCACAGATGAGGGTTCTGGGCGCACGTCTTATTCTCTCGACCTGTCCTTTGATCCAGATAACGCGGAGGCAATGGACCTTCATAACAAGTTCAAAGAACTTGATGACATTATTGTCAACACCGTTGCCAAGAACTCTAAGGAGTGGCTAGGTAAGGAGTTCAATGTTGCAGTCCTCAAGGAGGCTCTATACAAGCCTATGATTCGCCCCGGTAAGGAGCAGTACCCGGCCACTATTAAGTTGAAGATTCTCACCAAGTCCGATGGGAGCTTCCTCCCAGAAGCTTATTCGATGGATAAGAAACCCGTGTCCCTTGATACCATTGAGAAGGGTCAGAAATGTATGGCCATCGTCGATCTTAATCAGATCTGGTTCATTGATAACAAGTTTGGTGTTACTCTTCGTCTTCAGCAAACTCTTCTTGAACAATCCGCCAAACTTCCAGCGTTTGCCTTTCAAGGTGTTGACCTACCCGACGAAGCCGATGGTGAGGTAGATGATGACGATGAGATCGAGGAGGTCGATGAGTAAATAAATCATAAAAGTAAAATATTTTAAATCCTTCTTGGTAAGTTGAAAAAACTTCTTACCAATAAGTAAGTATGTCTAATATAGAGAGTAACTTGAAGAAATTACTCAAAGGTGAGAAGGCTTGTGTTCCAGAACACTTCTTGAAAGTTCCTAGTTACAACTCACCCACCCTTCGTACAGGTAAGGGTAGGCCTATAAGTGAAGGTGCATTTGGAAAGATGTATCGTGGAAGTATCAATGATAATGGAAGGCGGTATGTCGCGTACAAAGAGATAGATACATCGGAAAGTACCAATGGTGCCTTTGAGTTTGAATTCAAGGTTGCCGAAAAATTGAAGGAGTTTGCGGTTCCTGAGATGTACCTCTTTAAGAAGTGCCCCATCCAAGATAAAACACCTAAAAAGGTGCGTAAAAAGAATGGTACGTTGGTCGATCTAGGTGCGTTCCCAAAACGTACCAAACCCAAGGATATTCTTTATATGGAACTTCTTAATGGTATGTCGTTTAATTCGTGGTGGCAAACCAAGCCATCTCTTGATGCGATAAAGTCTGTAATCGTACAGGTTTTTGATAATCTCTACCGAATTAACCAAAAATTTCCAGACTTCCGTCACCGCGATTTACATGGAGGTAACGTGATGGTTACTCGGAACGAAACGCCATACACATGGGAAGTTGACCTCGGTCGTAAAGTAATTCGAAACGATCCCGGTGGATCTTTTAGGAGTCGTCTCGGTTCACCAGATATCAAAAAGTATAAGCGTACGAACGCTGGTGTAGAAGCGCATATCATCGATTTTGGTTTATCTTACTGGTCCAGGCGTATGCCAAACCCAGAAACGGCTGATGGTGGATATGAGGGTGCGGGTATATACGGACATGGACAAGGTCCAGGTACGATTTACTATGATATTCATAGGTTCTTGTATGTCATTTATGTTAAGGTGAGACAGCCAGAAAATGCTAAGGAGCGAGCTATTAAAAATTTCATCGAAGAACTCATACCAAATAAAGAGTTCCTCGAGTTTAATGGAAAATTTACCAGCGAGGGGTATCTGGTTAGTAGTGACAGGGCTAAGCAAAACCTCCCCTCCTTCAAGACTATTCTGACACACCCATTCTTAACTGGTGAGAAATCACCGAATAGACCAAAGACTCTCTCGGAGGCTCTCAAATTGATCGCTCCTAAGCCCAAGCCTAAGACTCCTCCCAAGGCCAAGGCCAAGGCCAAGACAAAGACCCCCAGTCCCAAACTCTCAACCACTGAAAGGAAGAAGAAGATGAATAGTGCGATTAAGAGGGCTGCAGCTGTACTTGCGGCTAACAAGAATAAACTCAAAGCCAAACCAGTACCTCGAAGAAGACCCGGTGTTGTGCGTCCCAACCCAGTCCCTGAGATTCAGCCAGCCAGTCCCGAGGCACCTTATGCTGTGATGTCCCCTTCCAATATGATGGAATATGCAGCGAAGATTGAAAGTGGGAGGAAGAAGGCTGCGAATAAGTTAAATGCTAGGATTCAAGCCATCAAGGCTACCAAGGGTAAGACCCCCACACCCGTTCGTCTCAAGGAGAAGTTCTCTTTCGTCAATGTAAAGGGTAAGAAGCGTGAATTTGTCAGGAAGTTTGCATACGATAGGGCTTTGGCTAAGAACAAGGCTGAG
>Ga0315321_10002213_pt1 | contig 15109 bp, 13 predicted proteins | sample M180m21515metaG_FD_203464 | JGI IMG/M metagenome (GOLD analysis project Ga0315321, IMG submission 203464) | Ammonia-oxidizing marine archaeal communities from Monterey Bay, California, United States - M1 80m 21515 | ecosystem: Environmental > Aquatic > Marine > Intertidal zone | place: USA... | reverse complement strand
AAAGCGACGACCGACGCCCCGGAAACCTTCGAGCGCTTCTTTGATCAGATCAAACGGGACCCCAAACTCATCGGCGGCGGCGATTGCTGCGAGCGCATTAAGCGCATTGTGGCGCCCAGGAAGCGGCAGCTTGACCGCGCCCTTCGGCACGCCACGGACCACCACACCAAAGCAAACACATCCGTCCTCATGATGGATTGCGTCCGCTCGATAGTCGGCGCTGGCAGACACCCCATAGGTCACATAACGCCTGCTCAAGTCGGGCAGCATATCGCGCAAGTGCTCATCATCATGGCACAGGATTACTAAGCCATAAAATGGGACTGAGTTCGCAAAGTTCAAGAACGCTTTCTTGATCGAATCCATGCCGCCAGGCCAGGTCTCGAGGTGATCAGCACCTTCGAGATTGGTGATCACAGCATAAGTGGGTGACAGCGTCAGGAAGCTCCCATCGCTCTCGTCAGCCTCACAGACTAAGTAGCTACCCTTGCCGTAGCGGGCGTTGCTGCCCAAGCTCGCAAGCACGCCGCCATTAATGACCGTGGGATCGGCTCCGCCATGCGTGAGGACGTCAGCGACCATCGACGTGGTGGTGGTCTTACCATGCTGCCCAGCGATGCAGATACCGCTCTGCAGTCTAAGCAGCTCGGCGAGCATTTCGGCGCGCCGGATGACCGGGATCCCATGCTCACGTGCACGGATAACCTCAGGGTTACTCTCTGGGATCGCTGTGCTGACGACACAGACACAAGCGCCCTCTACGGCTTCGGCAGCATGAGGCACGGTGACCGTAAGACCCTTAGACCGTAATCGCTCGACGTTAGCGCTCGGGTGCATGTCCGATCCAGTGACCTGAAAGTCTTGGGCGTAAAGCACCTCAGCGATACCGCTTTGTCCGATACCTCCGATGCCCACAAAGTGGACTCGCTTTACTTTCCGCCTCAAGCCCATGTGATGTCACTCCCCACACCCGTAAGATCGGCCAACTCGCTGACAATTTTACGTGCAGCCTCAGGTTTTGCGACGCGACGCGCCGCTTGACCCATCGTCTGCAAGATCGCGCGGTCTTCTAGCAGGTCCACTAGGGTGTGGCCAAGGCTTGAATTGAGCTCATTTTGAGGAATTAAAATTGCAGCACTTTGATGCACCAATTCCAACGCGTTGTGCGTCTGATGGTCATGGGTAGCCTGCGGAAAAGGAACGAAAATTGCGGGCTTCCCCGCAATTGCCATCTCGGTAACCGTCATGGCGCCACTGCGGCAAATGCACAGATCCGACCATGCGTATCGAGCCGCCATATCGGTCATGAATTCGACGACCTCGGCGCGCACCTGCGATCGCTCGTAGGCTTTGGCGATCACCTCAATGTCCCCTTGCCGGCCACATTGATGCACCACCTCTAGCCCGGAGCGCTGAGCAGCATCGAGCGCCAACAACGCAGGTGGCACATGATCATTGAGCGCTTTAGAGCCCTGTGAGCCACCCATCACTAAGAGTCGGATGCGCGTCCCTGCCTGAGCGGTAGCCTCGCCTTGCAAGGCTTCAAGCTGCGCAGCACGCACCGGGTTACCGAAGCGGCGAATCTTACGCGCAGCGAACCAAGACTCGCACTCTTCAAAGTGGGTAAAGACCCGCCGCACCAAACGAGCAAGAATACGGTTGGTCACGCCAGGCATTGCGTTTTGCTCAAGAATCGCTGTGGGGACACCGAGGATCCACGCCGCCAAAACCGTCGGTCCGCTGGCGAACCCTCCGGCACCGACCACCACATCCGGGCGGAAGCGGCGAACGATACCCATCGCCTGAAACAAAGCCAAAGGCAGACGCATCATCCCGAGAATTTTACGCCAGCCTCTCAAACCAACGATCCCAGAGACTTCGATCGCCTCAAAGCGCTCGCCCGCCGCAGGCACAGCGCGCGCTTCAATGCGGTCTGCGGTGCCCACAAACAGCAAGTCGGCTTCGTCACCAAAGGCGAGTCGCCACGCTTCACCTACTGCCATCGCTGGAAACAGATGCCCACCGGTGCCACCGCCAGCGAGCAAAAGGCGCTTCATCGTTCGCCCCAGGCTTGCTCACGGGCGATGCGCAACAACAGACCAAACAAGATGCCAGTCGCCACTAAGCTTGAGGTCCCTACGCTCACCAAGGGTAAGGTCAAACCTTTGGGAGGAATAGCGCCCGATACGACCGCTAGGTGAATCAACCCCTGCAAACCGATGACCACACCGCAGCCAGCAGCCACCAAACCTAAATCTGGCTCATCCGCCAAATGAGCTAAGCGCAAGGAGCGGCCGATAATCAGGACAAAGAGCATCGCGAGCAGACCAAAGCCGAACAGTCCGAACTGCTCAGCGACCACGGCGCCGATGAAGTCATTATGCCCTTCTAAGAGGTGCATAGGTCCCTGACCACCGCCCAATGGGCTACCGGCTAAACCGCCATCAGAGATCGCCATATAGCTCGCACGCAAGGCAGCGCTGGCGTCGAGGCAGGCTCGGAGCCCATCCGCTGAAACCGACTGGCAAAATGGGTCCAGCCACGCGTTGACGTAGCGCATGCGGTGCGGCGCCACAGCGATTAAAGCGACGACCCCAGCGACCCCAGCTCCGATGATCAAGAAGATGTGCCGTAACTTAGCTCCGGACAGAAACCACATGCCGCCGAGCGTCATCACGATCACCAGGGGCGTCCCGAGATCTTTAGTAGCGACCATCAAGCCGATGATCGCGACCGCAACGACACCGTAAACGCCTCGGGTCCAACGATCCCAGCTTCCCCACTCGGTCAGTATTCTAGCCGCCAGCAGCATCAGCGCCGGCTTGGCGAGCTCGGCTGGCATCACGAAGATCGGTCCGACCTTCATCGACCGCCTTGCGCCGTTTTTCAAAACCCCAATGTCGGTGAACAAGGTCAGGACGAAGAGGACCAAGGCAACGCCTGCCAGCGGCAGCGCAAACTGCAAGAGGGTGCGGACCGGGACCTGGACCAAAATCATGCAGGCAAAGATGGCGAGCACCAAGCCCTGAGCCTGACTGCGCAAACCGCCCAAGCCGCTTTGGATACCGGTGGTCGCAAAGACGCTGAGCAAGCCAATTCCGGCGAGCACGAGAGCCGCTATGACCAAGAAGCGATCACCCCAAACTCGATCTTCTGCGAGCGCCAGGCTGCTCATGAGTTGACCTGCCCACGCGCCAAGGATGCGAAGTGATCCCCGCGCGCCACGAACGATGAATAGGCGTCAAAGCTAGCGCACGCTGGCGCCAATAAAATGGTCCCGCCTGAGGGCAATTGGTGGGTCGCTTGGTTGAGCGCTGTGGTGAGGTCGTCGACTCGAGGTGCTCCGGTCGCCGCTGCTAAACGGTCGCCCTCATCACCAAAACAAATCGCCTGTACGCCACGCTGCTCAATGCACTGCGCCAATAAACTGTAGTCCTCACCCTTACCCGCGCCACCCAGCAGAACGACCACATCACCATCGACGCGCTCTAAACTAGCGATCGCCGCAGCCACATTGGTGGCCTTGCTGTCGTTGACATAGGTTAGCCCCTGTCCCTCACACACCTTTTGAGCGCGATGCGGCAGACCGGCAAAGACCGCCGTGGCTTGCTGCATCGACGCGTCGTCGGCGCCTGCACACCTCGCCGCAGCAACCGCCTGCGCCAGATTTTCCAAGCCGACCTCGCCGGCGAGCGCTGCGGTGCGCTGCCAACCCATCACCTCGGTCATTGGATCGGGTAAGGCGCGACCACCGATGCGTCCCCTGCCCTCGATCCTCTCCACGGCGCCGAGGTCGTAGGGTAAAACGGCTCCAGCCTCTTTGGGCATCTGCTCAAAGATCGACCATTTCGCTAAATAATAATCATTCAAGGCGGGGTATCGATCGAGATGGTCTGGAGCTAAATTGGTCAGCACTGCGACGCGCACATCGAGCTTGAGTTCGAGCTCGAGTTGATAACTCGAGCATTCGACGACCAGCCACTCAAAGTGCTCGCCATTGAGCGCCATATCCGAGGCAGGAACTCCGACGTTCCCAGCGCAACCCACAGCACGGCCTGCCGCCTTGAGCATGGCGGTGATCAGCTCACACACGGTGCTCTTACCGTTGGTTCCGGTCACCACGATCGTCGGCGGCAGATCGGGCGCCGCAAAACTCAATTCAGAGACGATCCGAACACCCGCCGCGCGCAGTCGATCCGCCAGGGGGCTCGCCAGCGGAATCCCGGGGCTCCATACCGCAAAGGCGACATCCGACGCGTCGCCGTGCCAGACAGAAAAGCCGTCCTTGGCTGCGCGCTCTTGCGCTTGCTCGTTGTCATCATAAACCCACAAGGGGCGAGGGTCACCGCGCCGCACATGCAGGCGCGCAGCGGCTAAACCGCTGCGCCCACAACCGACGATCAAAACGCCCTGTCGCCCAGACTCAACCATCAGCGAATCTTCAGCAAAGCGACGGCGGCGAGCGCTAAGACGAGGGACAACAGCCACCAACGAATAACGACCTTCGTCTCCGCCCAGCCACCCAGCTCAAGGTGGTGGTGAAAGGGTGCCATCCGGAACACGCGCTTGCCGGTCCGCTTGTACCAAAAGACCTGAATGATCACGCTCAACGCGTTGAACAAGAAGAGGCCATGAAGCACCGCCGAGAAGAGCTCCTTACGGGTCATCACCGCCAGCATTCCAAGCGCACCGCCCAAACCGAGTGATCCCGTATCGCCCATAAAGACGGATGCAGGGTGTGCGTTGAACCATAAGAACGACATGCCGGCGCCGAGGAGCGCGGCAGCGACCACCGCAGTCTCTTCGAGACCGGGCACGCGGAGAATTTTAAGGTAATCGGCTAGAACCACAGCCTGCGCCGGGTCACCGACCCCCGAAGGTGCGCCAGCGCTGCCCCAGTCCGTCACAATTCCCAGGGGTGTTCCGGCGACGTAAGCCAAGGCCAGCAGCGTCGCCGCCGAGATGAGCACCGGACCGATCGCTAAACCGTCAAGCCCGTCGGTCAGGTTGCAGGCGTTGGCGGTACCCACCACCACAAACCCACCAAATAAGACGGCGCCGATGACCCCTAGATCAGGCTGCCATGAGGAGACAAAGGGAAGATCGATTCGAGTCGTCATCCCTGACTCAGTCAGCCAATAAATAGCGATGAAGGCGACTAAGAACTCGGCGAGTAAGCGGATCTTTCCGCTTAACCCTTTGGTGTCTTGGTACTTCATCTTTCGCCAGTCGTCGTACCAACCGATCAAGGCAAACAGGGTCATGACGGAGAGTAAGACGAGGACATAATGGTTCTGGAGATCGCCCCACAATAAGGTCGAGACGATCACCGCACCCATGATCAGGCTGCCGCCTGCGGTCGGTGTTTTGGACTTCGTCTCAATATGGTGCGCGACCCCATCATCACGAATCGGCTGGGTACCGATTGCGGTCAACCGTTGGATCACTGCCGGGAACAACCACAAGGCAAAGACCAAGGCGGTCAGCGCTGCCATGATCATGCGGAAGCTGGTGTACCGAAAAATATTTAGGAAGCCATAGTCATGGTGCAACGGATACAGCAGCGAGTAGAGCATTAGCTTCGTTCCCTTAGGGCATCGAGGATACGCTCCATGCGTGCTCCGCGGCTGCCTTTGATCAGAATAAAGGCTGGGCGCGGCAGACCCTCGATCTGCTTCGTTAGATCGGTCGCATCGGCGCCCACTGTTACCTCAATCGCTTCATGACCCTCTGCTTCGGCTAAAGCGAGCGACGCGTAAGGACCTGCAAACATGAGAAACTTTGCCCCGACAAAGAGGGCATGACGGGCGACCTCACGATGCGCTCGCTCTGCGTGCTCACCAAGCTCTCGCATCTCACCGAGAAACACGACCAAGGGGTCGTCGCCTGCGGCTTGGGCAGCTGAATCGAGTGCGGCGACCATACTCGCTTGATTGGCGTTGTAGCTGTCGTCCATGACGCGCCAGCTACCGATCTCGACGATACCGCCGCGCCCTGGCGGAGGATCGAGGCGAGCGGCTTGGATCACCTTGGAGTCGATCGCTATCTCAAGAGCGCTCAGCGCAGCGAGCACTTTGGCTCCATTGGCTACCAAGTGAGCTGGGGCGCCGCCCCAGCCTTGGGCTTGGGTAAGATCTGGGAGCGGCATCACCTTTCGACCGCTTTGCGCAGCAGCCTGCGCAAGGCGGTTATCGGCGGGGTCAAAGACCGCACTACCTGAGCCCTGATACGCAGAGCGCAACAAGTCACCCTTTTCATGAGCCACCCCCGCCTCATCGATCAACAGCTCGGTATGAGCGGCGCAAACGCTCGTGACCATAGCAACGTCGGGACGGCACAGCGCGCCGAGCCGAGCGATCTCACCAGGCTCAGAGGTTCCGCATTCGATCACGATCAATTCGCGAGCGGATGCAGCGACCGGCAGATTCAAAATGAACCGCGGCACGCCGATACGATTATTTTCATTCCCGACCTGTGTGTGCACCAAGTAGCCGGCTGCCTCAGCGGCTTGAACCATCGCTAAACGGGTCGAAGTCTTTCCTGCTGATCCGGTGATGGCGACGACCTTGCGGGGCTCTACAGCCAGCGACAATCGAGCCAGCTCGCCCATAGCATAAAGGGTGTCTTCTACCCCAACCACAAGCAGCTCTGGATAGCGACGCGCCAGGTGAGCGGCGCGCAGGCGGTGGACGAGCAAGACGCTAGCGCCTGCATCGACGGCGGCATCGACAAAGTTATGACCGTCAAAGCGCTCGCCGACGAGCGCGACAAAAAGATGGTCACTCAAATCGGATCTTGTGTCGGTCCCTACACCCGTAACAAGCGCAGGCCATGTCCCGAGCGCGGTCCAGCCCAAGGTGCTGCACGCCTGACGAACGATAGAGACAGTCAGCATGGCTTAGGCTCCCATCAACCGACGCAGCTCGTGTCGGTCATCAAAGGGCAAATACTCGCCACAAACCTCTTGGGTTTGCTCGGCGCCCTTACCCGCAACAAAGAGCAAATCATCAGGACCGCAGAGCGACCAAGCGAGCTCAATCGCTGCTTGGCGATCGACCACTCGAGCCCAGCCTGAGCGGGTCTGGGACAGCTCTGCTGCTTTCCTCTCGGGACGCTCAAAACCACGCACGATATCAGCGATGATCCGACCTGGATCCTCACTGCGAGGGTTGTCTGTGGTGACCACCGCTAGATCGGCTGCTTGCTCCACCGCACAAGCCATCTCAGGTCGCTTGCCTCGATCCCGTTCGCCACCCGCCCCAAAGACCACAATAAGTCGTCCTGAGCACTGCTCACGCAATGCCTGCAGCGCTTGCTTGAGCGCGTCGGGGGTGTGTGCATAATCAACCAATGCTCGATCGCCGATCGGTTCAAACCGGCCCGGAACCGGCTTAATCAATTCGGCTGCAGCGACGACCGTTTCAAGGTCAAAGCCTTCGCTCAACGCCAGCTCGAAAGCCAAAGCCAAGTTCTCAAGCATCAGCCTGCCGATCAGAAGCGTTCGGCCGGTCAGTCGCTGAGCACCTTTAGCGGCTTCAAACAGGGTCCAGCCGTCGCGCCGACCCACCGACTCAAGGCTCAGACCGTCAGTGCCTACGACGCGCACACCAGGATGCGCCGCGACTCGACCGCTCAGACGGTCGGGCGCGATCACTACGGCGTCCTTGGACAGGCTGTCTAACCAAGCCAATTTAGTGCGATGATAAGAAGCGACATCGCCATGAAAATCGAGATGATCGCGCGCCAGCGTCGTCAACATCCCCGCGCTAAAGTCGACGGCAGCGACTCGACCTAAGGCGATCGCATGAGAGCTGACCTCCATCACCAAACGCTTGGTTCCGTCATCAGCCATTCGAGCCATCAAGGGATGCAATACAGAGGCTGGCGGCGTCGTATAACCAGGGCGCTCATCGACGCCAGCCCACTGGACCCCAAGGGTCCCTAGTCGGGCGCAAGTACCGACTTCAAGGGCGTTGAGTAGCTCACTAGCGAGCCATGCCACCGACGTTTTTCCATCGGTCCCCGTCACGCCGAAAACCCGCAACTGAGCAGCTGAGTTGCCCGCCAGCTTCTTGGCCAAGCTCGGGTAGTCTTGCCGAACATCATTCAACGAGATCCATTGGTCGCCGGCGAGCCCCTCGGGCGCCACGCCTTGCCCCAAGACCACAGGGGCTCCGTCACGAATCGCAGCGCAGGCAAAGTCACGCCCGTCACGACTCTCCGGAGTCGCCGGGGGGAGCGCGACAAAGGCGGTGCCCGCGCCCACGGCACGACTATCGATGGTTAAACGCTCAACACCCATTCGCCGCAGCACCTCAAAAGGACCCATCTACAGCGTCCCGAGTTGCAAAAATATAGCGCCGTGGATCTCGCTAAGCGGCGTGTCAGGCGCAGGCACCTGCTTGAGCACGCGGCCGCTCCCGACCACTTTAACCGGCAGCTCTAACGTTGCGATTTCGGATAAAGCCGACCGAGCATCAAGACCGACAAAGTCAGGCAAGGAGCCTAGCGTTCTTTGGTTCTTGCGCTGCTCGTCAGCCATTCCTTTGAGGAGATCACCGATCTGCGCCTCGGCAGCTTGGGCATCGTCCTCGTCCACACTCGGGATCAACACCGCAAGCGCCTCATCGGAGAGTCCATCAAGCTCGGGCAACTCCATGCCCGCCACGCGGGTCAGCGCAAAATGTGCCACCTGGCGAAAGACCGGGCCGGCTGCAACCGCGCCGTAGCGATCTTTAGGAGCATCGAGCAAAACACCGATCACGAAACGAGGGTTTTCGATCGGAGCGATACCGACAAAGGAGGCGTAGCGCTTACGGTGCCCCTGATAGCCCAAACCACGGACGAGCTTTTGACTGGTCCCGGTTTTTCCGCCCACGCGAACACCGGGCAGACGCGCTGGGTGATGTTTCCCCTGGTGAACGACAGCCGAAAGCATGGGGATGATATGTTGCGCTGTCGCGTCGCTCATCAACCGCTCACGCGTCCCGCGCGGCATCACCTCTTCAAGCGTCCCCTTGACCACACGATCCACCAGGTATGGATTGATCCGTACCCCGCCATTCGCAAACGCTGTATAGGCGCTGGTAATCGACAATAGGGTCCCGCGAAGAGCGTAGCCAAAGAGCATGACCTCACCGTCGGTGCGACTGATCAAGCGCCCATTGCGCAAGCGCGGCAAGGCACCTCGGGGCGGGCGACCGATTCCTAAGGGTGGAGTCCGTGTAATCCCTGCGGTCTCGAAGTATTGGCGCATCGGGTTTAAGCCCGTGATCCGACCGATTTTGACGACGCCAACGTTTGAGCTGTGGGCGATGATTTCGGTGACCGTACACTTGTCCATCTTGTGGTGATCAAAGGTCGGACGGCGCTTACCAGGGATCACGATCCTGCCGTTGTCGCATTCAAAGGTCTGATGCGGCTTAATGGATTGCTCCTCGAGCGCCTTAGCGACGACAAAGGGTTTCACCGTCGAGCCCAGATCATAACCGTAGAATGACACGCGTTCTTGAAACTCAGGTGCGGTCCGAGCGGCGCCACCCGAGCCTTCGAGCACAGGCACCGAAGCCATCGCCAAAACAGCGCCCGTTTTGGCGTCGAGCACGACGCCTGCGCCGGCTTCTGCCTGCTGTTGTTCGACCTGGTTGATCAGCGCCTGCTCAAGGCTCGCTTGAACGCGCTGATCGATGGTGAGGTAGACGTCACCGCCTGCAAGTTCATCGGAAACAGGGATCTCATCTTCAGGCAAGAACCGACGGCGGCGATCACGCGCTCCACGCACCAGCTGACGGCGCGGGTTCAACGCCGAATTCATGGCGCGCTCGATCCCTTCAATCCCTTTGAGGTTTCCATCGGTAAAGCCAATAATCTTAGCGGCGAGGATTCCCTCTGGATAACTACGCTCCGGCTGTTGTTCGATCACCACAGCTGCAAAGTAGCCGGGCACCGCACCTTCTGCGCGCGCCTCAAGGGATACCTTCTTACCGATTCGAGCCTTTGATTTAAGCCGCCGCAGTTGCTGACCGTGGTCTAAGCTTTGTCTTTTGAGGACTGAGACGTAGCGCGGCAACGTGCGGATCGCTTCTTTGATCTTCTTTTTGGACTCATAGTCGCGCGCATCACGCAGTTCTTGGTGGAGCAAGATACCCCGTAGGACCTGGATCCCGATCTTGTCTGAGAGCGTTTCAATATCAGCCTTTTCAAGCCCAAGCTGACGCGCAAAGTCGGCAAGAAAAAGATCGAGATCACCGTCCGCAACCGCCAGCTCACGACTCAGAATTCTCAAGTCCAAGCTGAGCTGAACCGAGGGACGAGTGACCGCCAGAGCCACCCCATTGCGATCAAAAATACTGCCACGAAAACTCTCGACCGCAGTCTGTCCACCGCGCCGATCGGAGACGGCGGCAAGCTCATCGGCAAAGACCATCGGCATGACCGCAGCTCGACCCACGACTGCGATCGCGAGGGCAGCGGTGATCCCCATCGCCCAGTTCAGGCGAGCGGTCGTCAACATCGCCGATTGAGGCCGCCGACTCATGGCAGACGCCAACGCTGGTGCGGCCGCGCCCGGGTGAGCCCCATCATGCGCGCAGCCCGGCTGAGACTCTCACGACTGCTCAAGGCTTGCCATTCGGCCTCTGCTCGACGAGCGCGCCGGCTCCAGTCTCGCTCCTCTTGTGCCACTTGAGATAAAGAATATTGGACTCGGCGGGTCTCGACCCGAGCCCAGGTCAGCACCAAAAGGGCGCAAAGCAGAGGAACCGCAGTCCAGAACAAGAACACACCAAAGCTGACACGCTCACTGCGCTCGCGCTTTCGAACTCCGGACAATGTGGTGCTGCGGACGGTCATGACTCACCCAATCGTCGAACCGCACGGAGTTGTGCGCTGCGCGCTCGGGGGTTCTCTTGAATTTCTGACTCATCAGGACGGACCGGCTTTCGACTCAAAGCATCAAAACGGCGATGCCGAATCGGTTCGCGGTGGGCCGCCATGGGCGGACCATAGTCATCTTTGGTCTCAAGCTGGACCCATGATTTAACCAAGCGATGCTCTAAGGAATGAAAGGAAATGAACGCTGCCCGTCCGTGCGGAGCCATCAGGTCAGGTAACGACTCCAAGAGTCGCTCGATGACTTGGAGCTCGCGATTCACCGCAATGCGAATCGCTTGGAACACTTGGGTCGCTGGGTGCTTCTTTCCCGGGCGAGGCCATCGCCTCAAGGCGCCGCAGACGACTTCAGCAAGCTGTCCGGTCGAACGGATAGGACGCTCAGCTACAATCGCAGCTGCAATTCGTCGACTCGCGCGTTCTTCACCGTAGCGGAAAATCACGTCCGCAAGCTCCTTTTGGTCCACCGACGCAAGCCAATCGCCAGCGTCTTCATCGGCACTCTGATCCATGACCATTCGCAACGGCTCGTCCTGCCGAAAACTAAAGCCCCGACCTGGCTCATCGAGCTGCATGCTCGAGACACCGAAATCGGCGAGCAGGCCATCCACTCGATCAACCCCTTGGTCTCGCAGTAAAGTAGCCAGGCTCTCAAAGTTCCCGCGCAGTAAGGTGATGCGATCATCGGCGGCTAAACCGCTGCGCTGCGCTTCGCTATGAGCGCGCTCATCTTGATCTACACAAAAGAGCTGCGCATCGCCCGGTAGTTCAGCCAACAACGCAGCGGCATGCCCACCGGCTCCAAGCGTACAATCGACAAAAACGCCGCCGCGCTCGGGGGCGAGCGCATGCAGACATTGACGCAACAATACGGGCACATGGGGGCGTATGTCAGCCCCGCCGCCCATTAGAGAAGGCCGCCGGCTTGTCCCCGGTAGGATACCAACTCAGCTCCGCTTGGCAGCGCCAGTTCAGCCTCTTCGATCTCACGGAATAAAGCCCAATGCTCTGCACTAAACAGCCGCAGCTTATTGCGCTCACCCAACCAGTTGAGCTCACCCGTCTCGAGACCAGCGAGCGCCCGAAGTGGTTTGGGTACGACAATACGGTCACTTCCATCTCGGGTGATTTGGACGGCATGTCGATTGAAACGCCGCCAAACGGCGCCCCGCACTGGGTCGTTCGGGTAGCGCTCCAACATGGCGAGCGCCTCCGCAACATCTTCAGGGGCAAGCAAGAGCAGATGAGCAGGTCTTTGGGTGTCTGGTGAAAGCCCGATCACGAGGCTTCGCTCTTCTCCTGGGCTCTGCGCCTGGATCCGTGGAAGCCAGGTCGCCGGCACGGGTGTTCGCCACACCTTATTTAAGGTGGTCTGAGCACATCCAACATAGCCGTGAACTCGAGCCAGGCTCATCTACCGCTTCCCCATTCAAAGACATTTCAACACAATCAACACCAATCATATACAATAGGGTTCTAAAGCATTCAAGGCCGCATCCCTGCGCTTGCAAGAGCATTCCCCAAGCTTTTGAAAGCACGGCATCGGCCGCTTCAAGCGGAGCTAGTTTTCAACAAGAGACACACGGGGGCGTTGGCGCATCGATCATGCGCTCAAAAGCCGATCTCGGCTGGCTAGACTGGTTGGAACGTCGCTTTAGTCGATCGTCTCGGCGTCGGCATCATCTTTGCCTTCCACCGCTCGTCGATAACCGGACTTCGCCTCGCCCATGGCTTTGAGCAATCCAGGGATTCTCGAGCCACCGAAAATCAGAAGCACCACACCGCCAATAATGAGAAATTCGGCCATACCCATGGTGAGCTCCTAAAAGTGAGCGCTCAGGCCCACGCTGATCGCATGCTGGTCAGGACGTTCCCGATCATCGATCGGCACATCGTGTTGTACCGTGAAGGCGAATAAGATGCTCTCGATACGCAAGCCGTAGCGAACCCGGCTCCACTGGTTGTCCGCATCATCAAGCGCCAGCGGATCATAGACAATCAAACGGTCAGGGCACTGGTTGATCGGCTCGTCTGCGTCCTCGCAGCCGGCATCTCGCATCGTCTGGAAGGCTGGGTTGATCAGCAGGTGACTACCCGCTTGAACCAGTAAGAAGTCAAAGCCAAAGAATGGCGACACCGTCAAACGGCCCGCAACGCTCTTTCGATACGAAACCGTCGCGCCCGCAGCGATCGTGGTCAGATCCAAATCTGTCGAGCCCAACATACGGTTAACCGAAGCTTGAACCGAGATATCGGGTGAGTAGCTCTGCTGATAACCTTCGAGCAAACCGATCCGGACTCGGCCTCCTAGCGCCAAGGTTTGGCTGTTTTCAAGCCAGGTCAGATTGGTCCCGAGCTCAAGTCCGAATGGGAGCCCTTTGCGGACCTCGATCGTCGTCGTCGACAAGGTGTCCGGCGCATTGGTGGCGCCGTCGAGATCCATCACACCACCCTCTGACACGTCGGTCCAATAAGGCCGTGTTTGGTGGATGTTGTGGCTGCTGTAACGCAACGTGTACTCAAAACCACTGTGTCCCGTCGTGCGCGCAGGGCCGATATGGAGTGGCGCAAGCACCAACCCCATCTCTTGTGCCAAGCTACGATACTTCGCTTTGTCAGAAGGGGTATCGCCCAATTTGCTCAAGCTCACGTCGTAACTACGTGCCCAACTCGGAGCACTCAAGAGCAGAGCAAAGCTGATTCCAACGAGACGTAACATGGCAGAAACCTAGTCTTCGGCCGATAGCGGGTCAAGCTCGATCACCGGTATCGCGTCCCCTTCGAGGTTTGGCAGGGCACCACGACTGGCCAGATGACGAAACCGTGCGATCCGCCGACGAGCCATTGTTGCCTTGGGGTCTCGGGCTAAGGCGTTGAGATCATGCTGAGAAAGCATCAATGATAGCGCGCAACCCCATCGGTCGATTAAGGTCTCGTTACGAGCTAAAGATCGTATCGCCGGATACTCGCAACTCCACTTGTCGGATTTGAGGACCTCTCGAGCGACCGCAAGGGGCAGCGGGCGCCGCGTCGTCATGCGCAAAACCTCTTGAGTTCGAATGCGCGGAGAATCAAGTAAAGCAGCGATCACACGGGGCTCATGGTCAAAGACAAGGCGCTCCATCATGTTGATCGGAGCGCGGCGAGCCAGCGCAACTCTTCGACCCACTCCTTGCTCCAACAATTCGCGATCAAGGATGGGTCGAGCTAAAACAGCGCCTGGCTCCTCAGGGAGGCGAAAAACTTCAGCCAGGTCCATCCGGCCGCGCGCTCGTGCGGCTTCAAATAAAACAGGCCAGTGCTCGGCGGGTGGCGGCTCAAGGATGAGCGCCCGGACGATGGCTAAAGCCGACGCTCGTCGATGCTGTGGCGGAGCTGACATCCCTAGCCCTTGCGCTTCAAGCCAATCGAACCAGTCGTCATTAGGGACTTCTGCCAGACGCAGCGATGCCGTGGTCAGACGTAACGCTGGGTCATTCAGATGGTGGAGATCCATCGCTAGCGCCGAGGGCGCTTTTTCCGGCGCTTGATCCGGCGGCGCTTGCGCTTTTGCTTACCCGCAGTCCCACGATCGATCACACGCTCAATGGGTTCGCGCTTGAAGGTCACCGAGACCAGATTATCCGGAATCACCTGGAAATGATTCGCCTCTTGAACGACCATAAAGGGCAGCTCTTTGCCCGCCTCCACGCTGGTACGGACCTTAGGACTGCTCAAGGTTTTCGTAATCAGAGCCTTGAGTTGGTCGAGGTCCTCGCACCCGCGAACGGCGTCGAGTGAAAGCGCCTGGTCAGGCTGAGCGCAAAACAGATTCTTACCGGCACAGACACCCATGGCAGCGCCACCGGCTCGCAGCGTCGCCTGTCCAAACTCACCCGCGCCGCTGGTTTCAGCGGTGATCACAACCTTGATGCCTTCGATCCGGTTCTCGCTGCCGTTAATAAATCCGCCAGTCCAAACCCGCCACAGCTTTCCGCCGTCGCTCTTGACGATCGTCTGCGTGATCCCCGTCCAGCCCAGACCGACCATTTGCTGCTCAGTTTTCTCGTTGATCCGTCGTGTTGACCCAACGACTCTTAGACTTTTTTGGACCGCAATCTTGTACGCGGCTTCGGCGTTCTCACGGTCAGCGGCAGCGCGCCAAAGCTCAGCGGTTCGCCGATACTCCGAGCTCTCTTTGGCGACGATCTTCATCTCGTACTGATGAAACGTGAACATC
>Ga0315321_10002211_pt1 | contig 15118 bp, 10 predicted proteins | sample M180m21515metaG_FD_203464 | JGI IMG/M metagenome (GOLD analysis project Ga0315321, IMG submission 203464) | Ammonia-oxidizing marine archaeal communities from Monterey Bay, California, United States - M1 80m 21515 | ecosystem: Environmental > Aquatic > Marine > Intertidal zone | place: USA... | reverse complement strand
ATTTGCTTGAGGCGGCAGAGCTGTTGAATGGGAGCACTGTGGATCTTATTGTTGCTGCTAACCTTGCTTCACCTGCTCCCGCGGAATCGAATCAATCTCAGGCTCTGCAAGTCCTGAAACAATTATGTGCTTCCTCGGCTTATGCTGCTGCTGGAATCGCTGCGGATGCTTTGCGACAGTGGAATAAGGTTGCTGTGGTTGAATTGGCTGATGTGCTTGCAACGCATCAAAATCCACGCGCACGCAATGCCTATGTAACAGCATTGCATGATACCGTTACCGCTGAAAATCTTGCGACATTGGGAAGTTATTTGGATGATGGTGACCCGGGAATTCGTGTTCAGGTTCAAAAATGGCTCGTTGAATTTGCGGAGCAGGATACTTTGCTTCCTGGTGTTCTGGAGATTACCGAGGGGGCGGTGAATGCACAATCCTGGAGATTGCAGGAACAGGGAATGCATCTGGCTGTTGAGTTAGAGCAAAAGCATTTGGCCCCGGTGGCTTTAAAACTTCTTCGGAGCGATCGTGCCGAAGTTCTAGTGACCGCCAGCTGGGCATTGAGGCGTCTGGCGGTACCGGAAACACTGCCTCGAGTTCTGGCTTATTGTCAGTCTCGTCGAAGCGACTTCCTGAAAGAAACTCTTCCTCGTGAATTGGAATATGAGATCAACGAGCAGTTTGCACATCTCTACCAGATGTTTGGACAAATGAAGTATAAGCCAGCAACTCCACTTCTGATGCAGTTCACGAAGAAAGTCGAACAGCTGCGATTTAGGATTCGTGCTTCTGCCGGTTGGGCATTGGGTAAGATTTGGGAAGATGATTTAGAAGGAGCTTCAGGACTTCAGGACCTGTTCCTTACTCGCTTAACGGATGAGGCTCCGATTCCTCCCGAAGATAATCTCGTAAAACGTATGTGTGCCATTGGCTTGGCTCGTATCGGTTCAGACAATGAAGCGACAATTGATGCTTTGGAGCTTTATCGCGAGCAAACAACTCGACGGGGTGTCCCAAGTTTTAGCCCGTTGTATACAGGTTCAGTTTGGGCGCTGACCAAACTCACAGGTAAGACATACCCTGATCCTGTTACGGAAACGTTCAACGAAGGTCCCTGGCTGATTCAACCATTTGATCCCAAGCTCTTGGAGAGCAACTAGGATTCTCTTTGGGCTCTGTAGTGACTTCATCAAAGTCGAGCTTGAATTAGCATGACAGATACTTCTGATTTGAAGCATCTGTTTTGGTATCCTAGGATATTAGGTATTCACTGATTTGTGCTTTTATCAACCTAGGACCATGCCTCGTAATTTACCTGCTTTACTCCTTGCTTTGCTCCTGGCCTTTAGCCTTTCTATCCCAGTCACTGCTAAAGCTGTAGAGGCTGCGCCGGTTGATTTTGCCCGCGACATACGACCGTTGTTGTCTGATACGTGTTATCACTGTCACGGTCCGGACAAAGAGAATCAACAGGCAGGTTTACGTTTAGATCTCAAGACGAGCCTGTATCAGGTGCATGAGGGAATAGCACTCGTTGTTCCTGGGAATACAGCCAAAAGCCTTTTATTCCAGCGGATTACTGCAGCGGATCCGGCTGAACGCATGCCTCCGGAAGATGCTCAGTTGACACTCTCCGAAACTCAGATTCAGTTGATTAAAACCTGGATTGAGCAAGGCGCTGTTTGGAAGGATCATTGGGCATTTGAGTCCCCGGTTAAGTCCGCATTGCCCAGTCCAGTCAAGGATCCATGGGTGACGAATGCAATTGATGCGTTCGTACTGGAAAAGTTAAAGAAAAATCGAATTTTGCCTTCCAGGATGGCTTCTAAAGAGAAGCTGATTCGTCGTGTCACACTAGATTTAACAGGGCTTCCTCCAACTCAGGATGCAGTGGAAGCTTTCCTGAAGGATGAATCTCCTCAAGCTTACGAACACGTTGTGGATCGTTTGTTAAAGAGTGAACGCTATGGCGAACGCATGGCGATGCAGTGGCTGGATGTTGCTCGCTATGCGGATACCAACGGTTATCAAACTGACGGTGAACGGCATATGTGGCGTTGGCGTGAGTGGGTCATCGAGTCCTTTAATTCAAATAAACCGTTTAGTGATTTTACGGTTGAACAGTTAGCTGGTGATCTGATTCCAGACGCCACGACGGATCAGATACTGGCGACAGGATTCAATCGTAATCACCGCTCGAACTCAGAAGGTGGGATTGTCTTTGAAGAATACCTTGTTGAGTATGCCGTAGATCGAGTAGATACCACAGCGACTGTTTGGCTTGGACTGACGATGGGATGTGCTCGGTGTCATGATCATAAATACGATCCGATTTCGCAGAAAGAATTCTACGAGATGATGGCGTTCTTTAATAACATCCCGGAACGAGGTCGTGTGATTAAGTATGGGAATTCGTTCCCGGTAATCAAAGCTCCGACTAGGCAAATGGCAATGCAGTTGAAGGATTATGAGTCCAGAATGGATCTATTGCGTCAACGACTGAATGTGAATGCGACGAGTATTCAGCAGCGGATGACCGAACTCGGAGCTAAACAAGATTCAGAGAAGCCTGTCATTCATCAGGATCTCATGGTCAGGTTTGGCTGGGATGAAACGCATGAGCAACAAACCTATGAAGTGGAAGGGAAAGCCGAAGATTATGACGTAATTAATACCGGAGAGGTTTCCAAAGAACTCTATCAGGCTTCGTTGCGGGGACAGGCTCAGGCCCGGTACGTAAAAGGGATTAACGGACAGGCGTTGAAACTGGATAGATCCTATCGAGTGGACGGGGGAGCGATTATTCAGTTCGCGGGTCATCAGCGACTGACACTTAGTACTTGGATCAAAGTTGATGAGCCTTCGAGTGGCACCATCATGAGTATGTTGAACCCGGATGATCGTCGTCCTCAGGGATTTAGCTGGAGCTTGGCGGATAACAAAGTGCAGGTCAATTTTGGGCCACGTTGGCTGGATGACTCTGTCCGGATCCGAACGAAGCAATCAATCCCATCTGGTGAGTGGGTGCACATCGCTTTTACTTCGGACGGTACGCAGATGGCTCGCGGAATGGGGATTTACGTCAATGGAGTTCGACAGGATGTAGATATTTTACTCGACATCTTCACCGGAACTTATAAGACGAATTCGACATTAGTTATTGGTGCCGAAGGGGACGAACAGCATTTGCAAGGCTTGTTGGATGAAACGTGTTTCTATTTGCGAGATTTAGGACTGCAGGAATTGAGAAGTCTGGCAGTTGTCAGTACGCCTGCTGAGATTGCTGCGAGGGAAAAACGAACGGCGGCTGAGCAAGAGAAACTGCTGCATTATTTTCTGGATCAGGTGGATGATTCACAGGACGGTGAGGATTACAGGGCTTTAAGGAAGCTAGAATCAATCTCCCGTCGTTTCCTTGATGCGATTCCCACCTCCATGGTGATGCAGGAAAAAATGGAGCGAGGAAAAACGCATGTTCTCATTCGTGGGCAGTATGATAACCCTGGTGAAGAGGTCTCGATGAATGTTCCCCGTTCATTATTCAGGGAACAACAGGATGAAGCTTTTGAGTCGCGTTTGGATTTGGCGAAGTGGATTGTTGGTGACGAAAATCCGCTAACCGCTCGAGTTATCGTCAATCGATTTTGGCACCAATTCTTTGGCAGGGGAATTGTGAAGACGTTGGAAGACTTTGGGGCTCAGGGAGCTCCCCCAACGCATCCTCATTTACTGGATTGGTTGGCGGTTGATTTCCTTGATAGTGGCTGGGATGTGAAAACATTGGTGAAGTTGATTGTTATGAGTAGTACTTACCGACAAGATTCAACAGTGACCAAAGAACAATTGGCTACTGATCCTGAGAATGTCTGGCTTGGTCGCGCATCACGTTTGCGTTTGCCAGCAGAAATACTAAGAGATCAGGCACTGGCTGTAAGCGGTTTACTGAACGGGAAAATCGGTGGCTCGAGCGTCAAACCGTATCAACCGGAGGGCCTTTGGAAAGAAATTGCGAGTCAGGCATATGATCAGGGCTCGGGGGAAGATCTCTATCGACGAGGAATGTATACCTTCTGGAAGCGAACAGTACCGCCACCAACAATGGTAACGTTTGACGCATCAAGCAGAGAAATATGTGTGCTGTCCCGTTCTCGTACAAATACACCTCTCCAGGCCTTAGCATTGTTAAATGAGGTGTCCTATGTCGAAGCGGCTAGGAATCTGGCTCAACAAATGATGAAGCGGGAAAGTGATGAAGGTGATCGCTTGCGGTGGGGATGGCGGCAGGTGACAAGTCGCCAACCGACGGACTATGAAATGAGTATTCTAAGCAAATCATTACAGAGAAGCCTTGAGCGGTATTCCAAGGATCAGCAGGCTGCCATTGAATTGATTGCCTTTGGTGAAAGTATAGCCGATGAATCCTTAAAGCCTCATCAACTAGCTGCTTATACAGTGATTGCCAGTATGCTGTTAAACCTGGATGAGGTCATTAACAGAGAATAAGTTATGTCATTTGCAAACAATACGTCTATGCAAGATCCGGTTACTAAAGCGGGGTGGTTACACAATCGCCGTCATTTTTTGATGGGCGGAGGTGTCTCACTTGCTTCTGCTGCGATGAATAGTTTGTTATCTGCCGAGACTACAAAAGATGATGGTGGGTTACCTTTGTCCCCCAAGGCAAAGCGGGTAATCTACTTGTGTCAAAGTGGTGCTCCATCGCAAATTGACCTGTATGATCATAAGCCAAAGCTGAAGCAGTGGGTCGGAGATGACTTGCCGGATAGTGTGCGCAATGGTCAACGACTAACGGGGATGACAGCGGCACAGGAGAATTTCCCGATTGCTCCATCCATATTCGACTTTAAGCAATATGGTCAAAGTGGCGCCTGGGTTAGCGAGCTATTGCCTCATACTAGCGGTATTGTTGACGATGTGACATTCATTCGGACCTTGCATACCGAAGCGATCAATCATGATCCGGCCATTACATTGATGCAAACCGGAACTCAAATTGCGGGGAGACCAAGTTTTGGAGCATGGCTGTCCTATGGTTTGGGAAGTTTGAACGAGGATTTGCCGACTTTTATTGCGATGACTTCTGGAGAGGGCGGGCAGCCTCTATATGACCGTCTCTGGGGGGCTGGGTTTTTGCCTTCTCATCATCAGGGAGTGAAATTGCGTCGTACAGGTGATCCAGTTTTGTTTCTTTCGAACCCTCCGGGAGTGACTCGCAAGGATCGCCGGGCCCTACTAGATGATTTATCGCTTTTGAACCAAAAGCGTATCGAAGAAACGGGTGATCCTGAAATTGAAACTCGAATTTCACAATACGAAATGGCATTTCGCATGCAGGCATCAGTACCTGCACTGGCTGACTTTTCGAATGAGCCGCAGCATATATTAGATGAATACGGTGAGGAGGTTAATTCGCCAGGTTCTTATACGGCCAATTGCTTATTGGCTCGACGACTGGCCGAACGTGGTGTTAGGTTTATCCAGTTGTATCACCGCGGTTGGGACCAACACACGTTTTTACCTAAAGGAATCCGGAAGCAGGCAGCAGCAACGGACAAGGCCTCCGCAGCTCTTATTAACGACTTGAAGCAACGTGATATGTTGAAAGATACGTTGGTAATCTGGGCCGGCGAATTTGGTCGAACCGTGTATTGTCAGGGTACCTTGACTGATACAGACTATGGCCGAGACCATCACCCTCGCTGTTTTACGATTTGGGCCGCCGGCGGCGGTATCCGAGAAGGTCAGGTGATCGGTAAAACAGATGACTTTAGTTACAACATTGAAGAAGATCCGATTCATATCCATGATCTCAATGCGACGTTATTACATTGCTTGGGAATTGAACATACTCGCCTGACATATAAGTATCAGGGACGTCATCATCGTCTAACCGATGTCCACGGTAAATTAGTTGATAAAATGTTGGCGTAAACGATACAGAATTGTCTTCATTTATCGTTTCAATCACACTCTCAGATCAGCAAGAAATATTCATAAGAGGAGATAACATGTCATTTGAAGGAAAGCATGTATTAATTACTGGTGGCACACGAGGTATCGGCAAAGCGCTTGGTTTGCGATTAGCCTCAGAAGGTGCTTCAGTCTCCTTGAATTATTTGTCACGTGATGAAGCTGCGGCGGCCACGGTGAAAGAAATAGAAGAAGCCGGTGGTAAAGCTGTCGCCGTTAAGGGAGATAATTCTTTACCAGATACGGCTAGTGCAGTTGCTGCCGCTGCTCGTGAAGTCTTCGGGCCCCTTGATATGTTGGTTTGTGCAGCTGGGATTAGTATTCCCGGTTCGGCTGATGAGATGACATGGGAACGATGGAAGACCACGATGAATATAAATTTAGATGGTACTTTTAATATGGTCTATGCGGTCATCGAAGAAATGCAACAACGCCACTTTGGACGTATTGTGACATTTTCATCCATCGCTGGTCTCCGCCCTCGAATGAATCAAATTGCTTATTCAGCGTCCAAGGCTGGGGTGATTGCGATGACCCAATGTATGGCCGAAGCCTGGGCCGGAAATGGAATTCGTGTGAATTGTGTTTGCCCGGGATTAACGGAAACCGAAATGGCGCATACGCTGAGTCCCGAATACCACGAGAAGGTAATTGCTGCCACGCCACTAGGACGTATTGGAGAGCCTTCCGAATTGGCCTCTGTAGCCCGGTTCCTACTGAGTGAAGAGTCCAGCTTTATGACTGGTCAGACAATTGTTGCGAGTGGTGGCCGGGTCATGGTGCCTTAGTTGGTACCGGCAAAGGAAGTAAAAAAATAAAGGGAGAACACACCGTGCAAATAAATCAGACTTCGGTTCTTTTAGATCCTGAGTGTCGTCAATTAAGATTCCTTCCTGAGGGACCGATCGCTGATGGAATTCAAGGCTTTAGTTGGGTGGCCATTCAGCATGCTGAAGATGCCACTCATGGGTCTTTGAATATCTTCGATTGGAGAACCAGATCAAATTCGAATTATGATTTGCCAGGTCGTCCCGGATTCGCATTTCCAACAGAGCTCGAGGGTATCTTTGTCGCGGGTCTGGAACGTCGGGTGATGATGGTGAACGTTGCGACAGGTGAGAAGACTGTGATGAGTGATGAGATCGATCAGAATGTTGAAAACACGATCATCAATGATGGCGTTCCTTTTTCAGAAGGAATTATTTTTGGTGCTAAGGATCTAGAGTTTCAAACGAAGAAAGCTGGATTGTATTTCTGGCGAGTGAGTGATCAGAGTCTCATACTTCTCAGAGATGATCAAATTTGTTCAAACGGAAAGATTATTACCGGAGCAGGGAACACTCGTACGTTATTGGATATTGATACACCAACTCAGCAGGTTGTGCGTTATGAATTGGACTGTGACGCTGGGATGCTGAGCGATCCCGAAGTCGTGCTTGATCTTTCCGATCTAGATATCTTTCCTGATGGAATGGTGGCAACCCCTAACGGCCAAAGCGTAATCATTGCTTTCTATAACCCGAATGCAGCAGAATACGGAGTAGCTAGACAATTCAGTTTAGCGAATGGTGAAGTGGAAGCTGAATGGCGTTGCGATCAGGCTCCCCGTGTTACCTGCCCATTACTGTTAAATACGGAAGATGGGGTGAAGCTGATTTTGACAACGGCAACCGAAGTGATGGAAAGTGAGATGTTTGAAAGTCACCCAAATTCGGGTTGCTTGTTCGTTGGCGATACTCCTTTTGATTCCGTTCCCGTTGATTATCGTTTTAACGCTGAGCAATTAGGAATCTAGTCGAATGCTGATTTTCTGATTAAAATACCCTTTTGATAAAGCTTAACGGTGGTGACTAAATCCACGTGATGTGTTAGCTTAAATGAACACATATTTCTCTGTGGAGGCTGTGGCTTGCAGTCTGATTTCTGTTACCTACATTGGTCCGGTCTGGAGTAATTGATGGTTGACCATCCAGAAGACGACGACCTATTCGTTGATGACGAATGGGAAGAAGTTGAAGACAACGAAGAACTAGAAGACGACGACGCAGATGCGGATGTTGATGACGAGCTCGAAGAAGCCTTAAATGAAGGCGATGACGACGAATTCGAAGTCGATGACGATGATGATGACGTTGATGATGATGATGACGATGACGTTGACGAAGACGTTGACGAAGACGTTGACGAAGACGTTGACGAAGACGTCGGTGCAGAAGATGACGATGTCGACGAAGAAGAGGATGACGACGTAGAATATGAATACGTTGAAGTCGACGAAGTCGACGAAGATGATGAAGACGTTGAATATGAATACGAGTACATCGAAGTCGGTGAAGATGAAGAGCTTGACGGTGATGTAGAGTATGAATACATCGAGGTAGAAGAGGAAGAGGAAGAATCCGAAGAGGTAGAAGAGTCAGAAGATGAAGCCGAATCAGGAGGCAATGACGCCGAAGGTAAGGGTAGTGCTGAAGAAGAGTCATCCGAGGCAGAAGAACCTGAAGTTGATTTAGGGCCGGATCACCCCGATGCTCTCGCAGCACTCGAAGATATGGGTGTTCGTCTCATGATGAATCAGTTTGGTCGGGTAACCCGCATCCTGTTTTATGATCGTCATCGAGAAGGTGATTTAGATCAGATTCGCAACCTCCCGAGTCTTAAAGAGGTCTGGTTGTTACATACACCTCGAATCAAACTTCCAGCTGTAGAAGCATTGCGTGAACGACTGGAGGGAGTGGAAGTTCACTATAGTTAGTGCTCATTAATCTTCCGAATAATTAAGTAATCTGAAGCCCCTGTTTTTGACAGGGGCTTTTTTATGCACCATTTTTTCATCGTCTCTTAGTCAATTCTTTCGCGTTTGCTTGCGCACTTTTCATTTTGACTTCATGAGTGATTCATAGATGTTCGTCAGAATTGTCCGTATTAAACAAGGATGTATATTGTTGTCTCTTCATGGGATTGAAGAGACAGCACCCATAATTGCTGAACATGCATGGAGGATCAAATGTACAGTAAAGCAGACATTCACGTTCATAAGAAGTATTCGGATGCTCCGAATGAGTGGTACTTGAAGCAAATCAGGCCCGCGGAAAGCTATGTTGAACCCATGCATGTTTACCAAACCGCTAAACAGCGGGGCATGCAATTTGTGACAATTTCGGATCACGATCGTATCGATGGCGCACTTGAACTAGCGCATTTAAAAGATACATTTATTTCTGCCGAAGCTACCGTAACTTTCCCTGAAGATGGCTGCAAAATCCATTGTCTGGTAACAGGAATTACAGAATTACAGTGGGCGGAGATTGATAAGCGTCGAGACGACATTTATGAATTTCAAAAGTATCTGAATCAAGAAAATATTATCCATTCGGTAACGCACCCGCTCTTTACCGTGAATGGTCAAATGACAGTGGGACATTTTGAAAAATTGTTGCTGCTTTTTAACCGCTTTGAAGCTATTAATGGAGCTCGCGACTCTCGAGCAGGAGAAATTGTGAGTGCAGTGATGGAGAATATCACTGAGAAACAATTGCTTCAAATGCAACGTCGGCATGGAATTGAGCCCTCTGGTGAGAAGCCATGGAAGAAGGTTTTTACGGGCGGTAGTGATGACCACGGTGGCGTGTTTATCGGAACAGCCTATACTGCCACCCCCGAAGCTGAAAATGTAAATCAATACCTGGACTACTTGCGGCAGGGTCGCCATCTCTGCGGTGGGGCACACGGCGGCAGTTTGCGGTTAAGCCATAGCTTAGTTGCAATTGCCCGCAAGTATGTCCAGAAGAACATGCTCTCCAATTCCGACCCCACGGGAGTCGTCTTGGACGAGATCCTTGAGATATTGATGGAACAGGATTCAGACGAATCCTACTTCTCTTCAGCCTCAACGAACCTGAGTCCGGTTCAGCCCAAAATTGAAAATCAGGAGGAGCAAAGTCCTTTAGGGTCAAATTGGTGGACAGGTATTGAGCGTGGGACGATGGACCGAGCCAATGAAATGTTTAACGAATGCCTCTCTCAGTTTATTGAAAGTATCATTGGCAGCGTTGCATCTGGCAGACTTCTTAATGTAATGGGAGCGATGTCTGGTTTGTTGCCGGTCACGATGTCTGCTTTACCATATTTGGCAGGGGTTGCAACAAACTACAAGGACGAGCAATTGTGTCAAAAAGTTGCCAGAGAAACCACAGGCAAAGTTTTCGTTAAAGAATGTGCAGCCGCTCCAACATTTTGAGATGCCATTCTACAATCAGGCTAAATTGAGTGTGCCGCCAATTTTGGAGGTGCTTAATTACATTGAAGATCAACGTATTTCTGAACTGATTATATCCACTCCGGGACCGTTGGGATTAGTGGGATTATTGGCTGGTAAGTTATTGGATATTCCGGTGAGAGCCATCTATCACACAGACTTTCCGGCTTACGTTGAGTCGATTACGGATTCCGAGCCGTATGCTGAAGCGACTCGAAAGTATATGCAGTGGTTCTATTCCAAGGCACATACTGTTCTGGTACCCAGCGATTTCTATCGCGAATCGCTGATGGTTTGCAGGCCGCTAAGATCAAGTTTCTTCCCCGGGGAGTTGATTCAGTAATGTTCCATCCTCGGAAGAAGGAAACAGCTTACTGGAAGAAGTATGGATTAAAGAAAAGTTTTACTTTTCTTCATGCAGGCAGGATATCACGTGAGAAAAACGTGGAGCATTTGATCGAGTCGTTTCTGGGAATGACATTAGATGAGGAAAGTTTGGTCGAGTCTAATCTGGCGCTTTGTGGAGATGGACCGCTCCTTTCTGAACTACGGAATAAATACGCTCAGCACAAAACGATTTGCTTTACCGGCTGTCTCGAATCTGAAGAGCTCGCAGTAGCCTACGCTAGTAGTGATGTGTTTGTTTTTCCAAGTACGACCGATACGTTCGGTAATGTTGTGCTCGAGGCGCAGGCCTGTGGATTACCAGCCATTGTTACGCATATGGGGGCCCGGCCGAGATTGTCATGCATAACGGATCGGGTTTGATCGTTGATATTAGCCATGAACAAGCCCTGTCAACGGCTATGGAGCAATTGTATGCGGATGACATCATGCGAGGCGATATGCGTCATCGCGCCATCTTAAATGCAGAACAACGCAGTTGGGACTCGATTTTGGATCTCCTGTGGAATTGTGCTGATAAACAACTACAGCCTCCAAAGCCTAGAACGGAGAATGCTTCTCCTGTCAGAGTGGCTGTCGGTCGTGAAAATCGGATTGCCAAACATTTGATCTCTAAGGACTAGATAGAACCCTGTTTACAGTGTTATTCCAGACGTTTTTAGCGGTTTAGCTCCGAATGAAGCCCCTGTTTTCGACAGGGGCTTTTTCTTTTTTTAATTTTTTGCGCCCTATTCTGGTCGGAGTCGCACCTTTTATTAGTAGAAGACTGACTTTTCCAGACGGTCTTCTAACCTACATTCCGGAGGAGGGGGAGTAGAAGACGTAGCCAATACCCGGGCCTCGTCAATTTCTACTCCCCCGAATCTTTTTAAAAGAGCCGGAAACCAGGGCATTGGAATTTCTTTACGAACCTGAACTTAGGGCTAGCTACTCGGACTCTTCAGAGTCAATGTCAGGTACAATCTTTGCCATCATAGGCGGTGGGGCAGTTTCAATGGGAAGAGCCATTTGAGCCATCACAGGAGTTTGGGAAGTGGATTCGGTTTTTATTTTATCAGGATCCGTCTCACCAACCTTCTTCTTCAGATTACGACGAATGTCTCCCATCTCTGCCCCAAATAATCCGACACGTACCTGATGTCTGCGAAGAAAGTTGGTAGCACTTCCGTTAATTCCGAGCAGGACAAATAGATTAAATCCTGGTATTAGCATCCCTATGATGATCAACGCGGCTGTGACTTTACTGCGTCGGATCAATTCCATCTTTGCGAGACTAAACGTGCTGACACACCAACTGATGACAAATGCAGTTAAACTGATTCCTGCGGTTGTCTTATCTAATTCATACTCCATGCCATTAAGTGGCTCATAAACAACATATCCATATCCTAAAACGATATTGCTGATAATGAAGATGAGCAGGAACCACATCAGATATTTTTGCCAAAGAGCAACTTGCCAGAGTTGTTGCTCCTCTTTTGACCAAACAGCTTCTCCAACGAGGTTCGTGTCCGGTGATTCGTAAGGATTGAATTCCAATTTGTTTCTCGGCACCCGAGTAGTTGAGAGCAGTTCAGTAAGCGATTATTATTCCTGTTAAAATCTATTGTAAGTCGATCGACAAAGGAATGTAAATTACCCCCATCAGTCAGAAGAAGTTGAAGACTTTCAGGACTCAAGTTAATACAGATAATAAGTAAGACGAGAAATGATGAGAATCACAAGTTATTTTGTTCTTTGGACAATGCTTTTTGTTTTTGCCTCCGATGTTGCGTTCGCCCAAAAACCATGGATTATAGATCCGCATACCCATTTCAAAGGTGAAGAACAGATTGCCTATGAGGCACTGACAAAAGAATGGCATCCGGATAACTCCCTCGGCAAAGTGATCAAGCCTGAGGACTATCGTTTAGTAGCTGATCGTCTGGAATTACGATCCACCTTGGTGGTGGAGGCGTGCGATCAGGATAAACCAGAGTACAATGATTGGGTTTTGCGTCAGGTGAAAGAGTCTGATTTGTTATGCGGATATATTGCGCGGGCGGATCTGACGACAACAGACTTTTTGATTCACCATCGTCGTTATCAAAGGACCGGTTTTCTCAACGGCTATCGTTTTCGATTTGATGAACTAAATGGTTATTTGAATGATCCATTAGCTCGACAGCATTTAGCCGTGCTGGAGCGCCAGGGTCTGGTCATCGACTTATTGATCGAGGCGTCTCATGCGGATGATGTAGTTTCATTATCGCGGGACTTTCCGCGGCTCAAGATTGTAATTAATCATTGTTTTCGAGCCAAGATTGTCGATGGAGATATCAGTCATGAACTTAAGGTGGCTATCAAAAAGTGCGCCGCGCAAAAGAACGTTTTTTGTAAGATGTCGAGCATCAATAACTTTTCAGAGGTAGCTCCCTTTACGGATCCAGCTCCAACAGATCTCAAATACTACCTACCTATTCTCGACCCTGTTTACGACGCATTTGGTGCCAACAGACTTCTCTTTGCGACCAATTGGGGTGTCAGTGCTCACTTCGGAAAGGTCGATAATGTGAAAGATATTGTGATGGCATACCTAAAGCCAAAAGGGAAAAGAGTCGTGGACAATGTTATGTCCCGTAATGCCATGACGTTTTACAATATCAAAAGAAAGTATCTGCGTTAGCGAAAACAGAGGCCAGATTGTTAGTCTTTCGTGGTTTCAAATTTGACTTTATCCGAGCCTCCAGCCAAGCGGACGAGATCCGGCAGATCGTAAACTTGCAAGGCTCCGTGAACAATCGAGTCTAACTGCCCCTGTGCATTCTGATCCCCCACGATGTTCGTCCAACTCCTGGGAGCATTTTTGATGGTGACTGTAGCAAAGAGAGTTGGGTGAACGGCCGCAGCGTGTAACGCTACGATCCCTGCTTGTCCAACGCCAACCAGATGGACCTCTCGTTTCTTATCGGTTGGGAGGGCGTAGTTGGCAATGAACTTTGCGCCGGAGATTGCATCTTCTGCTCTCGGACCTACGAGAGATTGTCCTTGGAGATATGCCAGATAGAAAAGTTTCCAGTCACCCAGAAGATCGTCGCGAATCGCCGTGCTCGTTTCACCTTGCCCTCGCATATCCAGCGTAACGACCGCATATCCATCATTGACAAGGTCTTCAATGGGACCCTGAGGTTCGCCGTCCCCTGTCTTGCCTTCATCGGTTAAATAGAGGTAGGCCGATTCCTGTGGGATCTTAGGATGAAATGTCAGTCCTGGGAGTGGGATTTTGCTATCGGTGTGGAGAACGAGTTTATCGATATGGTATTCATCTCGGTGGACCCGGGCTATATCTTCCATCCGTGGTACTGGAATCTTTTCAGGGGAACGAATTCCGGCTAGCTTGCTAATCTTTTTCCGCAAATCTTCATCACTCCCGTTTCCATTTGTTTCTCGTCGGCTTTTTGATAGTTGACGGGCAATGTCAGCGTTAAGATCAAAAACAGATTTTTCATTTTCCAGCGAAAGAACCTGCCCTTTCTCTGTGCAGTTTAGCACCGAGAGTTCTTGAAGATTCTGATCAAAGTCTCGAATGGGAACATTCGCATCTTTATCTAAGAGCCAGCGCTGCATCCAATAGCCAATGGTTGCCAGACTTTGCGGCTTGACACCATGAGTGCCTTCGACTTCGACCATGTCCACTTGATGAGGATAGCCCAGCACACCGTAAACTCTTTTTGCCTGGCGATAATTCTCCCAGGCTCCTTTGATATCGAAGTAATCACCTGTTGTAGAAGTGATGAGGGTGGGGCGCGGAGCCCGCATGATGACATAGTCCGGGTGATCCATTCCAAAGGCCAGTTGTCCAAAAATGTTTTGTTCCGAATCCTGAGGCCCTCGCGTTTCAATGAGTTTTTGAAAGGTCGTTAGATAACAGGCAGGAGCCGCGCAGGTAACACGGGGATCCAGCGACATCACATAACTGGTAAGTGTGCCACCCCCGCTACACCCGGTGTAACCTATTCTAGAAGAGTCGATGTCGTCACGGGTACAAACATAGTCAATGGCTCGCATGGCATCCCAGATCATATAAGTGGCCGTATTGCGTCCCACCAGAATTGAACTTACCCCCATTAGGAAATGTTCAGTTGTTGTGCCGCTGTGTAACGGTGTGACTTCCGGAGTTATGACCTGAGATCGTTCCCCCTGTCCAATCGGATCACACACAAATGAGGCTATCCCCAGAGTTGCCATCCGCATACCAAATCGCTGGTTATAATCAGCGAGTTTGGCGGTGCGACTGTGACCACTAGAGACAACGACTACCGGGAAAGGCCCGTCCCCGTGTGGTAAATACAGGTTTCCTGTGACATGATGATTCGGCTGACTTTCAAAGATAATATTTTCGATCGTATACTCTTTCAGTTCAGTACGTTTTACGATCTTGGCATTGAGGTCGGTGCGTTTAGGAAATCCTCCTAAGGCCTCTACAAA
>Ga0315321_10002208_pt1 | contig 15121 bp, 13 predicted proteins | sample M180m21515metaG_FD_203464 | JGI IMG/M metagenome (GOLD analysis project Ga0315321, IMG submission 203464) | Ammonia-oxidizing marine archaeal communities from Monterey Bay, California, United States - M1 80m 21515 | ecosystem: Environmental > Aquatic > Marine > Intertidal zone | place: USA... | reverse complement strand
ATGTACAGTACTTTACGATATACCCTTTACGCATATCTGATAGTCCAGGCAAGGCATCTTGGCCCGACAGTATTATAGGAAAAACAGGAAATAAGCATAGACTGAAAAAAATAGTGTGCTTGAATAACTTTACAAAAGACCATAGAACAGAAATTGTTGATACCATATCTCCATACGAACGAGACATATATTACTCATACAGAGACAAAGGTATATTCTTAAAGAAGGAAGCAGTTAATACCTTTGCTAGAAAAAACGATCATAGGTTTCTTCGCAACCAAGACAGTCCGCCGTATAGAGTTATTTCAAATGCGTATGCCTGGATAGCATGTGAAACTTTTTTTGAAACGAATACTTGCCCTACGCCAATTGGAAGATTAGGTGGATGGGGAGATAAACCGGAATGGCAATACGAAGTAACAGGATTCATCACAGAGAAAACATATAAAGCATTTTACTTTGAATTGCCTTTATTAACTGTGGGTGTACGTGATACACATGCACATATAAAACAATTAGGGTTTGAACTTTTTCCAGAATTATTTGACTACTCATTTGATAATATACATGACGATGCAGAGCGTATGGTAGAAATAAAGAAAGTGCTAATTAATTTTCTAGAGACGCCCTTGCAAGAAATACATGAAAGGTTTTTCTCGCCAAACGTACAAGAAAAAATACAGCATAATAAGGAATTGATTATATCAATGGCAAAACAAGATCCCTTTAATGTCAATGCATGGAACTTCAAAAGGTCAGTAATTTCTTAATCATGAATGAAGTATTCGTCAAGTTAGCTGATGAGAAGTTTTCTGGAAACCTGTGGGAAAGGGAAAGAAAAATTCTGCCATCCTCTAAAATTCACGACAAACGAGTAGACGATTATAAAATTGAAAAATGGTTCCTTTCTCAGTTTTTAAAAGAACGCTATAATAACAAAGAGACATTTGTGATTATCTTTGGCATAACTGAGCTACCAATGTTTCAAAACTACAGTACAATATTTGAGGTAGTTGAAAATATAAAACATAAAAAAAACATCAAGTTGAGTTTTATAAATGACTACGACTTGCATGATCATGAAACGTGGGATCGAGAAGAACAATTTGTTTTAGCATTACAAAACATCGAGCAACACAGGCTAGAATTTGTATTGAATAACACATTAACTTACACAAAATTTAAGACTAAATTTCCAAATGCTACAGTAATGTTCGGTTCCAGATTTTTACATAGATTTTTTGAGATGGTTGAGCCTTTCGAAGATTACACTGGAGAAAGAAACAAACATTTTCTGTGTTTGAATAGCAGAATCACAAAACATAGAGACGAAATTTTTGACAAGTTACAGGCGTTAAATAATTCACACCTCAGTTATCGATTAAAAAATATATTTTTAGATGAGTCGAGTCCATGGAACGAACAGCAAAAGAGATATTTCGAAAAGTTACCTGAGCTCATAGCATACGAGAACGGGCATTATGCACCTGACCCAAATCATTACTGGGCAACTTATCAAGATGTTGTTGACAAAAAATACTATCAAGACAGTTGCGTATATGTGTGTACCGAGTCGTTATTTGCTGGTATAGACGACGAAACAGGTAACATATTCCCTTGTACCCACTGGTGGACAGAAAAACTATTAAAATCGTTTTATTACAAACTGCCTGTTATACAAGTAGGATTGTCTTATTCCCTTGAATCTGCAAGAAGTTTAGGATTTAAAACCTTTGATAAGTTTTGGAGTGAGTCGTATGACTGGAAAAGCGATCCTAAACAACGTATGAGTATGATATTGGAAGCCATCGATAAACTATCAAATATGTCTATACACGAACTCAACGACATGTATTACAGCAAAGACATGCAAGATATTCTTAATCATAATCACAATTTGTTATTTTCTCTCCGTGATAAATATAAGAGTAGTTAATTCTACACACACATATTTAAAATTTAGGAGAACAACATGGCCTCAATCGGATTCATCGGAGTTGGCAAGTTAGGACAAGCCTGCGCCGAGATGGTCGCTGAAGTACATGATGTTGTTGGATATGATATTAACCCTGTAGAGCCTGAAAACTTTACAATGGTTGATAAGATGGAAGATGCTGTTAAAGGACAAGACATTGTTTTTATTGCAGTACAAACTCCACATGATCCACAATATGATGGAAAAGCACCTACCAGCCATTTGCCAAACAAGGACTTCGACTATAGCACAGTCAAAAAAGTTCTAACTCAGGTGAATGAGGTAGCAACAAAAGACCAACTAGTCGTCCTTATATCAACAGTACTACCGGGAACGGTAAGACGAGACTTCGTACATCTTATTACTAATGCACGTTTCATTTACAACCCATACTTAATTGCTATGGGCACAGTCAAGTGGGATATGGTTAATCCAGAAATGGTAATGATAGGTACAGAAGACGGTAGCGAAACTGGTGATGCAAAACAGTTAAGAGACTTTTACGATACAATTATGCAGAACGAACCCAACTATGTTATTGGTACTTGGGACGAAGTAGAATGTATTAAAGTTTTCTATAACACATTTATTAGTGCAAAAGTAAGTTTAGTAAACATGATTCAAGACGTTGCTCAAAAGGCAGGTAACATCAATGCAGAAGTTGTATGTGATGCACTCGCTAACAGTGACAGACGTATTATGGGACCAGGTTATATGAAACCAGGCATGGGCGATGGTGGTGCTTGTCACCCTAGAGATAATATTGCCTTGCGTTGGATGGCAGAGGACTTGGACTTAGGTTATGACTTATTTGATGCAGTAATGCGTAGTAGAGAAGTACAAGCAGAGAACATGGCAAAGGAACTTATCAAGCATACTGCTGGATACATGTTCCAAGGTAAGATGTATGATGAGAAGCCTATAATTATTGTAGGTAAAGCATACAAGCCAATGGTTCCATACGAAGCAGGCTCTAGCAGTATGCTCGTAGGTCATTATGTAGAGAAAGCAGGTAATACACTTTACTACTATGACGAACAAACAGGAGATATTCCTACAGCAGAAGTATTAAGCCAACCAGCAGTTTACTTACTAGCACATAACCCAGAAGTTACTTACGGTGAACAACTGGACTTTGTGTCTAAGTGGTACGGTGATCACAATGTTACAGATTGTGATACTGCATTAACTGTTAAGACGGGTAACGGCACAGACTTATCCTTTGCAGAGGGTAGTGTTGTTATTGATCCATGGAGAAAGACACCAAAGGCTCAAGGTATTACTGTTATACATTACGGTAACACCAGGGGAGAGTAAATTGATTACGGATCAGGAAATACTAGATTATATTTTTACCAAGTGGGGCAAGAAGGGAGAGATGCGTTCTTTAAATGAGAAGTATCGATACACACCGCCTTATCCTACGTTACATGTTGAGGACTTTGTTCCTCCGCATGTAGCAAAAGCATTATACGAAGAAAGTAAAACTATACCTAAGGCATTTTGGACAACGTTCACTAGAGCTGATAGTTATATGGAAGAGTGTAATGACTTAGAAGAGGCACCCGTTGCCAGAGCAGTAGTTAGTGCTTTACACAGCAAGCCTTTCTTAACATGGTTAAGCAAAGTTTGTGATGTAGGACATTTACTTCCTGATCCGTATCTTGTGGGGGCAGGGTACATGAAAAGTTATAAAGGTGATAGTTTAAAAATACACACTGACTTTAATTGGAATGAACAATGCCAAACACACAGGGCATTAAGTTTGATTCTATATTTTACTCCTGAATGGGAGCCAGAGTGGAATGGAGATTTACAATTTTGGGACTTCGAAAAGAAAGATAAAATTGTAAGTTACTTTCCAGAGATGGGCAATGTTGTAATTTGGAAATATCACAAACGTGGCTTTCATGGACATCCTAATCCGATAGATTGTCCTGAGGATAAGTTTAGAGTAGGCTTTAGACTATTTTATTATATTAGCGACAGTGTACATGATTGGAGAGATCCGCCACACAAAAGTTTATATTGGTATGACAATGATAAGAATCAACCGTACCACATTGACACAGAATACGGACATGGAGAGTTAGATGCTGACGAAGATTGATGTATGTAATAATTTTTTAAACGTACCCAAATACGATAATCCTTTATATGAAAGAAATGACGAAAGTATTAGCCTTGCTGATGTAGGTGCTACAGAGTTTAAAGGTGGCTATGCTTTACAAGATGCAGAGATAACACAGCGATTGAAGGACTATTCTAGAGAAGGATTTAAGGATATATTTGTTGCTAACGGGTACCATAACATACAAGAGGAATACAAAACAGTTTTTAGAGACTGGATTGGATCTACTAAACTTAATACTGTGCATGGGTTAGACTTATATCAACATGCAAGTATTACCAACGGCACATCAGAAGCATTTCAAATGTTTATGATGAGACATAACAATAGAAGATTTAAGATAGCAAGTGGCGACTTTATGATGCATAAGATTGCCTGTAACACAATGGACTTAGATTGGGAATGGCTAAACCATGACAATTCTTTAGAGCCAGGTGATGCATTAATAATTAGTTGCCCGTTCAGTGACACAGGCGGTATGCACCAACACTTCACCGACTATATGTTAGAAGCAACAAGAATGAATATTCCTGTTTTAGTTGACATGGCTTACTTTGGTATGTGTGTAAACATAAATATAGATTTATCACATAAGTGTATCGAGGAAGTAACATTTAGTTTAGGCAAAACATTTCCTGTTATTGGTGCTAGAGCAGGTATAAGATTTCAACGTGATGAGATTGACGACCCTGTAATATTTGCAAACCAAAATGGTATTGTGAATAACTTTGCCTGTAAGATAGGTGTGTTCTGTATGACAAATTGGAGTCCAGATTATATTCCGTTTAAGTACTACGACTCTTACTATGCGTTATGTATAAAGAATAATTTACGGATAACTAACTGTGTGCTGTTTGCCACATCACCAGCAGAAAAGTATAAAAGTATAAACAGAGGAAACATTAGCACAAGACTATGTGTTAGTAAATTTTTATTAGAGAATTATGAGTACTTCGAGAAAAATAAATAAGTTCGGCTTTACATACGAACCTTCAGAGTTTAAGGAATTGTTTGATCCTGACTACAAGTATTGTTCATTGTTATGGAGCCATATAAGCAACGAGCCAGGCGGAACTGTGAGGACTTGTTGTATAGCCAAAGATCGAATAAAGGATGAGCACGGCAAGGATTATAACTTGGGTGAACACTCTATGCTTGAAATACTTAGCAGTCAAACAATGAGAGAAATGAGAAACAGAATTAGGAATGGAGATGATATTCCTAACTGTGAGACATGTTGGATAGATGAAGCAAATGGTAAAGAGTCTAAGCGACAGCAATACAACAACTATTATAAAGAATGGTACGGTGAAGATTGTATTAACTTTTCTAGTGAACCTGAAAGATTAATAGACGTACAGTTAATATTTGATAATACTTGTAACTTAAAATGCAGAAGTTGTAATACAAACTACAGCAGTAAGTGGAGAGAAGAATCTATAGACAGAAATATCCCTTTTTGGGAAACAACTGCTGAAATCAATATGAATGATATAGAGCGTAGTGCATTCTGGAAAACAATGGACGACTGGACTAAAGATGTAATGCGTATGGAAATAATGGGCGGTGAGCCTTTCTATATGAAAGAGTTCAAACAATTTGTTGATTATTTAATTGACACAGGTAGGTCAAAGAATGTAGCATTAACATTAAGTACAAACGGAACTATTGCTGATAAAGATTTCCTAGATAAGATGGTTAAGAACTTTAGAGACATAGCATTCAGTGTTAGCATAGACGGTGTAGAAGACAAGTTTACATACTTAAGACATCCTGGTAAATGGGACGAAGTAAAGGCAAATTTAGATTACTATTATGAATTACATAACAGTGACCACCCTGTGTTCGTGCAAATAACACATACTGTTACAGCACTGAACATTTTATATTTGCCAGACTTCCATGAATACTTTAAAACTACATTTCCTAACTTTAAGATATGGAATAATTCAGTACACTATCCTAAATGGATATCTCCGCCAATACTTCCGGAGTCAGCGAAGAAGTTAATTACAGATAAACTATTACAATACGAGTGGCTACCACAGTACAAAGAAGAAGCTCATGCACTAATAAACTTTATGAACTCGCCTCTATATGCGAACGGAGAAAGTGTAGTTGCTAGTTTAAAAAATAAATTTGATGCTGAGAAGTTAAAGTTCTTTGATGAACGTAGCAGTCAGCAAAAATGGACTATATTCAAATCTCAAATAGTGGGAGGAGATATATACCGAGAAGAAAACTTTGTTAAAGTTTTCCCAGAACTGTATGATTTAATTAAGCATGAGTTTAATTACGATACAGAATTTGAAGCAGTGTCGACAGCAGGATTCCTGCCTGTCAGTCAAGGGGAGTACAGCAATTGAGTAAGACATATTGCCCACTACCTTGGAATCATTTAGCAACACACCCACACGGTGGTGTAACATTATGTTGCATAAGTGACCACACTGATGGCTTGAATCGAGCAAGGAATTATAAGGAGGACCACAACCAATTCTTTGATTTAAACAAGCAGTCAGTTGAACAGCATATGAATAGTGATTACTATAAAGAAGTTCGACTGCAAATGCTAAACGACGAAAAACCTAAAGCATGTATGCGATGCTATGAGGAAGAAGACAAAGGAGTGAAAAGTAAACGACAACATGAGACCGAAGTATTTAAGCAAAATTCCACCGATTGGGCATCCAAACTTACTAGTGAGGATGGGAGCATACCTATGGATTTGCGTTTTGTTGAGCTTAGGCTTGGTAATGTATGCAACGTTAGGTGTCGTACTTGCAATCCAGCAAGTAGTTCAAAGTGGCTCGAAGATTATAAAGACATTGTCGAAAAGGCTGACTTCATAAATAAAGGTTACTTAGGCTTAAACTTTCCGGAAGACTTTAAGTGGGCAGAGGATGATAACTTCTATGACGATTTATTTGACTCTGCACCCAATCTGGAATTATTATATATTAATGGCGGGGAGCCAACATTAATTAAACAACACTGGGCATACTTACAAAAATTAGTAGACAGTGGCAGAAGTAAAAATGTTATACTATGGTACAACATTAATTGCACTATGCTACCGCCTATTGCTTTAGAACTATGGCCCGAGTTCAAAGAAGCAAGAATATGTTTAAGCATAGACGACCTAGAAGATCGTAATGCTTTTATACGAACAGGTACTAACTGGAATGCTGTATTGAAAACCATAGAGACATTAAAAGAAAATAGAGATAAGTTAGTACTAAGAATAACACAAACTGTGAGTGCATATAATTATGCAACATTACCTGAGTTTTTTAAATGGGCAGAGATGAATGGGATAGAGGTTGACATGAACTTCGTGTATGATCCTGATTACCTAAGTCCTGCAGTTATACCTGCTAAGGCTCGAGAGTTGATACATACAGAATTTAGAAAGGTATTGGGTAATGACCATAAACTAGGAACACTGTTGAGCATGTTTAACAACAGCGATTGGGACGAGTTAAAGTGGGAACAGTTTTGTCGTTATAACGATTTATTAGATAAGAATGATGAAAGCAACTGGAGAGAAACATTCAGTAAACTTGTAGACAAGGTAGAAGAAAGTGGACATACTAGCATTTACTAGACCTAAACTTGTAGTGTTAAGATGCTTAATGCATCTAGGACTTGCTACGGCTGTGGTACTAGGACCAAGCAACTACTTGTGGGTATCACTAGCAGTATACTTTTGGTTTGCCAGTATAGGGAACAGTGTAGGGCAACACAGATACTTTGCTCATAAAACATTTAAGACAAGTAAATTTTGGGAAAGGGTGTTAATACTAAGTGCCACGTTGGCTAGTGTTAGCAGTGTGTTTGGATACATAGTTACCCACAGAGAACATCACAAGCACACAGACGATGCTTTAGACCCCCACAGCCCACATCATATGAGTACATGGCGCAGTTGGACATTAGACTTAACTGACACAGGACGTTGGGACCTGCGTAATGCTAAAGACTGGATAAAGAATAAAGACGTAATGAACGCACATAAATATTTCTTTGCATTCATATTGTTGTATATAGCATTGCTATCAATACTAGATCCTATGTTAATTATTTACGCATACCTTGTGCCAGCAAGTTTATGTGTTTGGGCAACAGGTGCCTTTAACACATGGGGACACGGACATGGCTTACAAAGTTTAGGATATAGAACTTGGAACACACAAGACAAAAGTGTTAACCATCACTTGGTCAACTTAATAACATTCGGCGAGGGATGGCACAACAATCATCACAGCAACCCTGGTGCTTGGCATCAAGGTCAGCAATGGTGGGAATGGGATTTGAATGCATGGATAATAAAATTTATAAGAGAGAAGAAATAAGCATGGATAAGATTAATAAAACAGAACAGGAAATAAAAGATCTAGCCAACGGAGATGCATTTTGTATTCTCCCGTGGTTGCATATACATCCATGGCCCGATGGCAGAGTATTCACATGTTGTCTCAGTGAGCAACATACACCAATCGGTGACTTAAACAAAATGGATCTAGACGAAGTATATAACAGCGACGACATGAAAAAGATACGTCTAGATATGCTGAATAATAAGAAACATTCAAACTGTAATAGATGCTACGAGTTAGAATCGTTGGGACATAATACGTTAAGGAAACGAAGTAACGATGATTTCATTTTTGAAAAAGACAATTTGAATCCACCTAGAGTAGACGTAGTTCAATCAACAGACCAAGACGGTCATGTAGAAGATATCCACTTAACTTATTTAGATATAAGATTTAGTAATATTTGCAACATGCGTTGTAGAACATGCGGCCCGGATCTAAGTAGTCTATGGTTCCAAGATGCTGTGGACAGCGAATATAATAGAACACCAGACGAAGCCATTAAACAGATTCGAAAAGGTAACACAGGCTTCATGGATCAATTCGATCCTTACATTCACACAATAGAAAAAATATATTGGGCTGGTGGCGAGCCATTGATAATGGACGAGCATTGGTACATAATGAATAAGTTAGTTGAGATGGGCAGAACAAAACGAGAAGACCCTATAAGAATATTTTATAACACTAACTTCAGCAAACTCACATATAAAGAAGAAGATGCGATTGAACTATGGAAAAACTTTGATGATGTTAGCATTGGTGCAAGTTTAGATGCATCTGGTAAGAAGGCAGAATACTTGCGTAAAGGAACTATATGGAGTAATACACTTGAGAATAGAGAACGTTTAAAGAATGAATTACCGCAACACGACTTTAACATTAGTTGTACAGTTAGTATGTTTAACGTGCTAGACGTGTGCGACTTTTACAGAGAGATGTGTGATATAGGATTTATAGAACCAAAGGACTTTGGCGTAAACATATTACTAGGCAAAGAGAACCACAGAGCAACTGTTTTACCTAAGCACTTACGACAAAAAGCACAACAACAAATAACTGAAACGTTAAAGTGGATAGAGGGTAAGGACCCGGTGGGTCGTGCTACACAGACATTTGAAAGTTTGCTTCAGTTTATGGATGGTGACGACACGCATTTATTATCTGAAAGTATGCAAGAGGCAAAGGAGATGGACAGGTTCAGAGCAGAAGACTTGTTTCAAGTATTTCCTGAACTAGAAGATTTAAGACCGTGGTATAATGATGGAGACTACCGTGGGGAAGATTAGACAATGGATAGCAAGATGGTTTGATTACCACATAGAAAGAAGTCTACAACGTCAAGCAAACAAACAATTTGAGAAAAGAAATAATGGATAGACCAGAACATTTTTGCATACTACCTTGGATAAACCAAGAGGCTCGTACCAACGGAGAGATTGGTGTGTGCTGTGTTATGCAAGAAACTGTACCAGACATGAACTTGGCTGACGGTGCTACATTAAAAGATGCATGGGATAGTAAATGGCTGGCAGACCTTAAGGAAGATTTCTTAGCAGGAGAAAAGCCTAAAGCATGTTACAACTGTTGGAACGAAGAAGATGCAGGCATTGATAGTAAACGATTAAGAGAACTTAGAAAGTTTGCACATCACGTTGACGACTTAGAACATGCTAAACCTAAAAGCATGGACTTAAAACTAGGAAACATCTGTAATACTAAGTGTAGAATTTGCACAGGCTTTGCAAGTAGTCAATGGGTACCAGAAGAAATAGAACGTGATGGCGATACAAACCAGTTCGCACAACTAATGGGAAGACTCGGACGTTGGCCCGAACTGAATGAAAAGTTTTGGGACGATATAGAAAGTCAAATCGAAGAAGTAGAAAGTTTAGAGTTCTTTGGTGGAGAGCCATTTTTAATTAAAAGACATTTCGATATATTACAAACATTAGTAGACAAAGGCAGAGCAAAAGATATAACATTAAGTTATAATACTAACGGTTCAATATATCCTGAACAACATATGGATCTACTAAAACAGTTTAAAGACGTACAAGTATTTTTTAGTATAGACGGTGTCGGCGAAAGGTTTAATTATATTAGACACCCACAACAGTTTGATGAAGTAATGGAAAACTATTGGAAGTTTAAAAACACAGACTTTATAAGAACAAATATATTTTACACAGTAAGTATATTTAATATAATGTATATGGACGAGTTACTACAGTATCAAATGGAACACAATATTGAAACTGAGATACATTTTAATATGGTGTATGTGCCACAACACATTAGCCCTAAAGCATTGCCTAAGAAAGCAAAGGAAGCCATTACAGAGAAGTATAGAACACACAACGATCCTAGAATACAAAGTACATTGAACTTTATGAATCAAGAAGACTATGACGGTTATATGGACGAGTTTGTTAGGCAAACAAGTTTCAGTGATAGGTATAGAGGAGAAAGCATTGCAAAAACTTTCCCTGAATTATACAAACATGTTAGACCTTGGTTTGAAAAAGAAGGTATAATGGAGTTGCAAGAACAAATGCAGTTCTTAAAAGCAGGTAATAAACATGACAAGTTATAGTAAAACATTTTGTCCGTATCCGTGGATACACATAATGACACAGCCTAGCAGTACTATTAACTTCTGTTGTGTTGCTAGTGGTCAGATTAAAAAGGACGATGGCAGTATACTAATGCTTAACAAAGGTGATGATATATCCACAGTATGGAATAATAATCATTATCGTAAAATTAGAAAGCAAATGATAGAAGGTGAACGTGTAGAAGGATGCGAGCCTTGTTATGATTTAGAAGACTTAGGTATTCCTAGTTACAGAGAAAACTACATTCAAGATTGGATGGGCTTCCACAGGAATGCAGATCAAATTAAACAGATAGTAGACAAAAGTATTGACAACGATTATGTTGTAGAAGACGCACCGCAGTACTTAGATTTTAGATTAGGAACACTGTGTAACTTAAGATGTAGAATGTGTCAAAGTCAAAACAGTAGTGCTATATATAAGGAATTACAAGATGAAGAATTATACACGGAAGAAGAAAGACAATTCGTTGTCCAAACTAGTCATTGGGGCGACTTTAGTGATTACACTCAGCCTTGGTTTGATGATCCTGGGTTCTTATCTACAGTGGAAGAATGGTTGCCTAGTGTCAACAGGTTATACTTCACTGGGGGCGAACCAACTATTATACAGCGAGTGTATTGGATCCTCAACAAGTGCATCGAATTAGATATTGCTAAAGACATAGACTTAGTGTTTAACAGCAACATGACAAACATACAGCCAAGGTTCTTAGATACTATTAGTCAGTTCAAAGATGTTCTTATGTGTTTAAGTGTAGACGGCTACGGACAATACAACGACTATATTAGAAGTGGAAGTACATGGAGCGTTATCGATAAGCACATCAGAGACTATTCAAAGTCTGATGTAGTTGGTAATATTTTGTTTAGTCCTGTTATACAAATTTATAATATACTAAACATAACAGACTTATTAGACTATGCAGAAGAAGTATCAAACGAAAGCGGACGTAGGATAGACATAAGTTTCTTACTTAACAACTATCCTAAATGTTTAGATATTAGAAACTTACCGCAGAACATTAGAGATGTTGCAATAGAAAAATTAGAAACATGGTCAGTTACAAGTAAATATTTCGATGCCGACGAGCGTAATAAACAAACAGTGTTAGGATTAATCAAAGCACTAAAAGAACATTACAATGACGACAGCGAAGAACAAATGCAAATATTTAAGGAGTATACATTACTGCTTGATAGCAAACGTGACCAAAGTATAAAAGAAAGTATACCTGACTTATGGGAGTTACTAGGTTGGACATAAGCAATAAGAAATGGTTATACGTTAGCGGATGTAGTCACTTGGCAGGTAGTGAAGTAGTCGAGAGAGGCAATACTGCTAGAACTAATCAAGCAATTAGTTTAGTATGGCCCGGCTTACTAGCAGAGGAACATAAATTAAACTATGTTAATCAGTGTATGCCAGGGGCAAGTAACGAGTACATAGTTAGAAGCACAATGCAGTTTGTATCTAAATGGCTACAACAAGGTAGAGATCCTAGCGAACTATTAGTAGTATTAGGCTGGAGTACCAATGAGCGTATAGAGTTTACTCATGAACATAACGGACATAAGGAACATTATCATTGGGCAAACGGATGTGACTACAAGCCTTTTTATAGAGACGGTGACGGTCCTAACTTTAAAAATTGGTTCAAAGCATTGCAACTATATCATACCGACTTTGACTTCGGAATGACCAAACGTGTAATAAATATTACTCTACTAGATACTTTCCTAAAGAAGGCAGGTGTAGAGTATATACAAACAAATAGTTGTGCAAAGATGGATGAAGGTCAATGGGAGTTCTTAAACATAGAGCACTTAAAAGAATCTTTTCCGTTTGATACATTTTTTGAACCGTATGACAGTTTTGTAGATCAGTATAAGGATACCCATGCTAATCACTTTTCAGATTGGCTACATGCTGATGCTTTTGTACATAAGCAATACTACGACAAATTTAAAACTGAATTAGCAGGAATGTAAAATGAGCGAAGACGAAATGAATGGATTGGGTAAAACAACTAAGGTCATAGACCAAGGTGACTTGTACGGCAATCCTATACCAAACACAAAAGAAAAAACAAACAACACAGAACAGGATTTGGATCTCGATGACGTTGAACTTTCAGAAGAGGAAGAAGAGATGTTAAGAAAGAAACTTGATACTATCAGGAAGAACGATCCATTTATATATAGATGAGAATATTAGGGATTAGCAGTATGTTCCATGACGCAAGTACTTGCGTTATAGAAGACGGTGATATATTATTTGCCGGACATGCTGAGAGATATAGCAGAGTAAAAAACGATGCCTTTATAAATCAAAAACTTATGAAGGACACACTAAAGCACGGACTACCCGATGTTATTGTTCTGCATGAGAGTAGTAAATTAAAACAGAAACGTAGACTAAAACAAATGACTTGGTCTAGTATTAAGGCGGCGTTTACTGAACCTACTGCCGAAGAGTGGATAGCAAAATATTATCCACAACTGAAAGGCATTCCTGTTACTAACTGCTTACATCATGAGAGCCATGCCGCGGCAGGAGTACTAACTAGTGACTTCGAAGATTGTGCTATTATGACTATTGATGCTATTGGTGAATACCAGACTGCAACAATTTATAGATGGGAAACACAAAGAGGTGGGTCAACTAGACTCGACTTAATGCACGAAGTTAAGTTTCCAAACAGTTTAGGATTGTTTTATAGTGCTGTTACAGGCGCTGTAGGATTAAAGCCTATGGAAGATGAATACATATTAATGGGTATGGCGGCTTACGGCAAACCTTTATATGTAGAAAAGATGAACAAGGAATTATTTAAAAGTGAAATATCATCTACTCGCAATGGTCAAATAGTAGGCAACTTGTCTACAGCATTAGAGACTATTGACCTGAGCAAGGGATTACCAAAAACTTTTATGAGTGAAGAAGCACTAGCAGACGAGCAAGTACAATTTGACTTAGCCGCAAGTGCCCAACAGATATGTGAAGAGCGTATTTTAGCATACGCAAAGTTAGCCAAAGAATATACTAAAAGCAATAACTTAGTTTTTATGGGAGGGTGTGCTTTAAATTGTGTAGCCAACAGTAGACTATATGACCTCTATCAAAATGTACACATCATGCCTAACCCGGGTGACGCTGGTTCCAGTTTAGGAGCCGCGGCACTCTTTTATTATAACCAAACAGGTAAACGTGTTAATTGGAATACTCCTTTCTTAGGATACAATATTAACGGTGCTTGGCCTAAAGAAAAGTTTCTTGCAAGTCTACGCAAGGGAGAGATATTCGGAGTTGCAAATGGTCCTGCAGAGTATGGGCCACGAGCATTCGGTAATAGAAGTTTGTTTGCTGATCCTAGAGGGGACACTATTAAGGATAAAGTAAATGAGATTAAACGTAGACAGCAGTTCAGACCTTTTGCTCCTATCGTGTTAGAAGAACATGCTAGTGATTGGTTTGATATGCCTGGCGGTAAAATAGATTCACCTTACATGCAATTCGTTGCTAAGTGTAAGAAGCCAGACGTAATACCTGCGGTTGTACATGGGGATGGTACAAGCAGAGTGCAAACAGTAAATAGAAGGAATCATCCAGAGCTATATCATGCTATGCGACAATGGTATGCAGAGACAGGATGCCCAGTTGTTCTTAATACAAGTTTAAATATTAAAGGACAGCCTATTGTTAACACAGCCAAAGAGGCAGAAGAATTTGCCAAACATTACAAGGTCCCCGTTCATGTCAAAGACGATTAGCAAAGAAGACATTCTACAAATATCACGTGAGCCGTGGTTGCACGATGAGTCATTAACAGACGAAGAAAGAATGATGTGGAAGATGAAGAACAAGTGTCATGTATGTGGCATTGATCCTAGGTTCCACAAAGATGACTGCGAGTGGAGTTCAGTGCAACTCACATGGGGTAATATGGATCGTAGGATGGAACGTGAACTGTTTAATGCTAGTCCTATAACGTTAACTAGTACACAACTAGATACAT
>Ga0315321_10002207_pt1 | contig 15122 bp, 18 predicted proteins | sample M180m21515metaG_FD_203464 | JGI IMG/M metagenome (GOLD analysis project Ga0315321, IMG submission 203464) | Ammonia-oxidizing marine archaeal communities from Monterey Bay, California, United States - M1 80m 21515 | ecosystem: Environmental > Aquatic > Marine > Intertidal zone | place: USA... | reverse complement strand
GGTTTGTCGTGTTCTTTCTTCCGGTGTTCCCCTTAGGACGATCGAATGTGCGAGTTCGGTCTTCTGCAAAGCCCAAATTCAACCTACTGGACACAATTACGGCTTTTTTTGGATCGGGGCAGGGGTACGCATCCCAAATCGAAACCATCGAACCTGTCACGAGTCCTTTCTGGCGGATCATCCGTACATACATCTTCGGGTGGGTCGTCGTGCCCACTATTGCAATGGTGGGGCCTGTTGGCTCGGTATTTGTCCTAAGTTTCGGCGCGGACGTTTTTGACTACGATTTGGAAGAAGATGGCGCTTGGTTGTTTGGAACGGCTGGTTTACTCGGGTTGCTGTGGATTGGGGTGCTAGTTTCGCTTATTTGCGATCGCTCAGCCGGTCGGTTTCACGTAATGCCGAATCGCAGCACCAAGCGATGAACCGGCGTCCTCGCGTGTCCGTTGGACGACCGTCGCCGTTCCGCTCGGAACCGGTTATCCGACGCTATTATGCCTGCGAAGAGATTGACATTACGCGTGGATGCTTGACAGCATTCATGCCACGAGACGTCGTTCGTACAAGCATGCTTGATTCCAGGTCCATGAATTGGCAAGGATTCGACTTGATCGTGACGCATCTAGGGCTGTAGCATCTGGGGAATCGGTTGTCGCCTGTGCTCTAGTGCAAGCACACCGCATAAACACTCAATGAACCGGAGCAGCTTGGCCTCGCGTGTTCGCTTCGCTCATGTAAGCCTTTCACTGGGTCTGGTTGCTGCAGGCTTTATCTGTCAAAAAGTACTACAATTTCACCGAACCGTTGATGACGTTGCCAAGGTTTGTCGCTGGAGAACGAAGAGTCATCGAGGAACACGTACACGCAGCAAAGCCACGCCTGAATTTGAAGGAACTAGAATGAGCGAAGTAGACGAAATGACGAACAGCAAACCGAAAAGTTGTTTTTCCAGTAATGGAAATAGCATTGGAGTTGGTTTGGCAATCGGTGTTGCGATTGGTGCGGCATACGGAGCATCATCGGGAAACATGGCACAGAGTGTAGCAATGGGCGTTGCACTCGGAATGGCGTTCGGAGTGATCTTTAACTTCAACCAACGTAGAGGATCGAAGGAGAGGAATTCCCAAACGTAACAAGTAGCGGCGGATAACCAAGCGGTGTCCCGTTGATCGCTATCGGCAACGATCACGGTCAAAAGCGAAAGACCGAAAACCAATAACGTGAGTTTTCTGCGGCAGGCAGCGTCCACGAACACAAATATCAACCCGGTGATACTGGACGTCATCCCGAAAACCCCGGTAAAAATGTGTGAGGATTTATTCGATGGACCCCGATTTCGGCACACTGTATAAAACGCACTCTAGCGGTTCAGAAGTGTTCATTTGGTACGGCCGCAATGTATCGCACGGTACACATGCCAGAGTCACGATAAAATTGTTCGCATCAAGCACTGGCCCAACTGACGAACACCGCTCTCGGCTAAAACGTTTTTGGCACTACTATCCCCGTTGTGAAAGCCACGCCGTGCAATTGATCTGGGATGACCTGCAAGGAACCGCAGACGACGAAGAATCTGTTTCGTCCATGCTTGATGTGAAGACGAAACTGCACTTGAGTCTTGTTGTCCTCGAGCAAGATAAAACCATTACATACATTTATGACTATGGATCGGATTCGGTGGCCTTCACATTCGAGGGCGAAGCACCCCTTGATCATTTCGAAATCGTTGGCGATTAGTACAGAATGAAGACAACTGACATCCGACAGGCACGGCATAACAAGACGCTGAATTGGAGCGGCGGATCAGTTGGCAATTGAACTCAACGACAACCGCTGCCGCCCGGTTACGTTGGACGTTGCGATGCTAACGCTTTGTCGGATTTTAATGTGAACAGCAACGCATACATACCGCCAGAAACAACCGGGCTGATCCAGCCTCGAATCGCGTGTGGGGGCCAGCAGTTCACATAGTCGCGGGCTGATTAACTACTGCAATAGTGGCTGCACCTTATCACACGCACCTCACCCCGGTCGGGCTTATCATTACGCCGTTTGGTACCATCGTTGGCGGTCTGCTCTACCGGGCACGATCCAGATATTGGCCGGTTGATCCATATGCTCGAGTCCGTCAGCTTCTGACATGTGCGGATGCGATTATTTGGATCCCGGCGGTGACTGGCTTGCTCGTAGATTTGATTACTGGTTTCGATGAGTCCACAGGCGGAGTCATGGCAATCGGACTGATTGTTGGTGTTTGCATTGGCGCGGGTATCGTAAGCAGCGGTATTCGACGTCCCCATAAAGCGGCGTAACTATCGGATGCAACGGAGGGCCGGTGGTCAGTTTTCAGGAATGGGCAGTCAACTCCCGGTCCCCGATGATCCGAGTGGTTATGCATCCTTGCGGAGGGATTATTCGACGACATCCCAATCATGGACGCAGCCAACATGAACAAGAGGGTAAGGGTGTGACGTTTCATCAGACTGACTCCAACGGTAGAAAGGTATCGGGTTGACCGCGACAAGAAAAGCGGTTGGTTTACTGCAGGTACCCGCTTGCGAATCGCGTTTTTCAGAGAATTCGCGATTTTGGGAAGAATACTTCCCTTGCCTGAACCTGAACCACGCAGATCACAGGGGCTTGAAGCACCAAACAACCGCTGTTTTGCTATTTGAATGGAGGCTCAAATCCCCTTGACCCAGCCAATTTCCTGAATTTTTCACGTTGCAACATCCGGCAGCCCTCGAACCAGGGTTGGGTCCCCAAGGAAATCAGGTTCCACCGTGAAATTCTCACTACCAAACCATTAAACTTTCACCTTGGAAATGAAATAGCGTTCAACATGATTCTGGAAACCGTCCTCCGAAAATGCAATATTCTTTCAACTGGGAAACCCATGATCCAACAGGGAAACAAGATGAATATCAAAGCTAACTGCCTGGGGCTGACTCTGTTGTTAATCGTTGCTGGGTGTGGGGACTCAGGAGGCTCGTCAAGCACAGCAGAGCAAGAGGCGATTTTAGCGAAAGCCCAGGCTGCAACAGCTCTCGCAGAAGCCAAAGCAGCACAAGCCGTGGCGGAGGCTCAGGCAGCGAAGGCCCAAGCAGAGGCACAGGCAGCAAGAGCTCAAGCGGCTCAGGCAGCAGAAGCTCAAGCAAATGCCAAAATTTCCAACGCGCCGGTGGAAGTCGATCCAGTCAAACAGTTGTCGGACATTGCAGGGAGCGTAGCTGCAAGACGGCAGATCATCATAAAAAAACCCAGAGCCAGACCGTTGATTGATTCAGACAGGCTGTGGGGTAAACAGGAATATCGAGTCGCGAATGCGGCATTTGATGTTAAGAAAACCGATTCTCTCGTGACGCCACTCACGGGAATCATCTCAATCACAGGCGAGGAGATTTCGTTCGGGCACTTCAAAACCGAGGCACAGGCTCGTGCGGCCAACGTCCCTCAGGAAAAAAACCGCGAGGAATTCATTTTTAATTTTGCATGGCAGTCAGGCCGTTGGGTCTTCAAGTCTGGTTTGAGAAAAGATTTGCTTGGCGCTTTGAAGTCAATCGGCGACAACCGTCCGGGTTGGCCATTACAGGCGTCCGACTGGCCCTTCACCCCCATCAAGGCACCCGGTCAAACAGGAAGGTTCGACCACAAGGTCTTGTTGGATGAGTAGGTTGAGTTTCGCGAAAAGGACAACGAATCAGGGCCATCCGGGCTCTGTGTATTTGACACTGATACAGCGCACGCATAACAATCGCATGCACCGGAGCCGCCGATCCGGTCGTTTTCAAATGGCGCATCACTCGTCGCGGCCCGGTGATGCATGAGGTTATCCGACTGAGATACTGGCGACTCTTACGTTTATGGCCGCTCCCACCGATAACGCATATTCTCCACCACAAGCGATGGACGCGCCTCCGTCGCGATCACGGTGGCGATTCGTGATTGTCGCTGGTGGTTGCATCTTCTGCCTTGGCTATATTTCTGTCCTCGCTTACATGCCGACCGCAGATTATTCGACGCCTGACGATGCGGTAACTGACAATGTGCGATTTGGCCGGACTTTGCTTTCCGCCTGGTTTTACGTCCTTTGCGGTTCCGCCCTAGCTGCCATGGCCTTCGCCACAATATCCGCATATCGTGGGCGATGGATTCGTGGATTGTTGCTCATCATCATCACTGAGGCGGCTATGCGACTATTGAGTCGCTTCGGTACCCCATTTATGCTCGACGTCTATGAATTCCTGTTTCCACTGTAAAATGACGGATAGCCAACGCATGCACACGGAGCCGGGCTTGGACGATTTCACGCATGGACGACGAACACTCCGGGCGCGGTGATGCTGGGCGTTATGCGTGCGAAGAGATTGACATTGCGCGTGGATGATTGACGGCGGGAATGCCACGAAACGTCGTTCGTACGGGCAGGCTTGATACCAGGTCATTAATTTGTGAGCGTTCGATTTGATTGTGACGCGTCTAGTGCTGTAGAATCAGGGGAGTCGGTGGTTGTTTGTACTCTGGTGCAGGGACGCCGCATAACCACTCAATGAACCGGAGCCGATTTGCATCGCGCGTTCGCTTCGCTCATTCATACCTTACACTCGGCCCGGTTATCGTGGTCGTTATGCATCCTTGCGGAGGGAACGAATGACAAACGCCGCTTGGCAGCGCGGATTGAAGAACGCAGTAATCTGCGGCATAGGCGTCCTTGCCGTGATCGGTATCCTCACGTTCGTGGTTTCAGCCCTCACAGGACGAACTTTCCGAGACTCCGGCGCGATCTCATTCGCAGTATTCTGGGTAGCAATCTTCACGGCCTTCGTATTGACGTTCTTGATTGGCCGCGGGAATCGAGGTGGGATTCTGCTCGACTGTGGACATCATCCCACACGCGCCCTCTTCCTATTCAACGCTGTGATTTTTGCCTTTCTTGGTCTGGGCGGTGGGTTCGCCTCAAGCACGTTTGATACGGTTGGCATCGCAAGTGCATTGTTCGGAATCACATTTTCCATTTATTGGGTACTATTGTCGTTTGGACGCTTGCAAATTGTCGAGAACGGGATTTGGCAGTACTGGAGTCTCTTGAAATGGCAAAAAGTCGAATCGCACGAATGGGAAGGAGATGCAACATCCACATTAATGCTACAAACCAAAACGAGACTTCCGTTTCTTGGTCGGGGGGCATTGCCAGTTCCGGCAGAGCATAAAGACGCCGTTTCTGAATTGCTGGAGAAGTACGCTGCCCCAAAGGATGCATAACAAGACGATGAACGCGGAGCCGGCGAACACGCGTTTCAAAATGGAAGATCAACCGCGCCGGCTCGGTGATTGCAGACGTTATTTGCTGCGAAAGTCTCGACCCAACTCAAGTCCTTACGAGAAACCAAGATGACTAATGATGCTGCCAATGCTGCCAATAATACAGCCTCGATGTTGCTTCAACTCACGCTTTCCGTAGCGTTGATCGTGACCATTGGAGGACTTATCTACACTGCGAATTTGCAACGTCATACGGACTCTGCCGTCCCAGCACACGCTGTCATCACTGGCCAGCTTCAGGTCTCTTACATGCTGATCACGTCAGAAACTCAGGCCGAGGGTTCGACAATCGGTGCTTCCCGCGTTCAGTATTTTCCAGCCTACGTCCTCGTGACCACTAAGAGCGACGTGACATTCCTTTGGGCGGTTGATCGATTGAGGAAACTTGAAGTGACTCGTGTTGAGGCAGCAACTACTGGCCAAAGCAAATAACAATTGCGTGAAGCGGAGCGGCGAATCCGGCGGAAATTAGAATCAACGCGTAACCCCGCCGCCCGGTGAACGGGGTCGTTATCTGCCAACAGCAGTCGCATGGGCCTCATTCAATACACGCGATCACGGTCGCCCGAACTCGCCGAATACATCGACGCAGTTGCGCAAAGCCCACTCGCATTCGATGGATCGCACCCAATCGAGCACTCGTCGCACAATCACATCCATCTTTGGAAACTAGAATACTTCGCTGACACGTGCAGCTGGATTGACGTCGATTATCGCGTCGAATGCGTGAGCCACGTCCTCGAACAATGGCGACGCCGTCTGAAACGGCTACCGCCATACGCCCAACGCGGATATCGCCTCTACGTTTACGAAGACCTCGCTCCAACAATTTCGGCCGTCGCCGAAACTGACATCGGGTTTCCATATACCAACTCCCAACCCGTGTTCGTCCAGAACATTCGAGACGTTCTTAAGCTCTATGAAAAACGAAGCTGGAAAGAACACTTCGCCTGTGTCGACTGGGAAATATCAGAAAAGCGACTTCTTGATGCCGTCAGGAAGAACAACGGATCAATCAGCAAGCCGACCGCCGAAAAACTCGGCATACCTGTTGGTAAACTCCGATCACTGATCATCAACATGGGCCTAAGCTTTCAGGTGAACTTGGTGCGCAAGAAGTTCCACCGCCGACCTGCCGACTTCTCCAATGAGATCGTGTACACTGATTGCTGGCACGTCTTTGAACGTGTACTACCAGCCGGATATCGATAAAGGCAGATAACAAAACAATGCACCGGAGTTGCCGTCCGGGCCGAATCTGAAATCAAAGTCGCTGGCGGCAACCCGGTGATTGTAGACGTTATGTTTCTTAGCAAATGGCCCTCGTAAAACGCAAACGAACAATTCGCGCCGCGATTCGAGACATTTTGTTTGCGCCGGTCGCGTTTATTCTTGTAGGGATCCTAAGCAACCTTGTTTGGCTTGGACTGGCCGCTATCTTAATGCTCTTCACCATGTGGATGGCTCGGGAACCGTTCGCCAATTTGTTACCGTCCAGGGAGACCATTTACTTCCTGTTTGGTGTCATGGTAGTCGTGGCAGTGGCTGCAATACCGCTTGCCCTTCGTGACTATTTTTCGGATGGCGGCTACGAGACGGTATGGCAACCCACCAGTGGATGCTTGCATGCGACTGAACGTTACATTGATCAACTCATCAAAGGCAACGTGCCTGGATTCTGCTCGGCGTTTTCACCTGTACTGCAAGCCGAAATTCCAATCGCAGAATTTGACAGGGAATTCAGAGTTTTAACGGATGAATTGGGGTGGCCCCTATCCATCGCTGACCACGAGGAAACAGAAATTCCCGACTATATCTACAACGATCCTGACTATGATTCGACAACAGATTGCATTGTGCAAATTGTCATGAATCACTCGGGCGCCAAGCAATCGCTAATTGCACTACACTTGAACTCGACAGAATCGTTTCAGATTTCAAACGTACAGCTGATGCCAATCGAAACATAACAACACGATGCACACGGAGCCGCCGCTTGCGTGCTTGCAAGCGGAACGATTACTCCGGCGGCCCGGTGATCATAAACGTTATGTCGCTGTTCCGCGCCGCGCGAGGAATTAACACTCAATATTCTGTTTGCCCCTTCTCGTATAGCAAGTTACGTTATTCAGCCTTCGACCGGGTTTGGTCGCTTGCAGCGCTACCAGAACCTAACAGGAGATCCTAATGTCCATCGGAGGAAAGGGGCCGTGTGAGCCTATCGAGGCGTCCGAGTGTAACCCGACGAATGGTGGTGCGTTGACTCATCGACAAACGTATACGTGGTGCGAAGCTGCCTTGCTCATATCATCGATCGCCGCTGCTATTCTGGGCACTGTGCTGGTGATGACCTCACAGGGCAGTTCCCTCGCGCTACTTGTTGGTTCCTGCCTGAGTTTTTTCGGATTAGTAACCGCTATGATTGTGGAACTCAGGCGGCATCGTCGACTTGGTCAAACTGACAAGTAAATGCCAAAGTGATACACGGCATAACAAATCGCTCAACCGGAACGGCGGTTTGGCGTGGAATCTGAAATCAAAGCCTTCCGTTGGTGCCCGGTTACCGCAGGCGTTATCCGACTGAAGTCGCACAATGCAACGAGATGTTCAACCGAATGAACGACGCTGATTCACATCCGCAATACTGGGTTGTTGGTGCTGCATGGGGTGGCCATGATCACCAAGACGCGAAATTTGTCGCCGGTGGTTATTGGATGCTCGGCTGGGAGGACGGAAAACAACCTAAACGCGCTGCTTAAATGCGGTCGGGCGATCGCATCGCAATCAAACGAATGATGGGGTAAGGTGCCACGAGCATTGGCATCTTGCACATCGGCATCATACGAGAGGTAATTCGCGAGACGAATAAGGTGATTTGCACAGTGAACTGGGTTGCAACTGACCTGAACCGCGAAATCGCGGAGAGTCGCGGATGTTTCCAGTCTATTCACGGCCCATACGTACACGATGCTTGGACGCAAGAAATCTTTTGTATCTAACGCAGCGCGGCGGATAAGAAAACATTGCACCCGAGTCGCGAAGTCGGGCGTTTTGACAATGGATCATCTCTCGTCGCGACCGGGTGATTTTAGACGTTAACCGACAAAACTTGATCGATGCTTTCCACATGCCTCGTCATTGCCTGGTTCGCCTTACCCGTACTTGTATCGGGAGCGATGCTTTGCGTTCGACAAAGAATCCACCCCGTACTTGTCTGCATCCTGTGCTTTGCCTCCATCGTTGCTGGAACCCTCATCTTGGCAAATTATGTGTGGGCCCTCGACGCGCAGCTTCTGGCCGAAATAAACAAATATGAACCCGGTACGCCCGAGGCGGAACGTGCGTCTGAGGAATGGGCCAGCGATACCGACAGATCTTTTCTGCTGCTTTTAAGCCCGGTACTGACAGGAGTCTGCTATTCGGGCTTGTTTCTGCTGCTCTTTGGCCTTCGTTGGACAAAGCGTCAGGTGTTTCCAGCCAGACAATCGCTCGTCAACGCTCGAACGGACAGTGACGCTACAGGTCAACGAGGCGATGATGGAAATCCTTACCAATCACCAACTGTCGGATAACCATGCGGTGAACGGGAGCCGCCGATAGCGCGGGCTTTGAGATCATAGTGTTTTGGCGGCGGCCCCGTTACCGCTGCCGTTATGCGAAACAGCAGCAAACGCACCAATGAGTGTGCACGCCGACAATCACTCAAATTATCACAACGCATCGGACGGCAAACCGCCTTATTTTGTCGGCGCGGCAGTAGGATGGATTGGGCTCACGTTCGGGCCCGGTGAACCAACTGGTCCGTCGCATCAATGTCACAGAAGTTTTTTGACAACAGACCTAAGACACCCTTGTCTCGTTCGTAGGATTGGTGGATCACGATGCTTCGTAATTGGGTGAAGGAGAACAATAGGATTGGAAAAACTCTAACGTTGACTTTTGTCTGCACGGCCTTGTGTCTCGTTCCTGTTCCAGCCTTCGCGGTCATCATCGGCGACTTTCCGGTCCTCGGGGGTTGATCGAGAAGGCCGACGCGTTCGTGATTGCGCGTGTCGATCATCACGTGGACGCCCGGATCAATCCAACCCTCTACACCACGCATGACTGCTACATCTACCGAACTTTGAAGGGAAGACTACCTTCCGGCAGAACGACGCGTCTGCGGTTGATGGACGCACGAACGTCCTTTGAGTACAACCAGAAACAGCACAGAAAACAGAAGTCGTTGCTAACACGAGCATCGAAATGGATCGACGAACAATTGCGTGAACCGGAGCGGCGAAGCAACGGTTCTTGAGAATGGATAGATATCCGTCGCCGCTCGGTTGTCTTTAACGTTCGCTCTGAAAGGATGACAACGATGATCTTGCGCAAACTGATCGTGATGGCAGCTTGGTGCATGGCCAGCTCCACCTGCTTTGCCGAATGGGAAATCGTATCCGTGACGACGGAACCGTTCACAAGGGAGTCATACAACGGGCCGCCGGAAGTGCGCATGCAGCTTTCTCTTCGGAACACCGCCGACCGCGACATTCTAGTCTGGGGGCAGACCTTTGCATCCGATAAGCACTTCTACTTGATCGATTCGTTCATCCAAAACGCAGAGAACACCGTGTGGGAACGACAGAATGACGGCATCTGTGGATCCGTCGGGAAGACCGGATGGATCACGGTCAAGCCGGGACAGGTAATCCAGCAGGATAGCGTCCTGTTTCGGCGATACGTGGGGCGAAACATGATTCTGACTTTCCGCCGGGCGTACTCAGAGGGAGATAGCAAGGGATCAGAGATTCTCCTCGGTCCGTTCACGGTACCAGTCCCAGTAAAGAGCGAACAATCTCCTGCAGGCGACGTCCTAAAGGCCGCGTCTGGGGAGTGACGTTATCCGACGGAAAGCACGATGATCGATGCCCACGTCTTGCCTGGATTACCATCGACCGGCCCTATGGCTGATCACTTGCACATGGCTGGCGGGCCGCCATGGTCCGAAGGACACGTCATACGTTTTTCCGACGATGCAACATCTGATTTGATCGTCAACTTTCAAAACGGCAATGGTTACGCCACCAAAAATATTTCGTGGAACGACACAGGCAAGTTCGTGATTATCGCCAAAGGTGCTAGCTACTTTATTCACATATCCAACCGAGAGCGATCGTGTTTCGTGTGTGACTTTGGGATTGACTGCAGAATTACTCCCGACGCAAAAAATGCGTTCGTCGCCACCTACCATGACGTACTGATGATTTCCTTGACGGGCGACACCTGCTGGCGAACACATCTCGCCGTGGACGGAATAGAATTTGAAGACGTTGGAAACGACACAATTCGGTGTCAGATCTGGATGGATCCGCCGGATGACTGGCGAGCTGTTTCGCTTTCACGTGCAAACGGCGAGCACGGATAACCATCGGATTCACACGGAGGCCCGTTGGTTCGGTTTAACGAATGGATGTTCTACTCACGGGCACCGGTGGTCTCGGTCGTTATCCGACAGAAATGATTGCAAACTGCTCTATTGGGGGGGCGTGTTGTTGGGTGACTGAGTCACGTTCTTTCCTATATAATCCGTGGCTGACCCACTGATAATTAATTGTTATCCGCCTCAGTCAACATAAGGGGTACACCATCGCAACTGAATGTCCTTGCCCAAAATGCCGGGGCCGGATGGAAGAGGGTTTCATTCTAGATCGCAGCATAGAGGCTTCGCGTCGAAGTTTTTGGATAGCAGGTTCGTGGAGTCCCCCTAAGTTGGACTTCAACCCTGAGCGTTACATGGCCAGATTGGGTGAAATATTTTCGCGTCTTGCGGAGGGCAAGTCCAGGCGGTCAATCGGAATCCGTGTAAGATCCATGCGGTGCGTGGAGTGCGGATACCTCGAGTCGTAGGCCGCGGATTCTTCTGACAGAGAATCCAATCCTAACTCGCCCGATGAATGATTGGTGCGGATCAACCGCGGGATAACAAAGCGATGAAGGCGGAGTGGCCGACAACGCGTTTTGAAATGGAAGATCAACCGCGGCCACCCGGTTATCGCAAACGTTATCGGGCACTATAAGCCGCATGGCGACGGGCCCTTATCACAGATCCCTCGGCAGCCGTTTCCGCTACAGAATCCAAAATCTATCTGGGAGTTCCAACAGTGGCAAATGACAAATCTGAGACCACGACTAGACGTGTCTTCATTCAAAGCAGTGCTGGCACAGTGGGTGCGCTGAGCGGCATGCCCATCATCCAAGTTGCCGGCGGAGAGTATTCGGGCAAGAAGACCAAGGTTGGCGTCATCGGCTGCGGTAGTGTGTCAAGAAAGTATCTGCCACACCTGAAGAGCTGTCCGTTCGTTGAGTTAGTCAGCACATGTGACATCATACCCGTGCGAGCCCAAAAGGCGGCCGCACAGTACAACGTCCCAAATCACTATCCCCATATCGACAAGATGCTAGCCGGCACAGCCTTCGACCTGCTCGTCGATTTGACTGACATGCAGGAACACTACCGGCTGAACAAGCAGGCCCTGGAGGCTGGAAAACACGTCTGGAGTGAGAAGCCCATGGCCAATGATCTAGCCGGGGGACAGGAGTTGTTGGACCTAGCCAAGAAGAAGGGCGTTCGCATATGGGGTGCTCCGACGGTGGTGATGAGCCCGCAGTTCCACTTCATGGCCAAGACGCTGCGTGAAGGTAAGCTTGGACGCGTCGCCGCGGCCCACGCCAGCTATGGGAATGCCGGTCCGAGTTGGTCTAGTTTTTTTTATGATACGAACGGCGGTAGTATGCCGGACCTGGGCGTCTATAACTTGATGACACTTACCGGACTATTTGGACCTGCCCGTTCCATCGTGGCAATGTTGAGCATCGTCACCCCGACCCGAAATATTGGAGGGATTGGCAAAATCAAAGTCGAAGCCGAAGATAACGCCATGGTTCTCATGGACCATGGTGACGGCGTCATTTCGCACATGCAGTGTGGTTTCAACTACCATAAAGGCGGCCATCACGCGGCCACTAATCAATCTCATCACACGATTGCGATCACCGCCACGGGTGGTTCGATGTACTTGGCCGGATACGATTGGGCTCCCCACGGGGTTGATTTGGCGTTGCGTACACAGGGCAATAAGATGCAACGTCATGTTGACGCAAAAAATATAAATGTATACCCGCGGACCGGCCTATATGGCGAGGGCTACTCTTGGCAGCAGGGCGCTTCGCACATAGCCGAATGTATGGCCACGGGCAAACAGCCGGAGGTCTCAGCGGAACACGCCCTGCACGTGATTGAAATCATGACTGCCGCCCGAGAGTCTCAGCGGACCGGCCAACGAATTGCCATCAAGTCGCAATTCACCCTGCCGTCCATCGAAGAGCATTAACCGCATAACAACACAATGTACCGGAGTTGCGGGCCCCGCGGCTATTGCACAGGAACGTCGTTCGCCGCAACCCTGTGATTTGGGTCGTTATCCCGATGGATTTGTGAGATTTCAGAATGAATTTGACGAATTGGCAGACGATCAGGCTGATGACCGTCATCGTTTTTTTCGGCATGGTGAACGTGCTCTTTGCTGACACTGCCGCGGAGGACACACTAAAGATTGTCAATTGGAACGTCCTGTACGGATTCAATCATCGCAAATCCGTTGAAGGAGCAAGTCGCTGGCTCGATACACAAGAGCCTGATGTTATCGCGTTTCAGGAATTGAACGGTTTGTCCGAGAAGAGTCTCAGTGAGTACGGCAGTAATTGGGGGCACCCTTATGCCGTCACGCACAAGAAAGGCGGTTTTCCGGTTGGTCTTACTTCAAACAACCCAATTGAGGTTATCGAACGCGCATCCAAGGGATTTCACCATGGATTCCTGCACTGCAAGACTTATGGGATTCATTTCTTCGTCGTCCACTTTTGGCCAGGCAAATCCAAAGAAGTGGACGAGATTCTCAACAGAGTTGCTCCACTCCTGGAACAGGAGGAGAAAGTGATCATATTGGGCGACTTTAATGGTTGTTCGCGCAAGGACGAAGCATTCCTCGTTGCTAACGCTAAGCTGAGGAAAAGAGACTATACGTTCGTTGACAAAGTTGAGTCCAAGGGGTTTGTTGATATCGTCTATAAACACGATTCGGAGGCTAAGGTATCATGCCCCTCACCTATCACCATCCCCAGATGGTCCAAAGACATGGCCGAGCTAAAGCTGAAGCGTTATCGAATTGACTTCGTATTTGCAGATAGGATACTCGCAGAGGGCTCTCGATCCGGGACGATATCGCTTGCGGAAGAAATAGATACTATTTCAGACCATTACCCTGTCATTGTTGAGCTGGATATCTCAAGGCATAACAAAGCCGTGAAACGGAGCACTCATTCACGCGGCAACTGAAATCAATGTCTTCCGTTGGTGCCCGGTTACGGCAGGCGTTATACCAAGACAAAGAAAGATGACTGACACTCAAAAGAGACAATACCTAGGCGATCTACCCAGAGATATTCAGGACCTGATCTATGAAGGGCAGCATGAGCAAGCGACACAGTTGCTGATGAAACAGAAAGGCCTTCAGAAGATGCAGGCCGCAATGGAGGCCGGACGCATTGCCATGAGGATGAGTGAGGCGTTCCCGGAAACATCGCCCGGGCTCTCGCCGGGGGCCAAGTCCAAACTGACATCCACACAAAAGTACATCATCGCATGGGCGTTCGTGACCCTTTTTGCCGCAACTGGCTGCACGGCCGTCTACTATGGTGGCCGCGGAATCATCATGGGCGCGGCCAGTTCGAAGTGGCCTTCTGTCAAGGGCACAATAAAGAAGTGCGAACCGATAAGGTCCTCCAGCAATGAGAAGAATAGGCATAGCACTGTTTACCACGCCAGAGTCATCTACGAGTTCACTGTTGATGGGAAGACCTTCACTGGCGATCAATATAGCTACGGTGAACCAACTCAGGGCAGCTATTCGAGTGCTGATAGTGCCAAGAAGCAATTCCCTCAAGGCACTGGCATCAAGGTACATTATGATCCCGCCGATCCCAGGGAATCAGTTCTTGAAGCAGGGATCATCTGGTCTAAGTCATTGGGCTGGTTGGTCGTCGGGTTGATCCTGGTCGGTCTCGCATCCCTCGTTGCGTGCGCGATAGTTGCAGTGGCCAAAGACGAACGAGAAGCGGCAGAACAATCTCCTGCAGGCGACGTCCTAAAGGCCGCGTCTGAGGAGTAGCGTTCTGCCAAGAAGGATTGATGGGCACAACATTCCAAAACATTGCCGAAAGCGCACTTGAGTCATCCGAGCTCGACGATTGCCAGTGCTGCGAACGTGCCGGTGTTGCGTCGTACGACTACCGCGGCGAGATGGCCGATCCATCGACAGTCGCAAACCCGCAATTGGCCGAGGAAGAGCCTAAGATTCACGCAGCTTGTGCACACTGCATCAATGGGGGGTTCGTGCGCAAGGACGAGTACGAGATTGGCGAAATCCAGAGTATCATCAGCACTTTCACTAGCGAAAAAGAGAAGGTGGCGCAACAATATCATCGGACTCCAAACATCCCGCTGATGATGCAACGTGAGGATTGGCCGATGTGTTGTGGCGACTGGTGTGAATACATTGGTGCCCCCGCAGATTACGACGAATCGGTACAAGTGCCGGCATGCCATCAATTTTGGAATCGACGACCCGTCGAGCCACACTGGGACCTTGAGTTGAAACCTGAATCACTTCGCGATGTCTGTATCTTCCGGTGTCACTCGTGTGACAAAACGTATTTCATTTGGCAACCGACCTAAGGCAGAACAACGCGATCCACGCCGA
>Ga0315321_10002206_pt1 | contig 15130 bp, 7 predicted proteins | sample M180m21515metaG_FD_203464 | JGI IMG/M metagenome (GOLD analysis project Ga0315321, IMG submission 203464) | Ammonia-oxidizing marine archaeal communities from Monterey Bay, California, United States - M1 80m 21515 | ecosystem: Environmental > Aquatic > Marine > Intertidal zone | place: USA... | reverse complement strand
TGGCCAAGCAGCACGGCAGTCCGCTGTATGTCTACTCTGCGAAGACGTTGACGGATAATTTCAACCGTCTCCACACTGCGCTCGCGCCGCTGGACCACCTGATCTGTTTCGCTATGAAATCCAACTCCAACCTCGGCGTCATGCGTACGCTGGCGGATCTGGGGGGCGGCTTCGACACCGTAAGCGGCGGCGAGATCCAGCGGGTCATTGCCGCTGGGGGTAACCCGCGTAAATGCGTCTTTGCCGGCGTGGGCAAGACGGAGGATGAGATCGCCTTCGCTCTGCGCAAGGGGATCTATTGTTTTAACGTGGAAAGCGAACCGGAACTCGAACGCATCAACCGCATCGCCGGCAAGCTCAAGAAAATCGCGCCTGTGGCCATCCGTGTGAACCCAAATATTGACGCCAAAACCCACAAGAAAATCACCACTGGCACCTACGATAACAAGTTTGGAATCGCGTTCGAGAAAATCGCCGGCGTGTATACGCGCGGGGCCAAGCTGAAGCACATCCGCCTGCGCGGCCTGCAAATGCATATCGGCTCACAGCTCACGCTGGTGAAGCCCTTTGCTGATGCCGTGCGCAAGGTGACCCCGCTGGCCGCCAAGCTAAAGGCCAAACATAACATCGAATTCCTCAGTATCGGCGGCGGGCTCGGCATCATTTATGAGGACGCCCTCGCCAGCGGTAAGGCGGCGTGGTGGGAGCGCAAGGAGAACAGTGATCTCCTCACGCCTGAAAAATACGCCGACACCCTCGTGCCGCTGTTGCAGCCGCTGGGCCTCAAGGTGCTGCTTGAACCTGGCCGTTTTATTTCTGGCAATGCCGGCATCCTCGTGTCGCGCGTGGAATATGTGAAACGCACCGGTAAGAAATATTTCGCCATTGTGGATGCCGCTATGAACGACCTGATCCGGCCGGCGTTTTACGAAAGCTTCCACGAGATTGTGCCCGTGAAAAAATCGAAGAACCGCCCGATCGCCACCGATGTGGTGGGCGGCATCTGCGAGACCGGTGATACCTTCTGCAAAAACCGGCCTATCCCGCGCGTGGAAGAAGGGGACCTCGTGGCCATGCTCAGCGCCGGCGCGTACGGATTCGTGATGGCCGGCACCTACAACACCCGCCCCATGCCGGCCGAGGTGTTGGTGAACGGCAAAAAAGCTGCTGTCGTCCGCAAACGCCAAAAGGTCAAAGACATCTGGGCCGGCGAAAGCACGGCCCCCTGGCAGAGGTGATTTCCGAATAGGACTACAAAAAAAGGCGGCCCTTGAGGCCGCCTTTTTAATTGGCTTCGATCCACCTAGTTATTGGCGGCCGTCTTAGTGGACTCGGCGGTAGACGCGGCGGCGGATTTTAGTTTTTGGTATTCCGCCTCCAACGCTTCAAGCTTCTTGCGAGCTTCGGTCATGGCTCCGGCAAACTGATCGGCCGCAGTCTGATTGGCCGTGGCCATGACGTTTTGGGATTCCACCTGCTTTACCAAGGCGGCCAAGCGGGTTTGATGATCCTTTTCAACGTTAGCATGGGCCGTTTGCGCGGCGCTCATCGCCTTGGCAGTAGCCGCCACGGCGACCTGCATGGGCTCGACTTTTTCCTTGGCCATCTGTGCCACAGCCGCCTCGGCTTTGGCCATGGCGGCGCGACTCTCAGTGATGGCGGTTTGCGCGGTTTTCACTGCCGCCTCCATCTTGGCCACTTCAGCGGTAGCCGTCTGGGCGGCGGTCTGGGCCTGAGCAGCAACCCCCTTGGCCGCATCCACTGGCTTCTGGGCCACGAGCATTTCTGCCTTCACCCGGGTGAACACGAGGGCGCTGGATTTCTTGGCGGGGGTCAGTTCCTTTAAGATGGTCTCCGCCGCGGCCAGAGCAGCTTGCGCAGGTTTTTGCTGGGCGTTCACCAACTCGGCCCAATGCGCTTTGGCGGTGGCCGCTGTTTGCTGGCGCACGGCAGCCAGTTGGACGGCGCGGGTGTGCGCGGCGAGCACGGGAGCCAACTTGGCTTGTGCCGCGGATTCGGCTTGTTGTGCGGTGGTGCGGGCCGTGGTGGCGGCGTCCAGCTTAGCTTTGCCTTGGGCCACCATAGCCTCGACAGCGACCAAAGTGGTATCCGCGGCGGCCTTGGCTCGGGAGGCAGCGGTGATAATCTCGGTGGCCTTGGCGACCTCAGCCAGAGCGGCTTTCTGATCCTTGGCACTCAAAGTATCCAGCGTGCCTTTGGCTACCGTGGCAGCGGCTCGGAGTTTGTTGGCCTCGGCCTGTTTGGCGGCGTCAGTGCCGGCGTTCAACTCCGCGGTCTGGGCGGCCGTTTCGGCTTTCTGGAAGGCGGCCAGAGCAGCTTCCACCTTAGCGTTTACAGCCTTTAAAGCAGCATCGGCTTTCACCTTGGCCGCCGGAGAAGCCTTGAAGCGCGCTTCGGCGGCGGCGGCGGCGGTTTCGGCCGGTTTCATTTTTCCAGCAAGTGCCTCATAGGCGGTCTTGGCGGTGGCTTCAGCTTTCACATGATTTTCAGCGGTGGCCTTGGCTCCGGCGAGGGCGGCGGCCAGAGGTGTCATGGCCGCTTTGACCTTGGCAGCGGCATCCTGCGCTGCCTTGGCAGCCGCGGCCGTTCCGGTGGCGGCTTTCTCGGCGGTGACGAGTTCCTGTTCAATGGACTTAAGCGCCTTGGCGGCATTTTCCTTGGCGATGAGCGCCTGCGTCAGGGAGATTCCAAGAGCACGATCAATGGTTTGAACCGGCACAAGTTCGACGGCGGCGAGATCGTTGTATTGTTTTTGTGCCGACGCCAGCTTATCGGCCTCGACTTTGGCCGCAGCCTTGGTCTTGGCTTCGGCCGTTTGCGCGGTTTGCATATTGGTCTGTGCCTGTTTCATTCCAGCCTCGCGGGTGGCGACCAATTTTTGGGCTTCAACGACCTTGGTTTTTTCCTTGGCCACTTCAGCTTGTGCGGCAGCCAACGCTTCGTCGGCTTTGGCCTTGGCGTTTTGAGCGCCGCTGACCTTGGCTTGCAGCGCGGTTTTGACGGCACCGAGATCGCGTTTCTGGGCGGCAGCTAGGGCGGCCTTGGCATTGGTTAATGCGGTTTGGGCTGATTCGGACTCGGCTTTGAGTTGGGCCAATTCGGCGTCCTGACTGCTGACTTCACGGCGGACTGTGTACAGAGCGGCGAAGGTCTTGCTCAGACGCAGGTGATCAACGTCTTCTTGGGCGGAGGTCAGGGCGGCGCCGGCCGCGGTGACCTTGGCCTGCTCCGCCGAATTGGCCTTGGCGAGATCCGCTAGGCGCTTGGTGAGCACGGGTTGGCCGGTCTTTTGTTTGGTTTGTGCCTCGGCCAATGATTTATTGGCAGCGGCGTGGATGGTGCCGGTTTGGGTAACCTGCGTGTTGATCGTGGCCAATGCCTTATCGGCGCTATTCTTAGCAGCTTGCGCGTCGTTGAGCATTTTGACGGCAGCCTCGGTCTTGGCTTGGGCTGCCGGCTTATCGGCTTCGGCCGCGGCGGCCAGTGCCTTATCCGCTGTGGCCTTGGCGGCAGTGGCGACTTCCACGGACTTGGCGGCGGTGGCGGCCTTGGCTTGGGCAGGCTTTTGTTTTTCGGCCACCAACTTATCCAGCGCTTCCTTGGAATCGGTCACGGCCTTTTGGCGCATGGTCACAGCGGCGGTGAAAGCAGCTTGATCAGCCTTAGCTTTGGCGATTTGATCCAGTACAGCCTTATATGCCACTTCGGCGGCTTGGGCGGCTGCAGCTTTTACTTCCACATTTTTTTGCGCCGCAGCAAATTGCTCGGCCATGGTGGCGGGATTCAGGGAGAGGCGGCCGATTTCTTGTCCGTCGGCGGCGTTCCAAACATACACTTGGCCGGTCCAGTCGGTGCCGATCACGCGTTTGGCGTCATGGGTTGGTACGCCGGTGGCGGGGATATCGCCGGGGAAGGTGAAGCTGCGTTTGGCAGTGCCGCCGGCATCCCAGAGAGTGGCGCGACGGTTACGGCCTACGGTAACCAGGTCGCCGGTTTGCGCCCGCCGCAGGCCGGAAGCGCCGCCACTATGGGCGGTCCAGCTCTTGAGCTGGGTGACTTCGTCGATGTTCCACAGTTTACCGGTGCCATCTTCGCTAACACTGGCTACAACGTTAGTGCTCACCCATTCCAGGCCGGTGATGCGACCGCGGTGGCCCATGAGAGAGGCGACGCGGCCGCCGGGCTCGGCTTCCCACACGTGGACGCCGCCGGCGCGGTCGCCTGAGGCGACGTATTTACCTTTCGGACCGAACCGCATGGCGGTGACCCAGTCGGTGTGTTTCTTGATCTTATGCAGCATCTCGCCAGTGTCTGTGGAAAAAATACGCACGAGACGGTCCGGACCTCCGTGAGCGATGTAGCGTTGGTCAGCAGAAATATCCGTGGCGAGTACGGCATCTAAATCCTCGCCTACGGTGAGGATTTGTTCTCCCTTGGTGACATCCCAAACGGTACTAAAGCCGAGATTGGCACCCCGACCTCCGCCGATGACGAGCAGTTTGCCGGTCGCACTAAAGTTGAGGCTGTGCGGATAGCCTTTAGGGAAGGGGATGATGCCGGCGACCTTAAGGTTGTCGGTATTATAAAGGATCACCTGCCGCTGACCGCCAAGGGCAACGAGCGGAGCCCACGGACTAACGGCGATGGCGGTGGAGATACTGGTACGCTCGGTCCGCACAAAGGGATCGAGCGAGAGCACTTCTACCGGCATGGGAGCGGGACCTTCGGGGCGTTTACCGAGGGAATCGGGATCAATGGTGAGATTCACCTTCGGCTTGTCGGCCATGACGGCCTTGGAACCAGTGTTCTCCAATAGACCCCCGACGATCCAGTTTTTGAATACCTCAATCTCCTTGTCCGAGAGCTTGCCGTTGGGCGGCATGGTGGGCTCTTCAGCGTGGGTGATGACCTGATACAGGAAGCTGTTGTCCGCGTCGCCGCCGGCCACGATCTCGCCGGTGCCGCTACCTTTGATCAAAGCGTTGAAGGTGGACAGGTCAAGGTCGGCCTTCATCTTGTCCGGGTTATGGCACTTGAGACAGGCGTTGCGCAGAATGGGCAGGACGTGGTCTTCGTAGGTGACCTTGTCAGCCGCTTGGGTTTGGAGTCCGGCCAGTAAGGCCCCGGTCAGCGCGATGGATTTCAGGTTCCGAGTCATCTTCGGTTTCAATTCCCCTTGGGTGTGCGCCCGCAAGCGGGCGGATCTGTTAATGGTTAAAAATAAACTCCTTGGAGTTCAACACGGCCCAGAACAGGTCGTTTAACACCTCTTCATCCGTACGGCCTTCCTCGCCCACGAATGCCATGAGCTTGGTCTTCTCCATCTCGGTGGGCTTACGCGCCAGGCACCGAATATAAAGTTCGTCGATCACGTCATCTGGATTTTTCCCGGCTTGCAACAATTTCCGAACGACACCGCCCTGACTGCATTTGGTGTTAACGGTATCGCCATTGAGCAAATGTAGCGCCTGCGAAAGGTTTGGCTCGAGGGCCACTTCGCAGGAACAAACCGTCGTACGGGTGGCCCGACCAAATGTGGTGAGGAAAAAGGTAGAGGTGCCGCCATCAACAATCTCCACCGCACTGGATCCGTTGGGCAAGCCACGGAATTTATTCTGCGTATCCGTCACTTGGCTGATGATATCCAGTAACACCTCGGCGCGGACGCGGCGGATGGTGCTCTTGGAAAAGTTGCGAGTATCACTTTGGTTGGACTTGGTGCTTTGCACACTGCGTTGATAGGCGCGGGAATTGCAAATCTCCCGCACGAGCTGCTTGAAGTTATAGTCGCTCTCCTGGAAACGCTTGCCCAACTCGTCAAGCAGCTCGGGGTTGCTCGGCGGATTACTGATGCGGACATCATCCACCGGCTCCACGATACCTTGGCCGAGGAAGTGTGCCCAAACAATGTTGGCCATGTTCTTGGCAAAGAAAGGGTTCTGCGAAGATGCCAGCCATTCGGCTAAAGCCACACGGCGGTCAGCACCATCCTTCAACGGAAATCCGGACACCATCTTACCATTGGCATCTTTTCGAATCTCGGGCCCGTCAGCACCAAGGAATTTTGGAGGCATGTCGCGATTGCCCACAATATGCCGTACGCCGCCACTACCACGGTTGTATATGATGGTCTCACGATTATCTTCACCGGTTTTCCGGCCAACCTGCGCGAACAGCGAGGCGAAGCTGTAATAATCGTCCATTGTCCAGCGATCAAACGGATGATTGTGGCACTGGGCGCATTGGATGCGCATACCCATGAAAATCTGGGCGGCGTTCTCGGTCAGTTTCAGCGTATCCCGTTCCACCTGATAGAAGTTGCCGGCGGGATTGCTGAAGGTTCCACCGCGGGCGCCAAGGAGTTCCTGAACAATCTTGTCCATCGGCTGGTCCTGTTCAAACTGTTCACGCAACCACTCGAAGTAGAGCACGGCGTTCTTGTAGTAGAACTGATTGTTCTGGGTCCGAATCTGCAGCAGCTCGGCCCATTTCATGACCCACATCCGAACAAATTCCGGTCGGGCAATGAGGTCATCCACCAGCTTGGATCGCTTATCCGGTGACTTGTCGGCGACGAACGCCTTCACTGCCTCAGGCGTGGGCAACACTCCAATAATGTCGAGGTAGGCGCGGCGAACAAACGTGTTGTCATCGCACACGCCACTCGGGGTGATGCGGATTTTCTTTAGCTTGTTGTGCACGAGGGTGTCGATGTAGTTGGCCTCGGGCTCGTTGGGGAACTTGAAGTCCGGCATTTCCGGAATCACCAGCACCTGCGTACCAACGGTGATCTGGTCGTACCGCGCCATTATAAACGCCTCGCCGCGTGTGCCGGCGGTCATCATGCCCTTGCCATCAACCGTGGTGGTGACGTCGTTGTTGGTGAGGAACGTCGTCTCGTGAGTCACGTCGCGCGTGGTGCCGTCGCTATACACGGCTCGCACGATGATTTGCTGCTGGGCGCCATCGCCCTCGAGCACGGATTGTTCCGGGTGAATCTCGAGGTCCACCACCTTGGGAGTGCCAGCCGGATCACGCGGCGCCCCGGCTTCGAGCCAGCGGACGATAGTTTTATAAAGCGAACTTTCCTTACCATACAGTTTACCACCAGTGTGCGTCACACGGCCGGTGCCCTTTTCAAGCAACAGGCTGTCGTGCGGCAGTGCGAGGTTGATGCGGCGGCCCAGGTTTTCGCGAGTAATCCGGTCGTAATCACCATTGGGATCAAACCCAAACAGCGATAGCGCAAATCCGTCCTTACCGCTCGAGGCGCCGTGGCAAGCGCCAGCATTGCAACCGCCCTTAGTAAAGGTGGGCATGACATCGAGGCTGAAGCGAATGGGTCGTTCCTCAGTGGCTTTCTCCACCTTCACCGGTACGGTGAGGGTTCGTCCGGCAAACTCAATCTTCAGTTCGGTCTCGCCATCGGTAACCGGCTTGATGATGTTGTCTTCAAACTTCACCAATGCCGGGTTGGCAAAGGTGTACTTGGCGTCCTTGGATACATCGCGCGTGGTGCTGTCGGCAAACTTGGCCTGCAGCATGATCTGCTGCTTGCTTCGCAACGTCACGAGATGGGCGTCCTTTGGGTATACCTGCAGGTCCACCAAATCCTTTGGGGCGGCGCTCAATAGGAGCGGCGCGGTGAGCAGTGCGAGAAATATTTTTTTCATTATCTTAACCCCTAAATTTATGTTGGCATTTGCCAGGGTTTACTTGGCCGGCTCGGGAATCACCCCGAGGCTTCCCAGCGCCGGCTTCTTGATCACCGGCGCGGCGGGCGGGGCGTTCACACGCAAGGTGCCGCGACCGCCCAGGATCTGCGTGACCTGATGGCCGCTATGATCCATGGACAACTTGCAGTACACAGTGCGATGCAAGCCCACGCGAGCGTTTGGCTCCACGCTAATCGGGAAGGTGATGGACTCCGTGCCCTTGGTCACTTGCAACTTGGTACTGGTGGTGCCCGTGGGCAGGCCAACCAGTTCCACGGTCGCTTCCCCAGGGAATTCTGTGCGCGTGGTGAGATCCACCTTCAACTCGGTGGGGTACCCCTGCGTGGTCGTGGCCGGCGTGATTTTGCCGACCATAAAGTAATCCTTAATCTCCAGCGGCGAGAGCTGAGTGGAGACATATGCCGTGGCCCCGTCCACCGTGGCCGTGCCCAGAAAGGCGAATTTGTGCTCCAAAATCTCTGCAGCACTGTTCCCGTTAAACACATAAGTGATCTCGTTTTTACCAGCGGGAATGTTGATGGAAGAGGTACAGCTCAAGCCTGAAGGGCGGGTGAGCATGCGCACGTTTATCTGGCCGTTGAACCCTTCCTTCCGCTCAGCAACCACTTTGATCGGCAAGGTGCCCGCACGCACCAGCGGTGCCTTGGGTTCCTCAATACGGATTTTGAAGGGTAATTCCTCCACCACAGCCACACCGATCTTATCGACCCATGTCTTGTAGTAAACGCCTCGGTTCCCGTTCTGCACGAGATCAAAGTTTTGCCAAATCCCACCGGAAATATCAGCGGTATTTTCACCCACCAACTTGCCGGTTATATTGCCTAAACCGCCACCGATCGGCGCATCCGCCGCCGCCTCAAACACTGCGGTCAACTGTGTTTTGTTTGAAGCCATGTGCGCAGCATGCATCGTGATTCCCGGGGGGAAATCCTGTGGGCCCAAAGCAAGTTCCCCTCCGAAGCTGGTGCGCCGAGCTTGAAGGATCAGCGGAAAACGATTCCCGCGTGCCACAACAACGTTTTTGCGAGTCTGTGTGTTGTAACGGGCCGTATCCGGCACATACAAACTGAGCTTGGCCTCGCGAGGCTGAAATTCGACGCGGTAGGTGTAATCGGAACCTCCATTGTTTAAATGGTCACGAACACGTAGGGTATATTCACCATCTGCGGGCACGGTCCAACTAACGTAGCTGTCGGGTCCACCTGAATCGTCATTGCTGGCAAGGCTCCGGCCTTCCTTGTTGCAAATATAAATAACTGAATCGATTGGCGACCGCAATTTACGGGCATATACGCGCACGTCAAAGCGCTGGCCCTTTTTGGCGGTGAACCGGAACCAGTCCTGATCTCCCGGTTCGCCAATAATGCCATTAAAGGCAACGGGCAAAGGTGTATCGGACAGGCGAGCTTCCCCTACCGAATTATTCGGTTCCTCCTCAAGCACGTTAGGGAAAGGCGACACGCGCACCTTGTTGCCCGAAGGGGCAATTACGCCATCAGCTTGGGGAAAGGCTGCGATATCGCGGAAATTGGGTTGGCTTTGTTGGCCAAACGTCGCCTGAAAGGACACCGGCTTGGCCGCCTTGAATGTCTGTGTGAAATCACCCGCCGCCTTATCGATAAACTTCATGTCTACTTCCTCTCCTTCCTGGCCACCGGCTGGATAAACCGCAGTAGGTCGTGGAAATGTGCCGATGTGCATGCGGTAGGCGCGTAACTGACCATAGGAGCTTTCACGCAACTCCACAGTATATGTGTCATCCTCCTTGGCTAAAGTTGTTGCAAAACAGTCCTGAATAAACAACGGCGTGTCATCAGATCGGGCAACAATGAATCCTTTACTGTTTTTTATCGCCACCGAAGCATCATCAAAGTAACGCCCCAACCGAATGCACTCCACTTCCACAGAAATGCGCTGACCTTGCTTCACGTCCACCGCAAAGCGATCCACTGATTCATTAGCAACTGCACCCGATATCGTGGTGTTAAGGGCGACCTTCTGCGGGCCTTCACCTTCCTTGGGGGCAACTTCGCGCAAAGTGGGAAAAGGGCCCACATAAAACGTCCGCAACTCACTCAACCCACCACGGGTGCGCAGGCGCACCTTGTGCTCCCCTAGGGGGCAATCAGCCTCCGCCTTTATGATTGCCTTGAAGCCATTGTCATCGGCTTCGTTAATCTTCACCACCTTTACACCAGGGTGATAAAAAAGAATATCCTCAACATCCTTCGCACGCGTGGTCCGAAAATAAATCTCCTGCTCCGTACCCGGCTGCAGACCATCGGGTCGCAGATAAGACAAACGGGGATCCACTGCGGCTACGTTCCAAGCCAGCCCGATAAGGGTGAGTGTAAAAACTAATCGTTTCATTTGCTGTATTATTAACCACCCAGGCAAGTTTCCATATGGAAACTCGACCGGGCGGTAGGTTAAATGTTTTTTACGAAGTCCGCCCTAAGCTTAGGCCAAGATTTCCTTCACCACTTCACCGTCGTAATTGATCGGCATTGGGCGGTTACCCGGCCCCACTAACCTACGGTGAGGATCAATTCCCGCAAGGGAGTACACAGTGGCGGCCCAATCGGGCACATGCACAGCGTCCTCTTCAGGCTCAGCGCCAGTAGGATCGGACATCCCATGGATCACACCACCCTTAATACCACCACCTGCCATTACCACGCTGAACACCTTGGGCCAGTGATCACGGCCAGCATTAGCATTAATCTTCGGTGTGCGACCAAATTCACTTGTAACCATCACCAGAGTGTCCTCAAGCATGCCGCGTTGATCTAGATCGCGAATGAGTGCCGCAAAAGCCTGATCAAATGGAGGCAGTTGAGCAGCATTAGCCGCAGCGATATTGTTGTGATGATCCCAGCCACCGTAGGTGGTGCTCACAAAACGTACACCGGACTCAACCAAACGGCGGGCTAACAGGAAGCGGCCACCGGCGGTGTTGCGCCCGTACTCGTCGCGCAGCTTGGCCGGTTCCTTGTTGAGGTCGAACGCATCGCGGGCTTCCGGCGAGGAAATCATCGCGTAAGCGCGCTGGTAAAAACTATCCATGCCGTCGAGCGCGTCACTCTTCTCGAGCGCACTAAAGTGGCTGTCCACAATCGAACGCATGCTGCGGCGCTTGGCAAAGCGCTTGTCGTCAATGCCATTGGGCAGCGAAAGATCGCGCACCTTGAAGCTGCTGCTGCCCGGATCGGCCCCGAGGCTGAACGGACCAAACGCGCTGCCGAGGTAGCCCGTGCCGCCGTTTCGACTTTGGCTCGGGATCGCCACGTAAGGCGGTAGATTTTTGCGCGGGCCAAACTCATGGCTCACAATCGAGCCTATGCTCGGGAACACCACAGCCGGGTTCGGACGGATACCCGTCATCATGTTATGCGTGCCACGCTCGTGCGCCGCCTCGCCGTGGGTCATGGAGCGAATGACCGCCAACTTGTCCGCCACCTTGGCGGTGTTCTTAAGGTTCTCAGAGAACCGCTCACCGGTGTTGGTCTTCACCGTGCCCAACGGGCCGCGGTATTCGGCCGGCGAAAGATACTTCGGATCCCACGTCTCTTGGTGCGCCGAGCCGCCTGGCAAATAAATATTGATGATGTTCTTGGCCTTGCCGGGCTTGCTTTGGCTAGCGACGTCGCGCCAATCCTCGCCGGCGGCCTGCGCCTCGAGACTGAGTAGATCGCCCAACGTCAGGCCAAGACCAAGGCCGCCCAAGGCGCCCACGGAAAGGAAGTCACGACGGTTCGGATTAGAGGCGTGATCGGTGCCGCCACAGAACTGATGTCCGCTTTGTTTTTTCATAAATTATATGCTTTTCAGGTTGGTCGCTATTTAGCGTCTGATTTCGACCTGTGATTTTGTGAATGTATTCACAAAAACGCAACTAGAATTCGTCTTTTTTTGGGGTTGTTTTTTGGGGTTTTTCCTTGAACTCAAAGTTGCCGCTTGCCCATCGTCCGCCCGCAGCTTAAACCGCGGAATGCGTTCTCTGGTTTTTAGCTTGGCCTGGCTCTGCGCCCTGCCTCTCCATGCCCAAGTAAAGGCCCCAAAAACAGAGTTTTCAGACTACCTCGTCGCCCCCGTTCAAGTCCATCGCCTCATCACCCCCGGAGAACTAAATCTCACCACCACCTTGACCGCTCAGGATCTCGAGGAAATCTTCCGCCAAGTAAACCGCATCTGGGGCCATGCCGGCATCCATTTTCCCGTTGCTACCCTTACTACCGAAGCAGCCGCTCACCCCAATGCCTACCGGCAAAATTACCGCTCCCGCAACCTTCGCTGGATGCTCGCCCTCCGCCCACCCAACACTCGCACTCTCGACCATTTCCACGTGTATTATCTTAAGCGATTCCTGGCCAACGGCGTTTACATCGGCCCCGGAGGCATGTTCGTCAAAGACATGGCTAAACTCTGGAAAGTAGAAAATGGAATTGAAAAACCGATTCCACGCGTCACATCGCACGAACTTGGGCATGCGTTAACGTTAAATCACCGCCAAGAAGCTACAAATCTCATGGCCAGTGGCACGAGTGGCTGGACCTTGAATGAGGCGGAAATCAAACAATCCCGCACCGCTGCCCAAAAGTTAAAATGGATCCGCCCCGCCCAGGAAATCCTGGCACGGGCCGATGCCCTTTATCTTGAAGGAAAACTCCCCGAAGCCCGTGCACAATACCACCTCATCGCCGGTATCCCCATGCATTGCCCCGAAACTACCCGGGCCAAGCTCCGTCTCAAGTCCCAACCTAAGGCGACCCGCTAAAACGCGGGTATTTGTCGGCCATCATGCCTTATATTTGTTCAGGGGTGAATGGCCCGACCTGTTCGTTGTTGAGATTTGGGAAGATATGCATGCCCTGTTTGGGTTGGCGAAAACGCACGCGAACTCCAAGGGTTTTTGCCTATAAAAACGGAAGCCCGTTAGACAAACACCGTGCACCGCGGCAGGGCGGCTTCCAAACGGGCGACTTCCTCGGCGGCAACGGGATTGCCATACAGCCACACCTGTTTCAAATCCGGCAGGACCGTCAGCGGCATCAAATCGGTGATGCCATTTTTCTCCAAGTACAAGTATCGCAACGTCGTCAAGCCCTGTAGGCGGTTCAGGGTGTTGAAACCCGTTTGCGATAGGCCTAGCATTTTCAACCGTGGCAAGCGCTCCAGCCCGCGGAAGAGTTCATCCCAATCCAGCACCTCCGCTTGATCCAGCTTCACCTGCTCCACTGCCGCCCATTGCTCGGCGGTCACGTCCCCCTCCGGCCACATGGAGGTGGCGCGCACGGCTCCCTCCAAGACCGCCGGCATGGGTTCCTCCGTCGCATTCCGCCCCAACGCCACCGCCGCCGGTGCGCCGCAATGCGGGCACATTAACGCCGTGGTGCTAATCGGTTGGGCGCACTCGGCGCAGGCAGTCATGGCCATGCCGTAGCCTACCCCAACACCCCGCACACCAAAACCTCCAAACTTCCACTGACTAATAAAGTGATTCGCGTGTTGATGGGGAATGGTTCGCTTCTAAGCTGAGGGACACGCTCAACCGTGAAGATTTACCGGCCTTGATGCTTGTGCTGGGCGCCATCGGCGCGGGCCGGCTTGGGGGGATGGATGGCGCGGTATGGGACATCATAGTGGTGTGCCTGTTGATCATTAGCCGGCGGAGCGTTAAGGAAAAGTGGAGGCATCGCGAAGCGTCGAAGCTGCTCGACGATTGACACCTTGATGCGCGCCGCTACCCTCCGGCCATGCGCATACTTTTCCTGTTACTGACTGCTTGGAGCAGTATTTCGCTTTCAGCCAAAACCGATGCCAACCCGCCCAATGTTGTGGTCATTTTCATGGATGACATGGCTTATGCGGATATTGGGCCGTTTGGAGCCGAGGCGTATCCCACGCCGCACCTCGACCGCATGGCTAAGGAGGGTCGGAAGTTTACGGACTTTTACGTGACCCAAGCGGTGTGCAGCGCTTCGCGCGCAGGATTGTTGACCGGTTGCTACAATGTGCGCGTAGGCATCCTCGGCGCGCTGGGCCCCAAGAGCACGCACGGCCTTAATCCCACGGAAATAACGCTGGCGGAACTGTGCAAACAGCACGGGTACGCCACGGCCTGTTTCGGCAAATGGCACCTGGGGCATCACCAGAAATTCCTGCCGTTGCAACATGGATTCGATGAATACTTCGGTATCCCGTACTCCAACGATATGTGGCCCTACCATCCAGGCGTGCGCCATCTACCCATGGCCGAGCGCCTCAAGAAATGGCCGCACCTGCCGTTGATCGAAGGGGACAAGATCATCAACCCCACGGTCACCGGAAAGGATCAGGAACAGATCACCACCCAGCTCACCGAGCGCTCGGTGCGGTTTATTGAAAAGAACAAGGACCAGCCGTTCTTCCTCTACGTGCCGCATCCCATGGTGCATGTGCCGTTGTATGTGTCCGATAAATTCAAGGGCAAGAGTAAGGCCGGCCTGTTCGGCGACGTGATGATGGAGATTGACTGGTCTGTAGGCCAAATTCTGGAGACCCTCCGCAAGCATCAGCTCGACCAAAACACGCTGGTCATTTTCACCAGCGACAATGGCCCGTGGCTCAACTATGGCGACCACGCCGGGTCCGCCGGGCCGTTGCGCGAGGGCAAAGGCACCATGTTCGATGGCGGCTGCCGCGAGAGCGCGCTCATGTGGTGGCCCGGCACCATCCCGGCCGGCAGCGAATGCACCACGCCCGCCATGACTATTGACCTCCTGCCCACCGTTGCCGAGCTCATTGGCGCCCGGCTGCCCGAGCATCCGATTGACGGCAAGAGCATCGTGAAACTCCTAAAAGGCACCAGCGACACCAGCCCGCACGAGGCCTATTACTTCTACTACGGCCGCCAGTTGCAGGCCATTCGCATGGGCAGATGGAAGCTGCACTTCCCGCACGGCTACCGCACCATGGCCGGACGGCCCGGCGGCACGGACGGCATTCCCACCCGCTACAGCCAGGCCAAGATCGGGCTGGCGTTGTTCGACATGGAAAAGGACATCGGCGAAACCACCGACGTCAAAGCCAAGCATCCGAACATCGTGAAACACCTCCAGGCCCTTGGCGACAAGATGCGTAACGAACTCGGCGACAACGGCCGCACGGGCACCGGCACCCGCCCTCCCGGGCAGCTGTAAGGCACCAAATTCCAGGTATTTCTGGCCCAGATCATCGGCTGGCCACAAAAAACCGTTTACAAACGGGTCATAGTCCGTACCCTTCGCGCCTTTCACTTGTGCCCGCACAACCCAATGCGCGCGAAAATAACCACCATCTTGGGATGTATTTTGATGGGAACCGGCGTCACCCACGCCGCCACCCAACAGCGA
>Ga0315321_10002203_pt1 | contig 15145 bp, 10 predicted proteins | sample M180m21515metaG_FD_203464 | JGI IMG/M metagenome (GOLD analysis project Ga0315321, IMG submission 203464) | Ammonia-oxidizing marine archaeal communities from Monterey Bay, California, United States - M1 80m 21515 | ecosystem: Environmental > Aquatic > Marine > Intertidal zone | place: USA... | reverse complement strand
AGGGTATACCTTCGAAGGGAAGTTTTTTTGCCAAAGTTTCTTACCCGACTTGGCATCTAGGCAAAGGACGAACTGTTCGCCGCTTGATTCGCTCGCGCAAGTCGTGAACAGCTTGTCTCCCCACAAAACTGGGGAAGAATGACCCACCCCGGGAAGCTTGAGCGACCAGGCGTAGTCCTTCTGTGTCCAAGAGCTAGGGAACTTCCCAGATTGCAGGGAACCCCTTCCCTCGGGACCGCGGAAACGGTTCCAGTTTTCAGCTTGTATACTGAGATTGAAAGCAAGAATAAGCAGGATGAAGGGATAGAATCTCATTTTACTCTTTGAAACGGTAGGGTTGAGGGGATGAAAGATTCTATGGTTACTTTAATAACTCTGGTTTTTCAAAAATCATGAAATGCTGTTGGGGGAGAACCTCTAGGGTCTTCTTCCACACCAAGCCAACCTGGGAAATTTCTTTGATTGCCTGCTTCTGAGTCATTTTGTGAAGAAGCTTAATGGGGACGGTTGGGTCCTCCATTCGGTATTCTATAAGGACTAATCGCCCTTTTTCGCGAAGAGCATCGAAAATAGATTGGGCCATCTCGCGGGGATGGGAGAACTCGTGGTATGCGTCTACTATGAGCACACAATCGATCGAGTTGGCTGGCAGTTTGATATCTTTGATCGTGCTTAGGACAGGTTTGACATTATTGACCTTCTTACTTGCGATTTTGGCTCTCACGATTCCCAGCATTTGAGGAGAAATGTCTACGGCAAGAACTTTCCCTTCAGGAACTAACTCGGCCATTCGAAAAGAAAAGTAACCAGATCCTGCTCCGACATCCGCGACCTGGTCCCCCTTCTTTAATCCCATATTTTGAATCAATAAGTCGGTTCTTTCCTCTTTCTCTCTTTTAGGCCGCTCGAGCCATCCGGCGCCCAAGTGACCCATAACTTGAGAGATTTCCCTACCCATGTAAAACTTACCAATCCCGTCCCTCGATTTTTTCGAAAAAGAGTAGTGAGAAGAATCGGATGTCTTTTTCTCCTCAGGCTTTCCCTGACAGGGCAGGAGGAAGGCCAAGGCAATAAACAAACTCAAGGAGGCTGGTTTTGACAGATTGGGCATGAGACTAGTTTTTCATCGTTTGGCCCTGTGATGCAAATCTATATTGAATACTTGACTAGTTCTCTGTAGAAAGGGTTTTGAAAGCTATGAAAGTCATAAGAGCCAAAAGTGCAGGCTTCTGCTGGGGTGTAGAGCGTGCAATTCAAGTAGCCCGAGAAGAGGCTTGCGGTGGGTCGCGTACGGTCTACACCGATGGTCCTTTGATTCATAACAAGCAGATGATGGACGCTTTGAGTCATGAAGACATACGAGAGGTAGGGGACTATCAAAGTAAGCAGGACCTTTCGCTCCCGCAGGAAGATGATAAGGAATCAGTTGTGGTAGTACGAGCTCATGGCATTTCGCCACAGCGCAGGAAATATCTCAAGGAGCTGGGGCTTCCTTTCCGGGATGGTACCTGTCCGGATGTCGGCATTATCGCTGGCAAAGTCAAACTTCATGCCCAGAAGGGTTACGATATCGTGATTTTTGGTGATCGCGAGCATCCTGAGGTCATTGGCCTTTTAGGGTATGCAAACGGTCAGGGGCATGTGGTCGCAAACGAAGCTGACCTTAAGTCTTTACCTACTTTCGAGGGAGGGGTGGTGATGGTTTCGCAATCAACCATGTTTACTCACGAATTTCAAAAGCTTTCTGGCCTCCTCGCTGAAAAGTATCCGGGTCTCCTCGTTTTTGACACGATTTGTGGAGCAACAAAGGAAAGACAGTCTGATCTTGTCTCCTTGGTCGAGCTTGGGGCAGAGGCTATTGTAGTAATTGGGGGAAGGCACTCGGCAAACACCAAAAAATTGGCCAAGTTGGCGGCGGCCAACGACCGTCCTACTTTTCATGTCGAAACGGCTGGCGATCTTGACCAAGAAGCGTTCTCCTCTTTTTCTCTAGTCGGAGTAACGGCAGGAGCATCGACTCCAGAATTTATTATTCGCTCGGTTTGCGAGCGGCTTGAATCCTTTTGAACATCTAATCACATGACGACTGACATTCCCAATGTTTTGGCCGAGCGATACGCATCTCCGGCGATGAAAAATCTCTGGTCCGCGACCGGCAAGGTAATCATGGAGAGAGAATTCTGGATTGCCGTAATGAAAGCACAACGCGAACTGGGTATAAAAATATCCGCAGCCGACATCCAAGCCTCGGAAAAAGTGAAAGGAGTTGTAGACCTTGATTCAATTCGCCAACGGGAGGAAGTAACTAAGCACGATGTCAAAGCACGGCTTGAAGAGTTTGCGGATAAAGCCGGGCATCAGCATTCTCATAAAGGCATGACTAGCAGGGATTTAACTGAAAATGTTGAGCAGTTGCAGATTCACCGTTCCCTCGGGCTCATTTTGGAAAAAGGCATTGCCGCCCTGCTTGCCTTGGCAGATAAAGCGGAGCAGTACAAAAACCTTCAACTGACTGCTCGTTCACACAATGTACCGGCTCAACTCACGACCCTGGGTAAAAGAATGGCCAACTGGGGGGAAGAGCTTGAACGAGCATTGGATTCGCTTTCTCGCCTTTGTGCGACCTATCCTTATCGCGGTCTCAAGGGTGCGGTGGGAACTAGGCTTGATCAGATAACGCTCTTGGGAGATGTCGCAAAAGCGGAGCAATTGGACCAAAAGGTGATGGCTCACCTTGGTGCTCCTGCAAACTGGGAAAGCGTCGGTCAGGTTTATCCCAGAAGCCTAGACTTCGAAGTTGTTTCGGTTCTCGTTCGGCTTTCTGCTGCTCCCTCTAGTTTTGCAAAGACCTTGCGGATCATGGCCGGGCACGAGCTATTGGGGGAGGGGTTCGCAAAAGGCCAAACTGGCTCTTCTGCCATGCCTCATAAGATGAACAGTCGAAGCTGTGAGCGAATCAATGGCTTTCAGGCGATTTTGAATGGCCACTTGGCCATGGTTACGGCCCTCTCTGGTGACCAGTGGAATGAGGGAGATGTTTCTTGCTCGGTGGTTCGGCGGGTGGCCTTGCCAGATGCTTTTTTTGCTTTTGACGGTTTACTTGATACTTTTTTGACCGTTTTATCTCAAATGGAAGTTTTCCCAGATGTGATCAAGGGGGAATCTCATCGCTACTTGCCCTTTTTGTTGTCTACGACCTTCATGATGGAAGCAGTAAAGGCGGGTGCCGGCAGGGAAGATGCCCATGCTGCGATCAAGGAGCATGCACTGGCGACGGTGAAAGATCTTCGCTCTGGCAAAATTAAGGAAAACGATCTTCCTGCCCGTTTGGCCAAAGACAAACGAATTGGACTGAAGTCACAAGCAATAGGACGTTTGATCAAGGCAGGAGAAAAGAGAGTCGGAGCAGCCGATTCCCAAGTCGATCAATTCGTTGAGCGGGCCCGAACTTGGGGGGATCGCTATCCCTCCTCCAGAGAGTATCGCCCCCCCGTGATCCTTTAGCTCTCCTTTTTTACCACCCTTTCTTTATAGTTCGGATTTTGCGATTGCCATTTACGAGGTTCATCTGTGGAGTAAACTCTTTTTTTCGTTATTTGAATTTTAAGCTATGGCAGAGGAACTTATAGGAAATTGTTTGGTCGCCCAATCCGGGGGGCCAACAGCCGTTATTAATGCAAGTGTTGCCGGAGTGGTTTCGGAAGCACTCAACAATCCCTGTATCGAAGAGATATATGGTGGTATGAATGGTGTCCTTGGGATTTTAAGGGAAGAACTCATCGATTTAGCTGAGGAGTCTCAGCAAAATATTCGTGGTCTTCGTCATACCCCTGCTTCTGCTCTTGGCACATGCCGCTTCAAGCTCAAGCGTGATCAAGACTACGAGCGAATCCTCGAAGTATTTGAGGCTCATAACATACGTTATTTTTTCTATGCTGGCGGAAATGATTCGCAAGATACCGCCGACAAGATTTCGAAGCTTGCCCAGAAAAAAGATTACGCTTTGCGAGTCATAGGTGTTCCCAAGACCATCGACAACGATTTGGTCACGACTGATCACTGCCCTGGATACGGAAGTGTTGTTAAGTACATTTGTTCCGTGGTCAAAGAGACTGCACTTGACCATGAAGCCATGGGACAGCACGACCTCGTTTCGATCATTGAAGTAATGGGACGTAACGCAGGGTGGATTGCGGCGGGGGCGACCTTAGCCAAAGGTCGAGAAAATCCTCATGACGCTCCCCACTTGATTTACTTACCCGAACTCTCCTTTTCTAAAGAAAGATTCATTGAGGACGTGCAAGCCGTGTTGAAGAAAAACAAGTATTGTCTTGTTGTTGTGGGCGAAGGCTTGCTCGACAAGGACGGCAACTACATAGCCAACACTGCAAGCAGTCAGGATGCATTCGGACATCAACAACTCGGAGGTGTCGGAGATTATTTGGCAAGTTTAGTCGAGGAAAACTTAGCGGTCAAAGCCCGTTCCTCAAAACTTGGAACTGGCCAACGAGCGGCAGCTCATTGTTCATCTCAAACAGATAATGACGAAGCCTTCATGGCTGGTCAGGCTGCGGTGAAAGCTGCTGTCGATGGTGAAACCGATAAAATGGTCATACTCGTCAGGTCTGAGGGTGAGAATTATCAATGCGAGACCGGATTGGCCGATCTTTCTGAAATTGCCAACGGGGTAAAAGAAATTCCTGCCGATTGGATCTCGGAAGACGGAGTAAGCATGTCCGCGAAATTCATTAAGTATTGTCAACCACTCATTCAGGGTGAAGTAGAGGTTCCTTATGAAAATGGAGTCCCTTCCTTCGTTCGCCTATCGAAGAAAAGGATCCGCAAGGTCTTGGATTCTCACGAATTTGAGTAAGGATTAGACCCTCACTTTTCTGATTTTTCAGGATGCCCGTAAGGCATCCCCAATTGTCTCCATGATCTGTTCTGGGTTTTCAGTCCCGACTGAAAGCCTTAGAAGATTAGGAGTCAGCTTCGCTCGTTCCAATTGTTTTCTTCCATCTTTCGTTTTTAATAGACTGTAGTGGGCGAGATAGGTGTAAGGGCAGCAAATAGAAAAATGGGTTCCAAAGCTCGGGCTCTTGAGCATCTCGAGCTGGTCGTAAAAGGTTTCGAAAGAACCATTTATCTCAAAGCTTGCCACGCAACCTGGGCGATCAGGTCCAGCTTGCTTCTCGAATGCCTTTTGGTTGTCTGATTGATAAGCCCAATAGACCTTGCCTATTTTGGGTTGAGCTTGCAAAAAATCGACGACCTTAATCAATGATTTATTGGTTTGTTCAATAAAGGTTTCGTAATTTGGGACTTGTTCGGATATCCGAAGAAGATCCCGTGAGAAAGGAGGGCGGATAAGCTCAGATGTTTGATCAAATAATTCTCGCCCCAAAGAAGAACCCCGCGGGAAAGCAAGGCTTCCCATCATAACATCCCCTCCCGACCCGGCGTATTTGGTCAAGCTATTGACCACAACATCCGCAAGGGCCGAAACATTTGCATTCTTTGGTGAGGTCATGGTCGGGTCGATTATGAGGAGGGCATTCGATTTAAGACAGAGCTCTTTTACTCTTTGCAAATTACAGGAGTGAAGAAGAGGGTTGGTGGGGAACTCGGTTACGACTCCAGCAATTCTTTCTCCGTATTCTTCAAAAATCTCATCAAGTTTCCCAAATTCATCTAAGTGATCAAGGGCGATGACATTCTCTTTGTCCCCGGTCAGAAGATTCATTACTTCGATCGTGTCGAGGTAAAGCCAACCGAGACGAACCCAAAGATTCTTTCCCTTCGCCCTTGAAGTTTTGGAAGCAGTTTGGAAAAGGGAGTAGAAGGCATTGGCTCCTGACGAGCTCAACAATATATCGTCCTCGGAAACTTCTGGACCATGAGCCTTGGCGATGACCTGCTTCACCAATTGCTCGGGATCTTCATGCTGTTCAATGGATTCACGCATATCCAATTTGCCTTGTTCAAGGAGGTAGTCTTCGGCTTGTCTGGAGCTAATTCCACAACCCGTATGTTGAAGGAATGTTCCAATTGACTCCTCGTCTTTTCCATTATGGGGTACCTGCAGGGAGGAGAAAAAACCATGGTTTATGATCCTAGAATTACTTATGCCATGTAATTTAATTGCATCCTTGCATGACTTCTCATCGGAAAAGAGAAAACGTTGCCATCCGTCGTTTGGGCCTTGTGAATTAAGGTAACTAATCAATTTGCCGATTAGATGATGCTGCACAAAGCGGGGATAACCAGAGCGCAGGGATGCTCGAGTTGCTGGATCCTTTTCTTCATATCCGATTAAATCCCGAAAAGTGGGTAAGCTCACGCAAACAGCATGATCCCGGTTCGGTACCGGTTGGCCGAGGGCAAACCGACCCAAGCCCGAAGCCTTCACGGGGCTACTTCGTTTTCGATCAGTTGATCGAAGGTCTGACGTTGGCGGATGAATGCCAGCGAACCGTCTTCCTTTCGCAGGACTTCAGCCGCCTCAGGGAAAGAATTATAATTCTTGGCTGCCATGGATGAGCAGTACGCTCCAACACCTTCGATTACGCACAAATCGCCAATTTCTCCCTTGGGAAGTTTTCTTGTAGCAAGCATCTCGGCGTCACCGGGGGCGGGCGTAAGCAGATCTCCTGATTCACAACAGTGCCCGACCACGACTTGTTCCATTTCCTCGCGGAACTTGTTCGTGCCTTCCTCGGGGACAAGGACAATCGGGTGTTGCGCTCCGTACAAACTAGGTCGGAGAATCTCGGTCATTCCAGCATTCAATTTGAGAAATCGATAGCCCTCGTTTCCAGTGGATGTGACATCTTGTATGGTCGTGACTAAGCTACAGGCATTTGCGAGCAGAAAGGTTCCTGGCTCGATTTCCAAGGTCAGTTTTCTGCTTGTTTCTTCGGCAAAATCTTCAAAGAGTTGCTTGACTGGTTCACCAATTTCGGGGAGATCAGTGGCTTGTTCGTTACTCATTCTGGCCACCTTGTATCCGCCTCCCAAGTTTAAGGTATGAACATCGGGAAAGTGCCTGACAAGATCGAGGCTCATGGCGGCCACCTTTTTCCACACTTCAGGATCGGAACCGGACCCGATGTGGGTATGAATTCTTTCCACCGTCAATCCGTATTTTTGGCAAAGTGACTTGGCTTCTTCGAGATCATCTTTCCAAATTCCGAAACTGCTTGCCGGTCCCCCCACATTTGTCCGGTTCGTTCCTCCCGATCCGAGCCCGGGGTTAAAGCGGAGGCCAATGAATTCACCTTCTCCCCACTGTCCGAACTTGTGGATTTGGTTCAGTGAGCAAAGGTTCGTCTTTACTCCATCTTGTATCCAATACCTGAATTCGTCAGGTAGTTCCTGTGTGCTCAAGGAGATGGATTCGGTTCCGACGCCAGCCCGAACAGCCCGGTCGACCTCGAACCCCGAGCTCGCGTCGATACCCAATCCTTCACTATTGAGGATTCGGATAATGGCGGAGGTGGGGGCAGCCTTCATTGCATAGCGGGGGAAGAGCCCGAAAGCGTTAGGAAATTCCTTTATGGCACGTGCATTCGCACGAAGGATAGCTTCGTCGTAAACGAAGGTAGGCGTGCTGAAATCTATCCTGATTTGATCAAGATTGTCGGGAGTCAAGAATCGTAAGGAATCCATTGTATCAGTGTTAAAGAATATCGTAAGCAAGACTGCTTCCCGTGGCAAGCTTGTCGTTACTTGCCGAAAACTTGAAAGGTGAGATCGTATTGTGCCGTTCGAAGTTTTTCACTGGATAGCTCGTTACAAAAAATTTCTCTCCAAGGAGGGAAAAAGACATCCCCCTCGAAGGCCGCATCGATCAAAGTAATATAGAGACGATCCGCCAATGGAATCGCTTCTTTGTATATTTCATGTCCGCCACAAATCCATGCCGTTTTGTCTACTTTACGGCAGACTTCGATTGCCTTGATCAAGGAATCAGATTTTTGAGCCAAGGCGAATGTTTGCCTTGGGTTTCGACTCAGTGCGATTACTTCTCTGCCGGCAGCGAATTTTTCAAACTCATTATAGCATCTTCTCCCCATGACGAGTATTCCGTCTTTGGTTGTATCGAGAAAATATTTCCAATCCTCCTTGATGTCCCAAGGTAATTTCCCCTTGTTTCCAATCACCTGGTTATGTCCGCAAGCAGCAATGAGATTGATCATCTGAAGAAAAGAAATTCGATGTTATGTCTTTGTGCAACGGTTTTAATCGATTTATTCGGATGATCTGTTATGGAATGTGCAACTCAGAGAAATGCAAACGAATAGCAACCGGTTTGGAGAGAGAATCTCGTTGCCTGATTCATGGCAACGCAAAGCCTTGGCCTCTTTAAGAGATGGCAAGGATGTCGTTTTGCATGCCCCAACCGGAGCGGGAAAAACTTATGTTTTTGAGCAATTGCTTGAATCGGGTTGGAAGGGGAGGGCCGTATACACGGTTCCCACAAGGGCTTTGGCGAACGATAAATTTCGCGAATGGCAGTCAAGGGGCTGGGATGTGGGCTTAGTCACGGGAGATTTTCGGTACCGTGAGGATTCCCGAGTTATCGTGGCAACACTCGAAACCCAAAGAGGGTCGATGTCGGAGAAATCGGCTCCCGATTTATTGGTCGTCGATGAATATCAGTTGCTTGGAGATGAGCAAAGGGGACCAGGTTATGAGGTGACTCTGGCAATGGCACCTAATCGTGTTCGTTTACTCTTGATGAGCGGGAGTGTTGCTAACCCTCAGGAAGTAAGCGATTGGCTCGCGGGGCATGGTCGAGACGTTGTTCTCGTTTCTGAACTTCGACGCCCTGTTCCCCTGGAAGAAGTTTTTGCCGAAACTCTTTTGAGAAAACCATTCGGCGGACGTAAGATCAGGGGGCATTGGCCTAAGCTTGTCGCCGGGGTATTAGGGGCAGGTCTTGGACCTTTTCTATTATTTGCTCCCCGTCGAAATGCAGCGGAAGACTTAGCTCGACAACTTGCTACGGAATTACCCGAGGTGGATCCGCTTGAGCTCACTTCCCAACAAAAAGCAGTCGCTGGAAAGGAGCTCAGTTCTCTTCTTCGCCGCCGGGTCGCCTATCATCACAGTGGCTTGGATTACCTCAATAGGGCAGGGGTGATCGAACCCTTAGCAAAGGCGGGGCAATTACAGGTCGTTGTGGCGACTACCGGGTTGGGCGCGGGAGTGAATTTTTCCATGAGGTCCGTCCTGGTCACGGACCGAGAGTACCGAGTGGACGACGGTCTTTTTCTTCTTCGCCCGGATGAGCTTCTACAAATGTTTGGCAGGGCGGGCCGACGGGGTTTGGACGATCGGGGATTTGTGGTTCTGGCACCCAAGCAAGGCCGGTTAGCGGATGCCCGCCCCCTTAAGCTCCGGCGTTCCCGAACCTTGGATTGGCCTGCTTTGTTACGGGTTATGAAAAGTGCCTCGGATGGAGGTAACGATCATGTCGAGGCAGCCCGTTGGTTGGCCAATCGTCTTTTTTCGGAAGAGCAAGTCAGACTTGGTTTCAAAAGTGCTCTGGGTCATTTTGCCTCAAAGATACCGGAACCCAGAGAACAAGTAGGACTTGAAAAGAAGGATTCCGAACGGGATCGGGTGATCGAAATGAGAAACTCCTCTGGTTTGTGGGAGAGACGGGGCGGGCAATGCCAGGCACGGTTGGGTGAGGCATTGGTTTTGTCGAAGGGTGAATGGGTTCAAGCCCTGAGCCTGCCTGATACATTGAATAAGGTCAAAGTAGGGAACCCTTGTCGCTTTGGTGTCAAAAAAATGCCGGTTTATGGTAGGGAGTTACCCATCGCAATCTATGAGGAGGGATCAAACCATGAGCGTGTCGTTTTGATCAAGTCGTTCCGAAAGAAACTTAGGGAAGTGGTCGCTCGTGAATTACCCAAGGCAAAGAAGAAGTTCTCTCGGTTAAAATGGAGAAGAGATGGGCTGGAGGATATTTTTCGGGATTTATTTCCCTCCATTTCCCAAGGTGGAAAGTCGGAAGAGTTTGTTGATCGCGGGAATGTCTTGCGCGTCCGCTTGCGGTACGAAGATGCAACGGTCTTGGGCTGGCGTGATGCCCGAGGGAAAATCCTGTTGAACCCACCTCTTCGCAAAACGACCCGGGTTTTTGATTCTCCTTTTAGGAATGTTGAAGACAAGGGTCGGCAGAACTTGGCTGATTTATCAGCTGTGGAGGCATGGCGGGAGCTTGGCTTAATTGACGACCAAGCTCTTCCCACGAGGAGAGGAGAGATCTTTAGCTTCTTTTCAAGAGGGGAAGGGTTGGCCGTTGCGGTTGCTTTGGAGGATAGAAGCTATCCCATCGAGGAATTGGTCTACGACTTAGCTAACTTGCGTGCTGGGCATCGTTTTCGCTCTCTGGCCAAGTCCGAGTCCCGAATCGGCTTGGTTTGCCGTCAGGCATTCGCCTTTAAGGATTGCCCGGGTTATTTGAAAGGAGGACTTCCGCTCGAATATGGAGAAGGGGCAACGGAAGTCTTGCGCGATCGAAGGTCATTTCTTGCCGACAACGAGGAGTTGAAGGCTGGCGATGTTGAGCGGGTAAGCGTCGAGTGGAAAAGCTTACTAGCTATGATCGCCCGAGGACCCGTCTTGGAGGACGAAAGGTGGAGTGCATTACAAGCTCAAGCCCAAAGCCTGATCGGCAAGGAAAGCAAGCTAGAGGAACTCCCTGTCTTACCAGAGATACCAAGAAGGCAAAAAGAGCGTTATCAGCGACCCTCGTCCAATCTTTATGGTTGAGTTGGAGTGTCTCCGGCCAATTCGTAGCAGGCAATTCTATCGGATTTCCTCACGAGGATTTTGCTCCCTGACAAAGAAGGTGAAGTGCAGCGCAATGCACCTATTTTTGCTTTTGAAATTGAACCGAACTTTTCCGGTTTTGTTTCAATCAGTTGAAGAAAGGACCCATTTATTTCGTAGGCCAAAATTTTTCCTCCAGCTAAAATAGGGGACGAAATATCGTGCTTGGCTATTTCCCTTCTGATTACCTTGCCTGAGTTTAGCTCAAAACAGGCACGCATGCCTGCTCCAATTAGATAAGCGTATCCCTTGTAAATGATGGGACTGGAATCTGATCGGCGAGTAAGTTTTGGGAAGCGCCAAGCCTCTGTGACCGATGAGTCCTTCCAATTGTAGGCAACCAGCCCTGCTTTTTCATCCTTTCCGTGCACCAGCATCCATTCCTCCTGGCAGACCGGTGTGGAACTTCCACCTCCTGGTCCTTGCCAAAAGATAGTTCCATCTTTGGGGTTTACAAGGAAGACCTCCTTCCCTCCGTTGCAGGCGATCAAGTCTTGGTTCGGGGTCTTCCACAGCGCGGGGGATGCTGATTTGCCTGTCACCTGCTTATTTGTCCAGACCAACTTCCCTGAGTCTCGATGGTAAGCTCGGAGATTTCCGACAAGGGCGATCACGAGGTCTTCATGGACAAGGACTGATCCAGCTATCCCTTCGAGTTCCAAGGGTGTTTCCCAATCAACTTTTCCTTGTTCCGAGTCGACGCAAAAAATCCTGTTGCTGCCTACCGAATAGATTTTCCCGTTTTTAATGGAAGGTGTAGAGGAAGAAGATCTTCCTGAGGGGGTTCCCGGAAGGGACGATTTCCATACCGTGGTACCGTTGTTTAAGTCGAGGGCCACCACGATATCGTCAGCTACCTTTTTGGTGTGTGGGACAGCCTGTGAGATTTTGTCTCTCATTCCAGGTGAAAAAGGTTGTTTTTTAAGCCATTGGTCGAGAGCGTTCTGACTCGGGAAAACCTTATCCTTTGCGGAGAAGAGAAGGTCCACATCAGATAGGTTGAAAGCGAGCTTTCCCTTTTTGAACCTAGAAGTTAGGAGTGAGCCCTGAGTCATCTTCTGACGCTGGTCCAAATTCTCTTCGATCCAGTTCTCGATCCACTTGTCTAGGTTTGACCCGCGAAGGCGGGGACTCAGGCTAAGTCTTGCTTTTTCCGCCTTGGCCACGAGCTCTGTCGGTAGGTTTACCTTGCGGGCTCCGAACTTGCGTAAAAAAAGGCCGCTAATAGTCCGAGTGTCCGTTGGTTCGTCACGATGCCAGACGAGTGAGACATAGGCCCGTTCACCATCTGATATCAAACTTCCAAAGCCACCGTCGTCTTGGCTCGGGATCAAGTCGCTTTCCCAGAGGAGTTCGGGTTCTTTTTGTTCCCATGAACCAGAGATCTCGATATCGGAAATACCCTTGCCATCGCGTCCGTCTCCGCGCCATTGGGACCAAGACCCGGAAGCAAAAAGAAGAATAGGGAAGAAGGTAAAAAGTGCAAGATAGAGGCAGATCTGATGCATCCCTTTAGAGAATTACAAAGATAAGCCAAGGCAACTTCATTCAAGCATCCTCTAGCTCTTTTTTTGGAGGCACCTCGGGTGCCTCCAAACGCCTGATGATTTCATCAACTTCATAAATGCATCCTCCCCAGGTTCCTCCGCCTACATTTTGCAGAGCGGCCCAAAGTCGGGAGTCAGCGGGCATTCGGGGATCGGGACTTAAATCCGGATGGCTTTTTCGGGAAGCAAGGATTCGACCACCCTCATCTGGCGAGACGGTTTTTTCTACTGATCCTACGAAATCAATTTTGCCCTCGAGTGTCTTGCGGTTGATTTCGATCCTGATTAAGTCGTCTTCCTCGAGCTTTCCAATGGGTCCTCCAGCCAGGGCCTCCGGTCCTACATGCCCGATGCAAGCTCCCGTGCTTACGCCCGAAAAACGTGCGTCGGTCAAGAGGGCAACCTCCTTACCCCAAGGCAAATACTTCAAGGCCAAAGTGATTTGGGCAACCTCTTCCATTCCAGCGCCTAGAGGTCCACGACTACACAGGACAATTACATCGCCAGGTTTGATCGTACGATCGCTCAAGGCTTTTAAGGCCTGCATGGCTTCTTTTTCAGAATGAAACACACGGGCAGGTCCCGTAATCCGGTAGACCTCGTCCTCATCAACGACCGACGGATCGATCGAGGTACTTTTAACGACCGAGCCTTCAGGAGCCAAGTTTCCGCGAGGGAAGCAAACCGTACTGGTCAGCCCTCTTCTTTTAGCAATGGGAAGGTCCATGATCACATCGTCCGGGGCAACGGAATCCTGTTCTTGCAGTATATCGCGAAAGCGACTTCGTCGGGATGAATTTTCCCAGTCCTCAAGGTTTTGCTTTAGGGTATGACCTGTACAAGTCAAAGTATCGAGGTCAAGCAAGTCGAGGTCCCGTAATTTGAGCATTAGTTCGGGGACGCCCCCTGCAAGGAAAAATTGGGCGGTCGTATGATTTTTTGGGCCGTTCGGGAGTACATCCACGAGACGCGGAACTAACCTGTTGACCTCGTCCCAATCATCGACTCCCGGTCTCCTTAATCCGGCATGATAGGCAATGGCTGTAAGATGAAGAATCAAGTTGCTAGAACCCCCACATGCAGCATGAACAATCATGGCGTTTCGAAGGGCGCTTGGTGTTAGAATCTGGCCCATGGTCCGCTTGCTTCTGCGCATCGCTTCCAAAGCCCGGGCTGAGCGAATACCTAGTTCATACCATACTGGTTCTCCACTTGGCGACAGGGCGGAGTGGGGGAGGGACATGCCGAGGGCTTCGCCAATCACCTGAGAGGTTGCGGCTGTCCCTAAAAATTGACATCCTCCACCAGGACTAGCACAGGTGTTGCAAAGCGTTTGCGATGCTTCCTCCAAGCTTACCTCACCGTGGGCGAAACGAATGCCCATCGATTGTGCTTTGCCTGCATCCTCCCCCTCCTTGGCGGAGAGCGTTACCCCACCGGGTAAAAGGATTGCAGGGAATTCGGGAAAACTAGCCAAGGTCATCATCATGGCGGGCATACTCTTGTCGCAAGTCGCAACACCCATCAACGCTCGGGCGGTCGGTAGTGAGCGGACGAGTCTGCGCATAACGAGGGATGCGTCGTTGCGGTAGGCCAAGCTGTCGAACATGGCCGTCGTGCCCTGGGAGCGCCCGTCGCAGGGGTCACTTACATGGGCCGCGAAGGGGACAGTCCCCAACCCTTTGAGCTCGCAGGCGGCGGTCTGGGCGAGCAGGCCGATCTCCCAATGGCCGGTATGATAACCGAGGGCAATGGGTGAACCGTCAGGTTTTCGAATTCCACCGTGGCTATTAAGAATGAGAGCCTGTGGACCGAGCATTTCTTTGGGGCTCCAACCCATGCCTGCATTCTGGCTGAGTCCGAAGAGGTCGCCGGACGGCCAATTCTTGAGCATCTCTTCGGATAGAGGCAGTTTCCCCGCAGGTCCATCTGCATGAGTACGGATTTTGAAGATGCCCTCATCCTCGACTTCCAGGAGCGACTTGCTTGCAATAGTCATCGGTTTGAATCGGAGGGCTTGCGGGAAAGAATTAGGGTCGCCAAGGCTTTTTCCCTTCTTTTCCTTTTGCTTGGAGGAATTTTGCGTCGACCTGCTGGTACCATTGGTGAAGTTTTTTGCGCATCTTGGCAACTTGCTCCGGATGAACTTTTGAGAGATCGGTGTGCTCGCTGATGTCCTCGGACAAATCGTACAAGTGAGCGAGTCCATCCTCGTAGCGTTCGATCATCTTCCACTTTCCCATCCTAATGGCTCCGCTAGGGAACCCGCCCTGGTTGCTGTAATGAGGATAATGCCAATAAAGGGCTTCCCGTTCGAGGGTTTCACCACCTTTGAGTAGAGGCATCAAGTCGACGCCGTCGATTGGGCCACAGCCCAGTACTTTTCCTCCCGCTGCCTGGACGAATGTGGTGAAAAAGTCAGTACTCATGACCGGTTGCGAGCATACTGATTTTGGCTTTGTCACGCCTGGCCAACGAATGATAAACGGCTCCCTGATCCCACCCTCATAAATCCACCCTTTTCCGCCCCTTAAAGGCAAGTTTGAGGTGGGCGAGCCTTCCGAAGTGGAGAGACCTCCGTTATCAGAGGTGAAGGCAACCACAACTTCGTCTTCAATTCCCAAGGCTTCCAGTTTGTCCAAAACCTTTCCGACGGCCAAATCCATTGCCTCTACCATGGCTGCGTAAACCGCATGCTTTTGGAGGATTCTGACTTTTCGGGTTTTCCCATTTTTAGGCCAAGTCATTTC
>Ga0315321_10002198_pt1 | contig 15151 bp, 8 predicted proteins | sample M180m21515metaG_FD_203464 | JGI IMG/M metagenome (GOLD analysis project Ga0315321, IMG submission 203464) | Ammonia-oxidizing marine archaeal communities from Monterey Bay, California, United States - M1 80m 21515 | ecosystem: Environmental > Aquatic > Marine > Intertidal zone | place: USA... | reverse complement strand
CATCCATCTCGGGCATTGTAATGTCGAGAAGGATGAGGTCCGGGGAACGACGGGAAGCCGTGCGCAGAGCCTGGGCCCCACTCGAGACCGGACGCACCCCAAAGCCCTCGGTCCGCAGCATTTCGGCCAGCAACTTCAGGTTGGCGATGGTGTCGTCGACGATGAGAATATCGCTTTGGTGTTCGGTTCCGTTCATGCGAACTCCCCCTGCCGATAGCACAGGGCACGGGTACTGGGATCAGCTGGCGCTGGGGTCTCCGCCAAGCAGAACCACGATGCGGTCGTAGTCAAAGTCGGCCATCAATGCCTGGATCTGGACGGCGATATCTGCATCGGAGAGCCTGTCCACCAGCTTCTCAAGGCGATCCAACTCAATGTGTATGGCAGCGTCGATGAGCTCAAGCCGCAGATCTTCGGGCACAACGGCCGGATCGAGCGTCGCGTCCGCGTCGAGCGGAACCGACACCATTGTAAGCTTCGGCTGGCCAGCCAGCACCTCGAAGGTCACGCCGCAGTGTTCCTCCAAAGCAGCAAAGACCTCGGAGGACCGCACCGGCTTCATGATGAAGTCGTTGGCCCCAGACTCGATCACCTCGCGGCCGATGGTTCCAATGACCGAAGCGGACACCGCCACAATCGGCAGGTCGACACAGTCGGGGCGCTGTCGGAGAGCAGCGATGAGCGCCCATCCGTCCATCTCGCGCATGCGCAGATCGGTCAACACCAGCGAAGGCGGCCACACGTCCACCACGGCAAGCGCCTCGCGACCATTGCCGGCCTCGCGCACCTCGATGCCCACACTGCACAGCAAGTCCGACAAGAATCGACGGTTGTCTGCGAGGTCGTCCACCACCAGTACACACACCGGAGGATGCCCCTGAGTGAGTCCCACGATGACACGCTCCTGGGGCGACTTTAGGACGCGACCGGTCTGAGCAAAAGCCACCGGCACGGTCAGCTCGAAGGTGGAGCCGACGCCCAGTTCGCTGCGAACCGTGATGTTTCCCCCCATCAGCACGGCATACTCAAGGCTGATGGACAGTCCGAGCCCGGTGCCGGACTTGGCAGCCCCCGCCGAGGTCTGGGCGAACTTCTCAAACACCCGGACGAGGTCTCCTTCGGCAATGCCGGGCCCGGTGTCGGTGACCGTGAGCGTGAGCATCGCGCCCTTGGGGTGGTCCTCGGCGATGGCCCACAGCACCACGCCACCGTGGTCGGTGAACTTCACCGCGTTGCCGAGCAAGTTGGCCAGGATCTGGCGGAGCTTCAGCTCGTCGGCATGCACGAACTGAGGCAGGCCCACTGCTTCGCGCCGACTCACTTCGATGCCCTTGGAGGAGGCGGTGCCCCTGAACATGCTGATGATGTCGTCAAGGAGGCCATGGAGGTCGAAGTCACCCGGACGCAGCTCGGCCTGCCCGGCTTCGATCTTGGACATCTCCAAGATGGAGTTGATGAGCAACAGGAGGTGAGAGCCCGCGCGCTCGATGAGCTTGACTCGCTCTCGGGCCAACGACGTGAGGGTGGTGTCGCGGCGAAGCAGCTGTGCAAAGCCGAGCACGGCGTTGAGAGGAGTGCGAATCTCGTGGGACATGCTGGCGAGGAACACGGACTTGGCGAGGTTGGCCTCTTCTGCGAGGCGGCGAGCGGACTCGACACGGGCATCCGCGGCGAGCTGCTCTGTCATGTCGCGGACGACACCTGAGAAGAGCCGAGTGTCTTCGAGACGCACTTCAGCGACGGCAATCTCGATGGGGAACTCGCTGCCGTCCTTGCGCCGCCCGTGGACCCGCCGCACCCGCCGACTGGCCGACGTCTGCTCGTCGGACAAGTATCTCTGAACCGCCTCGTGGTGGCGCTCTACGTAGCGTCGAGGCATCACGACATCGATCGCCTGACCCAGAACCTCGTCCGGCAAGTAGCCAAACATTTCGGAGGCCACCGCCGAAAAGCCCTCGATGATGCCCTTCTCGTCCATGGTGATGACGCCATCGGCGAGGTTGTCAAGGAGTGCGGCGGTTTGCTTCTTCGCGCGCTCCAGGGCGAGAGTGCGCTCGCGGACCAAGTCCTCAAGGTCTTCTTTGTGCTTGCGTAGCTCTCCAACGAGGCGCGAGTTCTCCAGCGAGATGGCCGCCTGGCTCGACAAGATGTGGATAAGCTCCACACGCGACTCGGTGAAGATATCGGGAGCAAGGCTGTTTTCGAGGTAGACGATTCCAGTAACTTCGCCCTGGCGCACCAGCGGCAGACCGAGCACAGAGCGACCACCCGAGGCCTGCAGGTGGGGGTCGTCTTGAAAGCGCGCGTCGCGCCGAGCATCCGAGATGATGACAACATCTCGGGAGCGACGGACCAGCGACACCACGCGCGTGGACGAAACGCCGGCCTCCAGCGGACGGTCATGGTGCTGGACTTGAACGGCTTCGTCGGCCGTCGCGGAAGCCTGCTCCCGAAGCCCAGTAGAGGCGGAAATAAGCAGAGAGCCCCGGGTGGCACCAGTGTTCTCAAGAAGCAGCTGCATCAGGGTGGCGATGATGCGCTCGGGGTCGGTCTCAGCTGACAGCGCCTGCGAGGCCCGCACCACGCTCATCAGCTCAAGGTCGCTGCTGGGGGCGGAGGTGGTTCGCAACGTGGACGGGCCGCTCTCCGCAATGGAGGTGCCCTCATACAAGGTGAGCTGACGGGGGAGTCGAGTGTCGAGGCGCCGCACCATGAGGTTCGCTCCAAGCCCATGCCAGACCGCGCGCGCGGCCCGGAAGTAGCCCAGAGACACGGTGAGACGAGCGGCGTCCGCATGGAACTGCCCAGCAAGCTCATTGGCCAGCGCCTCCTCCAGCCCGAGCCGTACCTGACCGGCCCCACGAATCGCCTGGTCGTAGCCGTCCATCGCGCCGAGCACATCGCCGGTGTGACGGGCCAGCTCCGCCTCAAGGAGGTTGATCCGGGGCAGGTGGTCCCCGGCGGACTGTCGCGCGAGCTGGCGCAGCTGGGCGACCGTGGCTTCGATCACCCCGACGTCGTGACGACTCAGATTGGCCTGACGCAACAAGGAGAGCGACTGATAGAAGCCCACCAGCGGTCCCAAGGCAAGCCCATTGAGCGACCCGAGCCGCTTCGACACCCAGCGGAAGTCGACTGCGGCGGTGCCGATCTCGCCGCAGAGCAGATCTCCCACCCCACGAAGGATGCGGAGCAGAGCGGCCATAGCGACGTTGCCATGGGCGTCGAGCTCCGCAAGATCAGCATCTATATCGCCAACGTTGCCGATCTCATCGGCGGTGTTCCCGCGAATCCGCTCCACCCAACCACCCATGGCCCGGACCGCCGCGAGGGCAGACAGATCCCCCAGCCGACGCACGAGGGTGATGGCCCAGGCCACATCTGCAGCGAGACGCTGGAGGTGGGCGCCTGACAAACCACGGAGGATCAATCCGATTGAGACGGTGTGAGCCACATAAGGAGGGTCGCCCGCAGCCAAGACCCCGTCGACCGACGACCACACCATGGTGGCAGTCTCTCTCAAGGGACGACCGCGCCAGCCACCTGTGGTTTGAAACACGAGCCGTGCCCGCGCGTGTCGAGACCGCATCCCGTCCCGTACCGACAGCTTGATGGCTGACGCGCCAAGGCCTTGGCCCGACAAGGTGTGCCCCATCGAGATCAGAGCCGCGCTCCAGCACGCGACCAGAAACGGTCCGGCAGGCGGCATGCCATGCTGCATTATCCGCAGAAGCAGCGGACCCAACAGCTCCGGTACCGCCCTGGGACGCAGCTGAGACAAGGGCAAGATTACGGCATCGGCAAGGCGGGCGATGCAGAGCTCAGTGGGGTCCGTCATGGCCGGCAGGGCCTCCACCGCGCTCGGCGTGAAGTCGCGCAGACGCCACCGTAAGACCGCCTTCGAGAGCCAGGAAGTCCACCACGAGCGGTCCGGGACTACTGTCATACCCAGCTCGGTCAGCGCCCCACGGCCAACCTCCACCGCTTCGACCAGCTTCCCCCGGCTTGCTAGGCTCTCGATCTGGGCCACGTAGCGGTCCACCCGCAGCAGCGGGTCGGCACAGTGAGCGTCAATGGAGCGCCCGAGCCGGTCAACGGTGTCGTAGTCGAGGGCGAGCAAAGCGGCCTGCCCAGACCCATTGTGGAGGTCGAGCGTAAGCTGAGGATATTCCGTCCAGCCATTCGTTGGCAGAAACCGCAGTCCGGCCGCGAAGTACTGGGCCGACACTTTGTGGGCGTTGGACTGAAGGGCCAGGCGTCCGGCGCGGAGGTTGAGCTCGGAGAAGCGCAGACGCTCGGTTTCGTCGGTAATGGCTGCCTCAGCGACGTTGACGCGGTCCACTACCGAAAACAGCCGCTCGCCCCAAACCCCCGACGATGCCTGGATGAGTGACCGAGCAATCTGCACCTGCACCGCAGCGTGCTCTTCGGGCGGAATCAGCGCCAGGGCGGCTTCCTGCACCCGGTTGTGGGCGAACTGGAAGCGACCGTCCCACGGCGATGGCAGCAACAAGCCCTCGCCCACCAATCGAAGGGCTGCGAGGGTCATCGCTCCGGAACCACAGACCGAGCCCACCGGCAAGCCCGCGAGGTCCTCGAGCGCGAACTCGCCGCCCAGACAGGCGCCGTAGCGGAGGATTTCCTTGTCGAGTACCTGGAGGTCGCGGATGCGCTCGACCAACAGCTCCACGACGTTGTCGGAGATCTTTGTGACCTCGATGCCCTCGACGTCCCACACCCACTCGCGGGCACGATCGTCGTAGCGAACCAGCTGGTCTCGCATGAGGCGATCCAGCAGTTCACTCACGAAGTAGGGGTTGCCCGCAGTCTTCTGGTGGACCACCCGGGCAAGGCCCTCACACTCGTTACAACCGATGGCCTCGCGAAGCAGCTCCTCGACGCCCGATAAAGTGAGCGGCTCCAGCTCGTGGGAACGGCTGAGACAGCCTCGAACGGAGGCAATCGCTCGAATGAACGCATCGGCGGGACGCCGGCTGACACCACTGCGCTGGGCCACCACAAAGAAGACATTTTCAGGACGGGCGTTCTCCAACACCTCCAGCAAGAGGCTCATGGTGTTGAAGTCGGCCCACTGCGCATCGTCGAGGAACAGGGTGAGGGGCCGGGAGCGCGAGGGCGCGACCGCCAGCAAGCGACCCAGCAGCAGCCGCTCACGCTGCGCGTGTTCCTTGGGGTCCAGCTCTCTGGGCACCGGCTGGCTGCCCATCGCCAGCTCCAGATCGGGCACCACATGGGACAGCGCACCCGCCTCGGGACCCAGCGCTTTCTGGAGCCGCTTCCGCCACACTCCCCGCACCCCCGCCGGCAGCGATGCCACCATCTGGCACCACGCGGTCAGCGCGCGACCGAGTGCGGCGAAGGGCGTGCCCCGCTGCGATTGCTCGAAGCGTCCTTCGACGAACACACCGCCGGCGACGCGCACCTCTTGAGCGAACGCCTCCACCAGCACAGTCTTCCCAACCCCAGCGGGGCCACGAAGGAACAAGATCGCCCGGCCGTCGGCCTGCACCTGGGCGAACATCCCGCCCATCATGTCGAGCTCCGCCTTGCGACCCACCAAGCGGCCGGTTCCGGGCAAAGCTCCCCGAGACCGTCCCACCCCAACGGCGAGATCGATGCCGCTGAGAGTGCCGTGGGACTTGAGCCACTCCCGACAGTGGGCGAGGTCGGCCTCGATGGCATGGGCGGAGTCGTAGCGATCCTCGGGGTTCTTCTCCAGAAGCTTGTCGACGATGCGGCTGAGCACCTCGGGGACGCCGCTCCCCGCTAGCCGAAGCGGAGTGGGCCTCCGAGCGACATGGGCGTGGACCAGAGCCACGGGATCGTCGGTCTCGAAGGGCAGACGCCCTGCAAGCAGCTCGTAGAAGGTGACGCCCAATGAGTAGAGGTCGCTTCGGGGGTCCACAGGTCGGTTCATGCGGCCCGTTCGCTCGGGCGACATGTAGGCGAGACTCCCTTCTCGGCGTTGACCTGTGCTCACCGGCTGGACGTCTTTCCGAGCGCGGACCGCAATGCCCAGATCGATAATTTCCAGCCGTCTCTTGGCAATGTTGACCACGATGTTGGACGGGCTGATGTCGTTGTGGATGCACCCCGCGCCATGCAGCCCGCCGAGCGCGCGACAGATGCGCTCGGCGTAGTCGAAGAAGACCGGCACAGAAAGGGCCCGCCCCATGCTCAGACGCCGCAGCGACACGCCGCCGATGTCTCGCATGAGCAGTGCCAAGCCAGAGTCGTGGGCCACGAGCCCAAGAGTACGAGTCACCCCGTCGACGTGCAGCGAAGCCATCAGGGCATGCTCGGCCCGGAAGCGCTCGATTTCCCGGGGGTTCGCGGACTCGTCTTTGAGAACCTTGGCGATGATGGGCCGCCCATCATTGAGCACACCCCGAAACACGTCGGAGAAACGTCCCACGTGGATCCGCTCGGTCAGCTCGTATGACAGCGACATGCCCGCTCAGCTCCCGCTGTCCTTGTCGAGGTGGAGGCCCGCTCCCGCTAGACAGGTCGACCCTCAACGGCAGCACACAGGACGCGTTGAAGTCCATCCCGTGACAATTGCGTTGACGAGCCTTCCCGTAGCCTCCTGGCTAGGCACTCGACAGGTTCAAACTTGTGCTCATCAAGACGGGCGTGCAGCGGCCGAGAGACCGACCGCTGCTAGCATACCTGATCCGCCTTAGCCGTTGCGACGGCGCACCACGTCGTCCTGGATGAGCAGTGCCATCACCTCAGCTTCGACATGCAGCCGCTCGAAGCGCTGCACGCGACGACCGTTTCGGGTCTCTTGACGCGGCGTACCCCAGCCGTTGCGCAGAGCCTCCTCGCGGAGCTTGAGGTCGCGGTCATCGGCGACAGCGGTCTGGTGCTCGGTGATGCCCGACGCGAGCTTGTTGGGGTCGAAGTCGACATCCTTGTCGCGAAGGTAGTCGTGCCAGGTCTCGTCGGTGATGTCGTAGAACTTGCCATCGTCGGCGAGAATCGCCCATTCGCCATTGTCTTGGAGGGCAAACACCCCGGCGTGAGCGTCGGTCGAGGCGTCGGCGTGCTCCAAGTCCCAGTCCATCGCATCTTCGGTCATGCCGGCCTTGTCTCCGACCCCGTAGTGGTAGCGCTCCACACCGTTGAGGATGTCGACACCAACCGTGTAGAACACGCCGGGACTCGTCTCTTTGGTGTCGAGACACAGCTTGGTGCCGTCGGGAAGGATGAAGGTGGAGTCGTTGCCGAAGTGCCAGTTGTCCCCACCGCCACGCTCGTTGACGTGGGGGTCTCCCCAGATGCGGGTCTCCTGGTTGCCCTTGTCATCGAAGACGATGACCTCGCTGCCCTTCATCTCGATGGTGTAGCCCAGAGGGGTGATCACCACGGCGCTGTCGGAGTGCTTGAGGAAGGGCGCACGCCACTTGGGCTCCATCAGGAAGCCACCGCGCTCGGCAGCGATGCCACCCTGGGCCTGCTGAACCGCGGGCGCGGGCGCGTAGTACTCCGCCTCAATGCTCTGGTAGACGTCGTGATGGACGAACATCTCCTGGCCCCACAGAACCAAGTCGGAGTTGTAGGCGTGGGCCACTTTCCAGGCCTCTTCGTCCATGTGGACGTTGTACCAACCCATCGTGACCTTGAGCTCATCGTCGATGAGAGCGCTGGCCCGGGCCTCGTTGTCCGCAACGTTGGAGACGTTCATCTCCCGGTCGATGCCCGGCAAGTAGTTGGGCTCACCGCGCTCGAAGATGCGCAGAGCTTCAGGCATGTACCGGAGCGGGTCGACCACCTGACCGGTCTGGGCGTCGACCTCGACCTCTTGCATAGCGAACCAAGCGTGGGTCTCTTTTTCGTGGACATGGGATGCTGCCGTGACTTGTCCACCGCCGTTGTTGCCCTGCTGGCGCGCCTTGAGGTCGGCGTCACCCGCGACTGCACGCTGACGGTCGGTGATGCCACTCGCCGCAGCACCATGGTCGATGTCGCGGTCGCTCTGGTAGGCCGCCCAGCTCTCGTTGTTGATGTCGTAGAAGCCGCCATCCTTGCCCTGGACAGCCCACTGGTTGTTGTCCTGCAGGGCAAAGATGCCCGCCGAGCCGTCCTCAGAGCGGTCGGCATGCTCAAGGTCCCACTCGGCGGCGTCCTGGGTCATTCCCCCGTCGCCACCCTTGCCATGGTGGAAGCGCTGGTTGCCCGCCACCACATCGACGCCGACGACGTACCACTCACCGGCGCTGTTGGGCTCAGTGTCGCAGCAGATCTTGGTGCCGTCGGGGAGGATGAAGGTGGAGTCTTCGCCGAAGTGCCACTGAGCGCTCTTCGAGCCGTTTTCGTTGACGTGGGGGTCTCCCCAGATCTTGGTGATCTCTTTCCCCGAGTCGTCGTAGACGATGACGGTGGGGGCGCTCATCTCGATGGTGTAGTTGCCATCGGTCATCACGATGTCGGAGCCGGAGATCTGCGCGAAGGGGGGCCTCCACTGGGTCTCGATGAGGCCGCCGCGCCGCGTGGGGAGATCGACGAGGGGACCGGTCGCGGGACCCCACAGCTCTTCGGAGATGGACTCTTCGATCCGTCGGTGGATGAAGACGTGCTGGCCGATGATGGCGGCATCGCAGTTGTAGGTAGACGCGACTCGCCAAGCCTCACGGTCGAGGTGAATGGCGTAGCTGCTGCCGATGGTCATCCCGAGCTCGGGCGCCAGAAGCTCCGACACGCGATCGGTGTCAGCACACGCCTCGCTGCCTTCGATGTCGGTGCCCACGCCCGACCAGTCCTGGATGGGACCGGTGTCGTTGACTTCCAGCGCATCGGGGAGCGAGCCATCTGCTGCGATGGACTGGGGCACGGGCCGGGCCGGTCCCCCGACTGCCACCGCAGCGGCCTCGGTCTCTTCGAGGCGATGCCCGATGTCACCCCAGATGGCGCCTTGCTCGGTGACACCGCCCATCACCGAAGTCTCTTCGGTGCGCGAGGTCTCCGCCATCAAAGTGAGGAGCGCCTGATCGTCGTTGCCAAGCGCCTCAAGCAGCGAGGTGTCGCCGTTTTGGGCGAGCCGAATCGCATCGAGCAGGCTGGCATTACCGCCGGGGCCGCCTCCGAGCATCCGGTTTGCGCCTTGGGTGGCTTGGCGAGCTTGGCTCTGCTGCGGAAGGAGTGCCTTCATGGTCGGCTCCTCGGAAGATTGGGGACACACACTGTGTCGAAACAGCTGTGCCGAAGCACTGGAGTCCCAGCGCTCGTTGAACGCTGTGAACGCTGTGAACGCTGTGAACGCTGTGAACGCTACGGGCCCACACACCCCATTTTGTACCGGACCGCACCACTCGAGGGCGATGTCACTCTGACGACATCAGCCGCCGCGCTGGACGCCCGGCGCTCAATCCCTGAACTACAGCAGCTGGTCGGCCATCCACGCCATCGCCAGAAGCACCGTGACCAACGCCGTCACAACGATCACTTGCCGAGCTGCCTGCGGTCTCGCCTGGCGCAATCCAAGCCACACCGCGAGCCCCAGAAACGGGGTCAGCAGCACCGATGCCAACCCGAGGCCCACCAGCGCTATCGGCGCCAACCGACGGTCGTCTTCAGGCGGCGCACCCACCGCGCCCATCGCGCGTCGAGCATCGTCTCGCAGAGCACGCGGAGGATCGGGCACGTCACCGGCCCGGATGCGCCGCGCGACTTCGTCCAGTTCCTCGACATCGAGGTGGTGACCACTCAGCAGCCAGGCCACCGCCCGCGCCTCCCGGGTGGGCACCACCGCGCAGGCCTTGCAGGGCACAAAGGGGCCTTTCTTGGCACTGCCACAGCGATGGCAGACGGCCAAGACGGCGGGCGTGGGTCTCACGGACGACGCTCGCCCCAGGGTCGTCCACCGCCGAGGGCAGCCGCGGGCGTGTCGACCTCCGCAGCCACCTCGAGCTCGCCGTCGCGCGTCACGCAGAACACCTGCTCTAGCGGCGAGGCATTGCCCTCAACCGCAGCGCGGAGCAGATCGGCGGACGCGCCTGGCTCCGCCCACACGATGTCCGCCCCACTGAGGTGGATGGCCGCCGCAAGCTGGGCCCGACGCTGCCCACAGTGACCGAGGCGGCGCAGTGGGAGGTCGTCCGCGAGCAGTATGGGCCGGTCATTCACCCCACGGGCGGCCCTCAAGAAGGGGCCATCGGCTCCCATCGACTGTTGCCAGCGCTGGTACTGGTCGTGGCGCCCGCGTGAGGTCGCGCAGGCCAAGAGATCCGCAGCATGGGAATCGGCGGCCTCATAGCGGTGGAACCGGTCTCGAAGCCCTCTCAGAAAGCGACCGAGCCACGACGGCCGCTCCGAGCCGTGGACCTGAAAAGGCTGCTCCCCCACAGACACGCCCTGGAGCGTAATGGCGAGCGCATCGTGGGACGATGTGAACAAGGCCCCCACGCGGAGTGTGACGGTGGGACGGGCCGCCAGAGCGGTGACCACCCGAGGCTCTCGCACTGCGAGCTCACGAAGCTGACCGAACAGGGGCGGATCCAGGGCAAGCTCGAGCTCGACCTTGAGCGCCCGCTGTGCCGCGGGGTCGACAAGAGCCCGCGCCGCATCAGGGTCCTGGAACTGGACAGAGTCGGGCAGCTCATCCCCTTCGCGGGGCAGCACCGCATCGGAAGCGATGAGTCCCCAGCGACGGCAAAGCTGCTCCAGAGCGCTCCAAGACAGAGCTGCAAAGCCAAGCTCAATGGCATCCCCGAGAGCTGTCACCGCGGGCGAGGGCCCCGCCAACGACATCACTCGCTGCAGATCGTGGCAGTTGTAGCGTGGCAGATCGCGATGGCCGCGAACGCCGATGGACACGATGTACATGCAATCTCCAACCGGCCTTGACTCTCCCCTAACCTAACCCCGCTGGGCGGGGCTCACGGCAGCTTCGGCGGGTTGTCGGGGCATTGATGCAAACCGGTCGTCCGAAGCCCCAATGGTGTCCGAGGCCACGCCTGTCCGGCGAGTCGTCGCATCGCTCGAAGTCCGCCATCAAAGCGCTTGGTGCTCGACCGGTCTCTGAGTACATCAGCGGGCTATGTTCCCCCCATGCTCGCACTCGCTTCGTTGATGCTCGCCGCCGTTGCGGCCCCGTCCGTCCAAAGCTCGACCACACGGGGCTTTGTGGGGATCGACTGGCTGCCCCTCGGACCTGCCGAGCTCGCCTGGATCGATCAGGGCCGGCTGTCGGGAACCGGCGCCGCGGAGACCGACGGAAACCTCCAGGCGACTCTCCGACTCCACGGGGGCCCCACCTGGGGGCGACACGCCGCGCTGTTCGGCCTGTCCACTTGGCGAGAGACCACCACCGTATGGGGCTCGAATCCCGAAGACGGCTCCGACCTCATCACCACCGTGCGACGCGGCGCGGTTCGCCCATCGGCGACCTACCGCTGGTGGGCCTCCCATCTCGCCACCGACCGGCCGCTACCGTTTGTGGATGTAGGCGTCTACGGCGTCATTCCCACAGTGAAGTACAGCTCGGAGAGCTGGAACGGCGCAGAACAGGATGAGTGGGACCGCATCCAAGGAGACGACCGCACCCGCATCGCTGGCTTCGGCTTGTCGGCGGGAGGCGGGGTGGAGGTGCGCTGGGACAACGGTCTGAGCCTCGGCGCGCGGCAGAGCTTCGTCGCGCATCGAGGCCAGGACGTGTCCGACGACCAGAGCCGCATCAGCGTGCTGTTGCAGACCGAGACCGCCCTCACCTTGGGCTTTGTCCTCGGCCGACCGTAACCCAAGCAGCACCTACAGACCGGCCAGCCAGTCCTCCACAGGACCGAAGCCGTCCCATGGATCGCTGCGCCGGAGGCGACGCAGCGCCGCGATGCCACCTGCGACCGCCGCTCGAGTGTGGTCCCGCACCTGTCGGGCAGCGGCATCTTCGTCGATGCCCGACAGATCGCGCGTCGCGATGGGTGGCAGGAACCGGAAGTAGAGCTTGCGCGGCGTGGGTACCAAGTGGCCAGGCACAGGCACCAGGTAGTCGTCTTTGACGCCCAGTCTGGACAACACGCTGCCCAGACGGCTCTCCTTCAGCTCGTCGCGATCCATCGCGAGGCGGTAGACATCGTCGGCCCCGATGGCGGCAAAAGGCACGATGGTGACGCCGTGTCGGATCGCCATCCGAGCGAATCCAAGGCGCTCGCCCCAGATGAGCGAGTAGCGCTCCTCGCGCCCCTTGAAGGACTCGCGAGCACCGCCCGGAAAGACCAGCACACACTGCCGCTGTCGGAAGGCCTCGGCGCAGTTTTCACGGGTGCCGTCGACCACGCCGGACTCCCGCATGATGCGGCCCCAGACCGGAATCTTGAAGTGGGCATGGTCGCCGAGCGAGCGGAGCTTGATGCCGCGCCGGCGCCACAAGGCCACCATGAGGTGAGGGATATCGACGATGCCATAGAGCGTGTGGTTGCCGACAAACAGCAGCGGTCGATCATTGGGAACAACGTTCCATCCGTCAATCTGGGGACGAAACCATGCCTTCGCGGGCACCAACAACGCCTCGATTGCAGCCATCGCGGCGTCGCTGGGCGGGGGCGGCAGCTCCACATCGGAACCTGGGGATGATGGGGATGATGGGGACTCAGACACCCGACCTCCATTGGCCCCCTTCATAAGCCATTGGCCAGAAGCAGCTAGGCACCCACCTGCGGTGCATTTCTGGGTCCAACCTCGACCACCCGGAGGTCAACATCTTTGGACCGAGCTTCGCTGTAGCCAGAGGCCTGTGGGCGGACTACGGCCCACCTGCCGAGCCCACCAGCTCGCGCTCTTTGAGTCATCTGAGTTCACGAAAGTGAAACATGTGAAGGTATCCGCCCTCGTCGTTCCCCCTGGGACTGCGGCCAAGGAGGATGAAACTGGGAAGCCGGCCGAAGACTTCGTTCTTCGGGTGTACGCCCACCGAGCTCTCCAAGTAGAGACCCCGGTGGGTGCGCGAGAACCGGCGCGGCCCCCGCCACTGTGACTGGGGACACCCTCCGTAAATGCCACTGGAGCTCTGCTCTGGGAAGGCGCGGAAGGGTGGTCGATCCAGGAGCCAGGAGACCGGCCTTCGCACTGACCTCCACGTTCTCCGGGGTGAGAGAACGGCGGGCTACCCGTGTCGTTCTTGGCGGCGCATTCGGTCGCACGTCCTCCCCCGACCGAGGCCCGCCCTGTCGCCCACACGCCCCAGCATTCGCTGCTTTCCGCCCTCCTTCCAAGAGGGCGGTGGCCACGTCGTGCTGGATGCATATGCCGACATAGGGTCCCTCCATGCCACCGCCCGCGGAACCAACTCGTCCGCAACTCACTGGAGACGCCCATGAGCCCCCGCACCCCAGTCTTCCTGCTGTCCCTTGTCGCGCTGATGTCCACTGCCTGCAGTGAAGACGAGGCGCCCAAGAGCTCCACCACGAGCGACCCCAGCTACGAAGCCGACGCTGACACAGACGCCGACACAGACGCCGACACAGACGCCGACACAGACGCTGACACAGACGCCGACACAGACGCTGACACAGACGCCGACACCGATGCCGACACCGATGCCGACATCGCCATCGCTGGGGAGTGGGTCGACAACTACGGCGGCGACCACCTCATCGAAAACACCAGCTGGCAGCAGTGGGGAGGTTCCAGCGTGTTTCACATCAGCTCCTTCCAGAACGACCCCGGCGTGGCGATTGCTCAGAACGACACGGACAACGAGTGGTCGGCCGATCTGTGGAGCCGCTTCGAGTGGGCCTGGGACACCGATGGCGGCCTGTGGTACTGCCAGGTGGCCTACGACGCCGCTACCGAGGCCGATGCCGAGACCGCAGGTCCGGCCGATGCCGACGATCTTGGCGGCAGTGGCTGCGCAGGCTTCCCCTGGACCTCCCTGGTCGCCCCTCTCGACATTCGCGGTTCCTGGACCGATAGCTGGGGCACCGACCACATCATCAGCAGCAGTCTCTGGGCCCAAGACGACAGCGCAATGCTCTTCCACATCGCGTCCTACGACAACGAGGAGGCTGTGCTCATCGCCCAGAACGACTCCGCCAACGCATGGTCTCCCGACCTGTGGAGCCGCTTCGACTGGACCACCGACGGCGAAGGTGGCCTCTGGTACTGCCAGACCACCTACGATGCAGCCACCCAAGAAGATGCCGAAGCCGTCAGCGCCGCAGATAGCAGCGACCTCGAAGGCACCGGTTGCAGCGGCTTTCCCTGGACCTCGATGACCCCCACGGAGTGAACGGTCCGGACGTCCCCACAAAGGAGCGGCTCCACTCCTCAACGACGAAAGTAGTCAGCAGACTCTGACACGCAGCAGGGCACGTACCGCATCCAGATCGGCGGGCGTGTCGACTGCGGGCCCACGTGGACGGGGCACGTTGACCGCGCCAATCCGCCATCCCACGGAGAGTGCGCCGAGCTGCTCCAGCCCGGCCAGCTCCGCGATGGGATGACCGGATGCTTCGGGCCACCGCGAAAGCGACGACCTCTTGAAGCCATACACGCCCAAGTGGCGACAGATCTCTGGCAGTCGCTCCAGCTCGCCACGCACCTCTTCATCCGACTTGCTCTGAAGCCGCTGGGGCACTGGCGCACGTGTGAACCAGCGCGCCTCCCCGCACCGGTCCACCACCGCCTTGACTACAGCTGCGCTCCGCCACTCGCCGACCTCGATCGCGCACACGGTGGTGACCAGCTCCCAGTCCTCCGCCAGCGCTGCGACCACCTGGTCGATGGCGGCAGGGTCGAGCAAAGGCTCGTCGGCCTGCACGTTGATGACCTTTTCGACGCGGGCCGGCAGCTGCTGCGCCGCAACGGCCACCCGCGCCGTGCCGGACGGCAGCTCCTGGGGAGTCCACAGCACACTGAGGCCATGGGCTTCGGCGGCCACCTGGACCGCGGCGTCGCCGGTCGCGATGAAGACGTTGCCCGGACCCACACAAGATCGAGCCGCCGCATCTGCAGTCCACCAGAGCAGCGGCCGACCCGCGATGGGAGCCAGCACTTTCCGTGGCAGGCGCACCGAGGCAAGGCGCGCGGGAATGATCACTGCCACGCTGCCTTCAGGGGGGCTGTGCCCAGCTTGCGCGACCGTTCTGACTTGGGGCACGGCTGTCTCCACCCGATGCCCGTATCATTCGCCCCG
>Ga0315321_10002197_pt1 | contig 15152 bp, 17 predicted proteins | sample M180m21515metaG_FD_203464 | JGI IMG/M metagenome (GOLD analysis project Ga0315321, IMG submission 203464) | Ammonia-oxidizing marine archaeal communities from Monterey Bay, California, United States - M1 80m 21515 | ecosystem: Environmental > Aquatic > Marine > Intertidal zone | place: USA... | reverse complement strand
GCCTAAGGCAACTGCTCCGGTCACCTCTCCATCCCCACCGCCGCTGCCGCCGTCATCGCCTCCCTGCCCGACGTTCTTGGGCCCATTGACCGTGCCGTCTGCGTCGATCTTGGTGTTGATCTCGCAGCCTACCGAAACCGTGGCCGCAGTGAGCGAGAGGAGCAGACAGGGGACGATTCGGGCCATCGAGGCTCCCATAGCGAACATACGGTCTATCCAGAGCTCGGCAAAAGACGACACCTAGGCGGTCCACAATGACAGACCACCGGACCGGCCGCGCGTAGGGTAGCGGATAGGCCCACCCCTCGCACATCACCGCCCCCCGGTGAAGAAGTAGAGCCGAAAGCCATGCCAGTGCCCCCCTGGACTGTGTCCTCCGAGTCCGTGATGCTCGACCTCCGCATCTTTCGCCTGCGCAAGCTGCGCGCCCACTCCGTTTTGCGCCCCGGGCACAGCAGCGAATTCGTGGTTCTCGACGGCCCAGACTGGGTCAACGTGATTGCTGTGACCGACGATCGGCAGGTCGTTTTTGTGGAGCAATACCGCCACGGCAGCGGTTCTGTCACGCTCGAGATTCCTGGCGGGATGGTCGACGAAGGGGAGACCATGGTGCAAGCCGCAATCCGCGAGCTCCGGGAGGAGACCGGCTACACCGGGCGTTCCGCACGTCTCATCGGCACCGTCGAACCCAATCCGGCCATTCAGTCCAATCGATGCGGCACCGTGCTCATCGAAGGCGCGCAGATCACCCATCCCCAGGCGCTCGACCCCAACGAGGAGATCGACGTGTCTCTCCACCCACTCAATGGGCTTGACGCGATGGTGCGAAGCGGTCGCATCACCCACTCTCTCGTGGTCGCGGCCTTCCACCACCTCCACCTCGTGGAGGCCAAGGCATCCTGAGCCAGGCCCCTACTGCCGTCATCCGAGCCAGGTGCTCAGACTGGGCGCACGCACGCCGCGTGCACTTGCCACCGGCAGTGGGGTCAGTCGGAGGACGATGACGCGTCGCTGCCGGAGCCGCTGGAGCTGCCTGAGTCGCTGGAGCCGCCCGAGTCACCGGAGCCGCCCGAGTCGCTGGAGCCGCCCGAGTCGCTGGAGCCGCCCGAGTCGGAGCTGGGGGACGACGACTTGAGGCCGTAGTGGTCCTTGTACCAGCCGCTTCCCTTCAGCGAGAACGCCGACAGCGAAATCTTCTTGCGCACGTCGTGGCCGTCGCAGGTGGGGCAGTCCTTCACAGGATCTTCGGAGAAGGACTGAATCTTCTCGAACTCATGGCCACAGTCGGGACAGCGGTATTCGTAGATGGGCATGGGACACCTCGTTCGGGCCGGGCTTCTATGCTCTCGCGGCCACAAGGCAACCCTTGCGCGGTGTCAAAGCGAGGCGCTACGGGACGCGGCGATGCATCTCCTTCTGTCTGCACTCGGCCTGGTCGCCATTGGCGCCGCCGTCTTTGTCGGTGCCACGGGCATGTTCGCGCGTTGGAAGGCCCCGGAACCGCCAAGCCGTGGGCTGGACACCATGGCGTGGGGGATCCGCGAGTGGGCGGCCAGCGTCAGCGTGTTGCCGCTACTGGTGTTCGGGATGACCCCCGCTCCGCCGCCACGACCAGGCTCGGGCAGCAGCGATGATGTGCCCGTGCTGCTCGTCCACGGCTACGACATGAATCGCGCCACGATGTGGCCGCTGGCGCTGTATCTGCGCACGCGGGGTTGGAAGTGGGTGCACAGTGTCAACCACGGTCCCTGGGGCAACCCTGTCGCCGCTCACGCCCGCCATCTCGCGGTTCGAGTGGCCGAACTGAAGCGCGCTTCGGGTGCGGACCGCGTGGATGTGGTCGCCCACTCGATGGGGGGGCTCATCACCGCCTTCTACGCTGCCCGAATGGACGGCGCGCGCGACATTCGCCGCTTAGTCACCATCGGCACTCCCTGGAAAGGCACCTGGCTGGCCTACTTCGGGCATCGCGCCGAGGCCCGCGACCTCGAGCCGGAGAGCGCGGTGGTCACCGAGCTGTCCAGCATTTGTCCGCGGGTCGTTCCGGTCACGAGCATCTGGACTCCCTGCGACCAGATCGTCGTGCCCGCTCGCAACAGCGTCATCGACCATGCAGATTGCGTCGAAATCCCGATCGCGGGCCACCTCGACTTGCTGATTGACGGGCGCGTGTTTACCGCCGTTCGCGATGCCCTCCGCGCACCCAAGGCCACCGCATGAGCGCACCCACACCCCCACAGGGATTCCCGGCGAGCTGGCCTCGCATCCTGCTCGTCACCGGCAAGGGCGGTGTCGGCAAGACCACGGTCGCAGCCACCCTCGCGAACCAGGCCGCTGGGCGAGGCGAGCGCACAATCCTGGTGGAGACCTCCGGAGCAAGGGTGGCCCCAGGACTGTTCGGAAGACCATCGGAAGGCTACGCGCCAGTGGTCATGGCGCCGCGCCTGTCAGCCATCTCGATCACCCCCGAAGCTGCGTTCGAAGACTACGTGTTGCAGCAGATCAAGGTGCGCCGACTCTACAAGCTCGTGTTTGAAAACCGCATCATGAGTCCGTTCGTCGAGGCGGTCCCCGGGCTCCACGATGCCCTCCAGCTCGGCAAGGTGATGGACTTGGAGCGTGACACCCACCGAGGCACCCGCGTGTGGGACCGCATCATTGTCGACGCTCCCGCCACCGGACACGGCCTCACCATGATGGGAGCTGCCCGCGCCATGATGGATCTCACGCGCGCCGGTCCGATGTTTGAGGGACTGCGTCAGGTGCATGCCGTGCTCGACGACCCCGCCAAGACCGGCTTGGTGCTGGTCGCACTCCCCGAAGAAATGCCGGTCAACGAGACCCTGGACCTCTGGGAACAACTCGGAGACAGTCGCGCCCAAGTGCGTCTCTGTGTGCTCAACCAGGTTCACCCGCGGTTGTGCGGCGACCAGGACTGGGCTGCGGCGTCCGCACACCTTCAGCAGCTCGCGTCGCCTGCTGTGGCCGAAGCGATGGACCTCGTCGCCCGCACCATCTCGCGATCCAACCGCCAGGAAGAGGCCCACACCCGCCTTGCGGCAGGACTCACGGTGCCGGTCGTGGACCTCCCCACACTCACCCATGGGGTGCGATCCCGCGATGACCTTGAGTCGCTGGGTCAGGCGCTTTCGGAGGCTTTGCGATGACCGCCCGCGTCATCATCTGCTGTGGTTCGGGCGGCGTCGGCAAGACGACCGTGAGTGCTGCATTGGCCGCGCGACTGGCCCGCGATGGTCTCAGAGTCGCCGTTCTCACCATCGACCCCGCCCGCCGTCTCGCCGACAGCCTGGGCATCGGCGAGCTCACGAACACGCCTCGAAGGGTGCCGATCGAGACGGTAGCTTCCGCCAATGGTGGCAGCCTGCACGCCATGATGCTCGACGCCAAGTCCACCTTCGACGAGCTGGTGCGCCGGTGGTCGACCGACCCACACTCCGCCGAGCGTGTGCTGGCCAATCGCTACTACCAGGCAGCATCCACCCGCCTGGGCGGCTCCCACGAGTACATGGCAATGGAGCGCCTGCTCCAGCTGTGGAAGGGCGGCGACTACGATGTGGTGGTGCTCGACACACCGCCTACCCGCCACGCGCTCGACTTCCTGAAGGCGCCCGACCGTATGTCGGGCCTGATGGACCAAGGCGTGCTTCGGTGGCTCGTCATGCCCAAGAGCCGAGGGGGCTGGCGAGCGCTGGAGTTCGGCAGTGAGACGGTCGCCCGCGTGCTCAAGCGTCTCATAGGTCGGGGCGTAGTTGGCGAGATTGCCGAGTTCTTCGACGCCTTCCGAGGCCTAGCCGACCGGATGCGCGACCGCTCGATTGAGGTCCGTCAGCTGCTGCGCGATCCACACACCCGCTTCCTGCTCGTGACCTCTCCGGCACCCACGGCTCGGGCCGAGGCCCTGTACTTCCTCGATATGTTGACGAAGGAGCAGATGCCGTTCGGTGGCTTCGTGGTCAACCGAACCGCGATCGCCCCCTTCCACACGCTGTCGCCGGAGACCGTCCCTCAAGAAGCTCCCGCTGACGTCAATCTCGCGCAGTGGACCCAAGCCCGTCAGGCACTCTTGCAAGCCCATGCCACGCGCAAAGAGCTGGCCGCAATCCACACCAAGGCTGTGCAGGTACTCCGGGCGGCCGGCCCCCAGGGTGCGCCGTGCTGGCTGGTTCCCGAACAGGCCGAGGACCTTCACGACCTGGCCGGTCTCCTCGCCCTTGGACCCCACCTACCTGGCGAAGTCTGGTCCCAGAGCTGAATCGGGCGGTCCCGCGATGGAGCCGCCCGACTGCGTTCGACCGGAGCGGTCCGCTCACTCCGAGAAGTAGGCTTCGCTCACGCAGAGATCGGGGAATTCCTTGCCCGCAGTGATGGCGTCGAACGTGATCTTCACCATGGAGGTCTTCCGCGCGGGGAAGGTGACCTCCGTGTTGCGAATGCTCGACTTCACAGTGAGCTTCTCCGTGGATCCATCCGAAAACGCCAGCGTGATCTGGCTGGCCCGGTTGCCCTTCATGAAGAGGCCAAACGAGGCTGCGTTGCCGTTGATCCAGTTGAGCTTAGACACCGTCCCGGTGGCGCCGAAGTTGGCCTGGAGCCACTGGCCAGTGCCGTCGCCGGAGTCGCCTTCACACCAGACCGAGTCGGCGAGACCATCTTCGACATTGACGGGGTTGTAGTTGCCGTCGGCATCCTCGGGGTAGACCGAGCTTGCGGTCCAGCTGGACACCTTGTGGTGACTGACGGGCTGGTCGTCGAGCACCTGAATCTCGGAGACTGCGGTGTCATTGAAGGTGTTGCCCGAGTAAACGCTCTTTATCTTGACCTTGACCCAGCTGGCCTTCACCGACTTGTCCAGGCTGACCAGCTCCACAAGCTTGTCGTCAGTGAGCGTCTTCTTGACCTTGGTGCCATCGGAGAATTCGAGCTCGACTTCCTTGAGCCGGCTGTGACGCTGCCAGAAGTCGTAGGAGTACCAGGAGCCGTTCCAGATCCGAAGCGCCGTGACAGTTGTGGGGGCTTCAAAGTCGAGCTGTACCCAGCTGCCAAGGCCGGAGCCCTCGCCGCCTTCCACCCAGTAGGTGGCCTGCTTGCCGTCGATGACCTTCTTGGCCTCGTAGCTACCGTTTTCGTCAGAAGCCATCACGCCCGACGTGGTAGCGCTGGTGATCTTGACGGTGCCGGCATCGGCTGGCGCGGCCAGCAGGCCCAGGAGGAGTCCGACTGCGGTCATGTTGTCTCCAATTCAGCGGTGCGAGTCCGGCCAGGAAGGCACAGTTGTCTGGCTCGCGCAGGGTGAGAACGCGACGGAGGGTAGTCCGTGGCAGGTCAAAGCGATGCAAGGAGCCGCGGGGGCAACGAACGACCACTGCCGCTGATTCCTCGCAGGAGGGACATGCCGCGGATCGATCAGAAGGTGGTCTGCCAGGTGACGCGGCCACCCTCGAAGCCAGGCAGGGACCGGCACTGACCGCCAGCACAACGGATACCGGCCTTGTAGCCCCCGTAGAACAGCCGCAGCGTAGCCGCAGGCTTGGGATGGAAGATGACCTCAGCTGCGCCGTACAGGCTGTCTTCGTCCTGCCCGTAGGAAGCGGGATCGATGAACTTCAGGTTTCCCTCACTCTGGATGATGGGATTGTTGGTGAAGTCCTGGTAGACGATGAAGACCCATTCGCTGCCCAGGTGGTAGGCCAGCGCGTTGTTCATCTCAAGGAAGTCCTCCTGCTGGAGCGGGTTGACGCCCCACTGGAACTTCCGGGCGTTGACTGAGACCTCGAAGGTGTCGCGGGGGTTGACCGGAAAGATCCAGGTCGCGTCGAGGTGGGTCATCTGGTCGGCGCCGAAGTCGATGTCGGTCCGCTGGTCGATGCGGTAGCCAGTGTTGAGTTGGAGGCTCTGCCGGCCCTTGAACCACTGCACCCCCGTGATGCCGTGGCCGATGTTCTCGGGGACCGAGTTGAAGTGCTCCCCCCCCACGTCGGCATCGTGGAATGCAACCCCCGACACGTAAGGGATGAGGTCACCGCCCTTAGCGTTGTAATCGACCCGAATCAGTGCGCCGGTGAGGTCGTTGGAGTTGACCGTGGCGCTTGCATCCTCGGTGATGACCAGCTCGTACTCTAGCGTGGGAGCAGCGGCGGCCTCCCAGTTCTCGGCACCCAAGAAGGTGTTGATGCGCTCGGTGTCCTTGGTGCGCTTGGCCTCGAACTGCACCGTCGCGTTGCCCGGGTAGGCGGTTGCGGAAGTGTAGACGCCGTAGCCGGTGAGTCGCTCGAGCGTCTCGTCGCCAATCATCTCCTCGCCGTGGTAGTCGAAGAGGTCACCTTCGAGGTACCAGTCGATGCCGGCCACGCCGAGCACCTCGGCCGTCGCACCCACCACCCGCAGGTCGATGTCGTCACCGTACCGGGACATCGGCGGCAGCTCGGCATCCAGCTCGCGCGCAAAGCGGTACATCACGCCGTGAACGCCAAGCTGGGCGGGCCCCACGCCGTAGTGCGCGAGGCGCATGCCGGTGATCATGTGCTGGGTGTCTTCAGTGATGGCGACGTTCGGGTTGAACATGCTGACGTCCTGGGTGTTGGTGAGCCCAGTGATGCCAGACACCTCGAAGTCGCCTGAATTGGCCATGAATGTGACCCCGCGAATCGACGTGTCGATGTCGATGGCGGTGTTCTTGATGGCGTTGAGCGCAAGCCCGCGGCCGTAGCTTGCGTAGTTGTCGCCGAGTCCCACCTCGACGTTGTCCCAGCGCTTGATGAGGTAGAGCTTCTCCATCCGCACCAGAGAGTGGTCGAAGGGGGACTGCCAGTTCTCGTCGTAGAGAAAGCGCTCGTCGATGACCACACCGTCGAGGCGATACCGGTTGGAAAAGTAGGCCGCCTGGTCGACCTGAAGACCGATGACCAGTCCTTCTTTGGTGAGCAGCAGGTTGTTGCGAAAGACCTCTTCCCAGTAGTCGAGGATGTTGCGGTCCTCGAAGCCTTCGAGCTTGTCAGGGACGTGGTGGTACCGCAGGTCGAAGTTGGTCGTGATCTGCACGGTGGATCCGGACAATGGCCCGGTCCCCCACAGCTCAAACGCAGATGCAGGCCGCGCAGCGAGGCCCAGTAGTACAGCGGTGGCGATTGCAGCGCGGCGATGCATGGTGACTCAACCTTCGTCGAGAATGGCCTTGATCTCAGCTTCCAACTTCTTCTCGTCGCCCGGGTTGTAGCCGGTGTGGACGTGACGAATCTTGCCCTGGCCGTCGAGGATGACCGTATAAGGAAGGGTCTTCGACGGGTTGAACATCGCCACGACCTTCGACTCCTTGTCGAAGAGGGCGTTGAACTGAAACTTGCGACCCTTCACGTAGGCGCGCGCCTGACTGTAGGCCCGGGAATCGTCGATGCTGATGGAGATGCCCTCGAATCCCTGGTCCGCAAACTGCTTGTCGAGCGCGTCGACGTGGGGCATCTCCAGCTTGCAGGGGCCGCACCAAGTGGCCCAGAAGCTCACGAGGACAGCCTTCTTGGGCTCCAGCTTGTCGGTACTCCCCACCATCAGCTGACCGTCCTTGACGGTGACTGAGTAGTCCTTGTTGTTGACATCACGCAGCGTGAAGGACGGCGCGATGTTGTCCTGAGCCACAGCCATTGAAGGGACCGAAGCAAGCGCCCCAACCAGCGCAAACGTGGAAAGCGCGCGCCGAAGCGGGAAAGAGGACGAGGTCATGCAGCACTCCTATCGATGGCGCCCCACAGCTGAGAGGCACTGGGACGATGGGCGAAATTACAGCCCAGAGCCGTCGTCCGGAAGCCGTAGGCTGCGGAAGGATACCCGACCGCACCCGGTCCGGCACGAACCAGACGACGGTGCTACATGGACGCACTTGACCCAGAGGATGTTCGAGCCATGCCCAAGCGAGTCCTCATCGTTGACGATGAGCGGAGCATTCGGACGGTCCTCCGCGCCCACCTCAAGCGAGCCGGATACCGTCCTCTGCTCGCCGCAGACGGGGCGGAGGCGCAAGAGATCTTGGCCCGTGAGCCCATTGATCTCGTCGTCTCAGACCTGATGATGCCCCGGGTGGACGGCATGGCCCTACTGGCCCACTGCCGCAGCGAGCACCCCGGGCTGCCGGTCATTCTCATCACGGCACACGGCACCGTGGACTCAGCCGTGGAAGCCATCAAACAGGGCGCCCACGACTACATCACCAAGCCATTCGATGCTCAAGAGCTGCAGCGCATCATCCGCAAGGCGCTGGCCACCGAGGAGGCGGACCGCCGGAGTGTTCGACCCGACCCCAGTGCTGTGCGGGCCAAAGGGCGCTTCGGCATCATCGGCCAGACCCCCGAAATGCACAGCATCTTCGACATGATTGAGCGGGTTGCTGCCTCGCCCACCACTGTGCTCGTCACTGGAGAGAGCGGCACCGGTAAAGAGCTCGTCGCCCGCGCACTCCACGCGCAGTCCAACCGGGCCTCGAGCCCCTTTATTCGGGTCAATTGCGGCGCCATACCTGACAATCTTTTCGAGAGCGAGCTGTTCGGTCACGAACGGGGCGCGTTCACCGGCGCGGTCTCCACCCGGCCGGGTCGCTTCGAGCTGGCCGACGGTGGCACCCTCTTTCTCGACGAGGTTGGAGAGCTGCCGCGCGACATGCAGGTGAAGTTGCTGCGTGTGCTTCAGGAGCGGGCCTTCGAGCGGGTCGGCGGCGTGCGCACTCTCGAAGTCGATGTTCGGGTGGTCGCCGCCACCAACCGGGACCTCCGCCAGGCGGTCGACGCCGGAGAGTTCCGCGAGGACCTCTTCTACCGACTTCATGTGGTTCCCTTCCGCTTGCCCGCACTTCGCGATCGCCCCGACGACATCCCCCTGTTGGTGGGACACTTTATCGAGCGATTCAATGCGCGCCTCGGGCGACAGGTCACCGGCACCACGCCTGCATCGATGGCAGCACTCATGGCGAGCAGCTGGCCCGGGAACATCCGGGAGCTGGAAAATGTGATGGAGCGCGCTGTGCTCCTCGCCACCGGCACCACACTGGGTCTCGCGGACTTGCCGGGGCTGTCGGACGGCCCGGTGCTCGAAGCGCCCGAGTCGGAGGAGATGGGGCTCAAAGAGTACGTGCGGGTCTACACCGCGCAGCTGGAGCGCGCGCGCATCCAGAGGGTGCTGCAGCAGGAGGACGGCAACGTCACCCATGCATCGCGAAAGCTGGGCATCTCCCGCAAGAGCCTCCAGATGAAGATGAAAGAGTACGGACTGCGCGATGAGCCCCGCTGAAGCTGGCTGTGCACACGCGCTGACAGGTCTCTGACAGTGCCCGGGGGCAACCCTTAAGTCGGGGGCCCCAGCGCTCGGGACCCGTTACGGCGACGCCTCGCTTGACCCCTGACGGAGCCCCCCCGTAGGCTTGCCGCCCGAGGTGCGCCCCATGGCCCTGCTGCAAATCGTTCTCCTCACGCTCGGCTCCGCGCACGCTGCCGAGGTGACTCGCTTTCCACCCGCCCTCCGCGGTGACGTGGAGATCCGGTACGACGTCGGTGGTGAAAAGGGGCGGCTGCTCGAAGATGGGGTTGAGGTCGGCAGTCGACGCCTGACCCACCACCACATCACCTACACCGGCACATTCAGCCCGGTCACGGGCGTTGCGGTCTACTTGGGCTTGCCTCACCTCGCGAGCGAGCGGGTCCGGTTCTTCGACGCGCAGACGATGTCCTACGACCCCCGTCTCGAAAACGGCACCATGGTGGGCACCGAGTCCATCCCCGACGCCGACGCAGAGCGCGGCACCGGCCTCGGAGGGGTGTGGATCGGCGTCAAGGGTGCCCCGATGCACAGCGAGCTGTTCCCACGCCGGTCCGACCGCGTGAGCTGGGTTCTCGATGCAGGCTTTCGCTTCCGCGACGAGACCAACTTTTGGACCTACGGACCCCGCGAGCGCCGAGGTGCTGGTCCGGGCGCGCCGGCATTCCGCTTCCAGGGCTCCGTGAGCAGCAAGCACCGCTGGGCCGAGCCCTACATGGTCGCCACACTGCTCCGCACCGGCCGCATCACCACCGACGTCGTCGACGCCGACGGGCAGGTGCTCGCGCAAGGCCTCGACCTCCGGCCTGCGAGCCACGTCGACTCGGTACTGGGCGTCGAGTACACCGTTCACGAGTACGGCCAAGGCGCGATGGTCGCCCTCGATATGCATGGCAGCTTCGGCTATGCCACCTGGCAGGATGTCCCTACGGGGCTCTACCTGCCGAGCGTGCTCGACGCATCGCGGGAGCTGCCCGCAACGATGTCGGAAAACACCCGATTCGGAGTCGGTGGCGGCGTGAACTGGCGGTTCATCGAGTACCTCCAGCTCAACGTCTCCGGCGATGTCGGCATCAACACCGGCGGGCGAGTCGAGCACTACTATCCGATGTCGATGGGCATCGGTGCGCTGGAGTGGTCGGTCCACACCACGCTGCAGTTCAAGGTGCGCGACCTGTTGTGGGAAGGCGCTGCTGGATCGCAGACCGCTTCAGGTCAGGCAGATAAGCGCCCGAAGCTGCCGCCAGAGAACCCGTCCCCAGCGAACTGAGCCAAGTTTCGCAGGCGCTGCCCCACACTCACGGACGAACCCCACTCCGATGTCCGGGATCACTCGGCAAGGTACTGCCGGTGTGGCCCGCCGGTGGCTCAGAACGGGTCGTCCGTCCACGTGATGCGTCCCCTCGCGTCGAGCTCGGCGAGCAGAAAGCAAGCCTCGGCCCAATCGTTCGAGTGCTGCTCGGCGAGCCATGCGGTGGCGGCCAGCTGGAGTCTTCGCACCTGCGCTGCATGAATCGGCTCGAAGCTAAGCTGGCCCACCCGGGCCTTGACCTCGACGAAGCGAACCTTGTGGTTGCGCGCGACAATCAGGTCGAGCTCCCCTCCCCCGCCCCGCCAATTGCGCGCGAGAACGGTACACCCACCGGCTTCAAGCGCTTGGGCTACCCGCGCCTCAGACGAGATGCCGAATTGCCGGGCAGACTGTCTAGCAGCACTTGGGGATCTGGTCATCGCCAGGACCTCCACACACAACAAGGCCGCCGACGCTCCACCGTGTGATGGAGAGCTTCGGCAGCCTGTAGAAGCGAGTGCGGCCCCAGCTTGAAGAGCCCGCTACTTCAGCCCGCAGACTCAGCCCGCAGACTCAACCCGCAGACTCAGCTCTGTGCGGAAGCGTCGGAGCCGTGGCGCGCAGCGAGCTTCTCGCGACGACGACGACCCTTGCGACGACGCTTGGGCTTGGCCTCGGCAGCAGCGTCGGTGGGTGGGCGCCAGCCGCGGATGGGCTTGAGGCGAGCCGCCTTTCCGGAGAGACCGCGCAGGTAGTAGAGCTTCGCGCGACGCACCTTGTGACGGCCGGTGACCTCCACCTTCTCCAGCCAGGGGCTGAAGAGTGGGAAGACGCGCTCGACACCCATGCCGTGCGACACCTTGCGCACAGTGATGGTGGTGCGGGGACCGCCGCGCTTGAGCGCGATGACAGTACCCTCGAATACCTGAGTGCGTGCCTTGTCGCCTTCCTTGATGCGAACGTGAACCCGCACCGTGTCACCGGGGCGGATGTCGATCTTAAACTTTTTGCCGTAGAGCTCGGTCTCGAGCTGCGCGATCGTGGCCATGATTCCTCTCTCGCTGCTGGGCAGCGGACAGCGTTCCGACGCCATGCCGGTCGACGCACCGACTCCCGGGGGACTCCAGGAGTGGACGGTCGGCCATGGTCTTCAGCACACCACCGGACAGTGGGAGCCTTCAACGAGGGAGAGGACGGGGCGCTTGGATGCCACCCTCGCAAGTCTGAGAGCCACCCTTCAAGGATGTGGCTCAGGGACCTGCTGGACAGTGACCTGGGCGCGCAGACCGTCCTCACCGCGGCACGGCGAGACGCGGCAGGCTATTCGAGCGCCCGCGGGCTGTCAACGGCGGAGTCGCACTGGACTTGTGTGGCGGAGGAAGCGGCAGGATCCGGGCGCGATGCGGCCTTCGGTGCTTCCAGCCGACGAAGATGAGCCTGCCAGAGGTCGGGCCGAACCTGCTGGGTGAGCGCTTCGCCCTGATCCGCCCGCCACTGCGCGATTCGGGCGTGGTGGCCGGACCTCAGGACATCGGGAACCGCCCAATCGCGGTGGCTGGGCGGCCGAGTGAAGGCTGGGGCTTCGAGCAGGCCGGCGTTGAACGACTCGTCGGCGAGACTGTTGGCGTTGCCCAGCACACCGGGAATCAAGCGCGCGACGGCATCGCAGATCACCAGGGCTGCGAGCTCTCCTCCTGTGAGCACATAGTCGCCAATCGAGATCACCTCGTCGACCAAGTGCTCCGCGACCCGCCCATCAATACCCTCGTAGTGCCCACAAAGAATGACGAGGTGCGGCAGCTTCGCCAGCTCACGCGCGCGCTGTTGGTCGAAAGGGCGGCCGGCTGGAGCGGTCATCACGACGTGTGAATCGGGCCGTCGGACGGCCTGGAGGGCCTCGTCGACGACATCGACACGCATCACCATTCCGCTGCCGCCGCCGTAAGGCGTGTCATCCACGACCCGGTGGCGGCCCCGACCGTGGTCCCGGATGTCGTGGAGACCGAATGAGACCGTACCGGCCGCCGCCGCTCGCCCGAGGATGCTGTGCTCCAGGGCGGGCACGCACATCTGCGGAAACAGTGTGAGGATATCGAACTGCATGGCGGCCCCTAATCACAGCGGGAGGGTGTACTCAGACGTCGAGCACAGCCTCATCACGGACGAGGATGCGCTCGCCTGGCTGGACCTCAACGAGGTCGTCGAGCCGCGCGTGGATCCACACCGTCTGCTTGGGGCCGCGGACCACCCAGGTGTCCATACCGGGCCCTGTGACGATTTCACGGAGCTGCCCGAGAAGCCGGCCGCTCTCGGTGACCACCGAGGTGCCGATGAGATCGCGGTGGTACCACTCCCCCTCGTCGGGATCCGGCAGTTCCTCATCGAGCAGCACCAACTCGAAGTCCTTGAGGGCGCGAGCGCCCTCTGGGGTGGTGACGCCGGGCACGCGGGCCAGAATGCGGCGACCTGATCCGGGACGAACTGTGAGCTCTACTGGCCGTCGGCTGCCATCGGGTGCGACCAGCAATACCCGTACACGGCCGCCAATCAGATCCGATGAGGGGTTGTAGAGAAACAGCCGCACCTCACCGCGAAGACCATACACACCGTTGATGTGACCCAGCCGCACGTCGTCGGGCTCAAAGCGATCTTGAGCGCGATGCGTTGAAGGAGAACGCGAAGAAGCCCCAGTCGACGGCTTGGAAGCCGAGCTGGGGCCTTCAGAGTGGCGCGACATCAGCGGCTACTCTTCGACAGCGTCTGCGCCTGGCTCCATCAGGTCGACCACGGGCTTGACGGAACCGCCTGCCGCAGCAACCACTTGCTGGATGGCCTGGAAGGTGCGGCCTTCTTCGCCACGCACGCGGCCGAAGTCGTCATCGTGAACCCGCAGCTCAAGGAGCACCGAACTGGTGCCCTCCACCACAGTGATCGACATCGACTCGGGATGCTCAAGGTAGGGTGAGACAAGAAACTCGACGAGCTCTTTCACGACTCGCTGCCCTCGGCAGTCTCGGCAGCCTCGGCAGCCTCGCCCGCGCCACGTTGGCGCTTGATGAGGTTGGCGACTGTATCGCTGGGGCTCGCGCCCACACCGATCCAGTAGTCGACCCGGTCCATGTCGAGACGGATATCGGCCGGCTCTTTCATGGGGTCGTAGTAGCCAATAGCTTCAATGAAGCGACCATCGCGGGGAGCGCGGGAGTCAGCGGCGACGATGCGGTAGAAGGGATGCTTCTTGCGGCCCATGCGGGTCAGCCGGAGGCGAACCATTGTGTCTGTGCTCCTGGGGAGCCAGCGGCTCCCACACACGAGTGCGGATGTCGGAATTCCGAGGACGGAAGAGCGGGCCCATACCGAGCGCTGGAGGACACCCGTTTGTCCGCGAGCGGACACTCCTCTGGAGGAGCTGTGGGACCTCGCCTCCGTCGTCTTCCACGCACTTCAGCAAGGAAACCCTGCGGTCGGTGAGCATGTGGAGCGTGGACGGAGCCACTCGGCGGGTTGAAGCGGTCGGTTCAGGAAAAGCCCCTGAGATAGACCATCTGGCTAAGGTGAAACATCAGCACCACCCAGCCGCCCGCAGCGGCGGCGGTGCATAACCGGTCAGTGGAGGAGCGCCCGTCGAAAACCTCGGCAGCTGCGACACGCGCCCCCAATACATGCATCGAGGTGCCACCTTGAGGCTGAGCGAGCTCCCGTCACGGGACAAGTCAGCGGTCTGGCGCTGGCGCAGCCCCCCCCCACATCCGTCGCGGCAGCACGCAGCACGCAGCATCTTCAGGGAAGATCCATTGATCTTCGCGCGCCTCGCCTGCACCGGGGACACGGTCCACCCGCTCAGGTATTCGCCCCCACCACTATTCCTCAAACAGCGGGGCTCCGAGGAACACCCAGGTGCGGCCGGCCCCGGGAGCCGACGCGACGAAGTCAGCGTTGCGGTCGCCATTGAGGTCCCGTGGCCCCAAGGTGGACGCCCCCGCAAAGTCACCGTCCGTATCGCCCGAGAGGTGGAAGGCCACGTCGTTGCTGGTGGCCGGCACACCCGCGGGCACAGGGCCCATCACCACCTCGGCGCGGCCACGCTCGACGCTCCAGCCAGGGGCGCCGAAGACCAAGTCCACAAAACCGTCCTGGTCGATATCCCCTACGCCCGACACGCTCTCGCCGAGCTGGGCATCGGTGCCCGGTCCATCGATCCGCGAGTACGCATCCGACGCGTCGACTGCCCCCATTGGGGCCACGAAGATGTAGACAGATCCGCCCGAGCTGGAGTCCAACGGTGCGCCCACAACGACGTCGTCGAGACCATCATCGTCAAGATCACCACCGCCGCTCACCGAAGCACCGAAGGCAGCCCCAGGAGAGGAATCCTCCAGCACCACGGAGTCCGCCGCGGCACCACCGGAGATGCCACCGAGCACAATAACCACGCTATTTTGGCCAGGGGCGCCCACCGCCACATCTCGGATGCCGTCGCCGTCGATGTCGCCAAGATCTGCCAAACTCGTCCCCAGCTCCGAGCTGGAGCCCAGAGATACGCCAA
>Ga0315321_10002196_pt1 | contig 15160 bp, 35 predicted proteins | sample M180m21515metaG_FD_203464 | JGI IMG/M metagenome (GOLD analysis project Ga0315321, IMG submission 203464) | Ammonia-oxidizing marine archaeal communities from Monterey Bay, California, United States - M1 80m 21515 | ecosystem: Environmental > Aquatic > Marine > Intertidal zone | place: USA... | reverse complement strand
CGTAAGTACCACCGACATGAATATTGATCTTGGCATACGGTGTAGTAGGCAGACCTAACATGTCAAAGATCTCTGCATGGGTGTTGAGTTCTTTGATGGTATTGTCAACGACTTGCTGCTTGGGTGAACCGAGTACGTTGAATGGACCGGGATGGGTAGTAATGCGATGACCGTTGTCATGGGCGAAGTCGCCTGCATCCATAAGCGCATCGCAAATGTCGTCGTAGTCTGGCAGGTCACGAAGGTTGTACTCGGAAGCCCACGGGAACAAGTCGGATGACATGCGGAAGAAGTGAATGTCGTGCTGGTGATTCCACTTGAGAACCTTGAGCAAGTCACGGCAGTTAGCAAGCGCAAGCTCTGAAGCGTATGGCAGACCACGCTCTTGGAACGTGCGTTTGATCATAGAGCGATTGGTTGTAATGCGTTGAGACTTGGGCACATCTGAAAGGTGTGTGTTGATACAAGCATAACCTAGATTATTTGACATAAGTGTAACTCCTTGACTATTATTACTTCTACAATATAACACATTTTAAATAAAGAGTCAAGCATTATTTTGACTCCAGAGAAGCTGGATCGCAATTATTAAAAAGGATAACGAAACACACACCATCGTTTTAGTCGTGAACATGCTCTCCTTCAGGAACCACCACGTCAACAGCGGAAACACCAAGTAACTTGCAGCGAACGCAAGAAACCTGCCAGCCCACGCTTCTTGAGTGTCCATGTATGCGAACCTTGCGCCGTACAAGTAACATAGTGACGTGGGGATCGCATAAATGCAGACGGTTAGGAACGGTCGGTCTCGCCACCACTCCCATACGAACTGACTATTCACCTGAAACCACCCCAAGGTGTGCCCTGCTACGAAGAACATTGTGGCATAAAACAAATTAGTGCTTGTCAATCCTCACTCCCTGTCGTCTGGTTCATAATTAACATTTGTGACCACCATGATCAGACCACCAGCGACGATCAGGCAGCAAAGAACAATCCTTCCTATAAGCTCCCATTCCATTGGCTCTACCTCTTAGAAGTTGCTTTTGTATAGCCTTGCTTAGACAGAAGAAGCGTGATGCACTCATCAGCCTCAACCACTTGTTTCGTTAGGCTCGCAAGCTCCTCAACGATATTCGGGTGCTCGGCGACACCTACAGGGTTACTCATGTAGATCTCTAGGTTTGCGGACGCTTCTGCTTTCTTTGCCTGAAAGTGTAGTAGCGTTGCGTTTAGTAACTTATCTCTCATCTGGTTTTCCTTTTCTTATTATAGTCCATTTTTGTTTATGAACAAGTTTTTTAAATTGATACTCTGCGGATTGTGCTTCTGATCGAGTAGGGTACTCTCTGTTCCAGACCAAGGCTACTGGTCTTCGGCATCTTGTGTACTTGGCACCACGTTTAGTGTGATTGTGTTCGTGAAGCCTCCTCCGAAGATCTGTGGTCACTCCGGTATACAGAGTCTTGTCCGCACACTCAACCACATAAAGATGCCACATCTCTAAGCCTTGCTCATGAGAACAAGACCGTCCTCATACTCATCATCTGTTTCTGAACAGCCGTGCCATAAGACAGAAATAATTCTAGGCTGAGTATTGGACAGAACCTCCATCACCAACCCCAGACGCTGCTGGTCTTCGAGCCCCATAAGTCTTGTTTCGTTCGGGTGTAACCTAACCAAATCTCCGGGCTTAACCTTCACTCTATTCATGCGCTGAACTCACTACAACAAAATTTAATAAATTAAAATCAGAAATTTCGGCATAACTTCCGTTGGTTTGCAGGACTGGCTTGAGCCACCTGACCCTCACGTGAATGTCTCCGTGATTGTCTGTGGATGAAATAACCAAGCCGACCTCTCCGTCGAAGAGCCCATAGGTGGAGGATGTCGGAAAGTAAAGCTGACGCTTTTCCGTCGAAAACCTGACCAAGGAGCCGGTGGGGTCTGTGACTCCGGCTTTCATCATCGCTCTTCCCAGAGTCGCCAGCCTGCTTGGGTCACGGCACCTTCAGCTTGGTTCTTTTGCTTCTTATGAGAGGCGAAGACCTCTTCTCCGTTAGGCAGGCGCAGCAAGTATTGCGAGCCTCGGACGTGCTCAACGACAAGAGCACCTTCAAAACCCTGCTGTGTTAGCAGTTTCCCGCACATGGCTCGACGTTCACGGGCGAACTGTACTCTCTGTTCTGCTGTTAGACGCTGGCGACCACCACCACGATTTTTACGACGATTTTCCATAACCTATCTCCTTGTCTCTAACTTACACACTAATATAACACTATCGACGAGCATTGTCAAGGGCTTTTTTACTTTTTCTTACCCTGTCCACACAAATATTATACCCGGCTTGATTATGACGATCAGTTTCTGTCATGCAGTCCATGACCGCAAATCTAAACTCGTCATTTGGCTGGACCCAAACGTGGTTCCAGACTGCTGCTGCTATGAATCCCAAAGAGACCAAAATTAATGTTTCACGAATCATAAACAAAATACTCCAAAGTTGTAAAGAATAAAACCACAGGCGAGCAGCAGAATTGCCGTGCCCATCTCTATCAAAAAATTAAAATTATTCAATCTTCTCCTTTGGCTGAACCTTCTCAAGCAAGTTTGATTGTACCGGTCGAGGTTGCGGGAGGGAGCTATCCCAGTTGACGAAATGAACCATTGAGCAAGCATAGGTTTCATCGAAAGTTTTCTGCCCCAAGTAAATCGCAAGCTCTGGCTTCAGATTGATCTCTGGGACAACTTGCCCTTTGGGTGGGGTTGGCTTGTGGATCCATACCAGATCCCCAACCTTAATATTATTATTTAAAAGGTGCTTCATCACGCTTACCTCCACGTCGAGTAAGTTTTATCTGTTATGACTCTCAGGTCTTTCTTAGGAATTAGGTACTCCCTGATGAGTTGGTCGCCCACTTCGCCCGTGACCACAAGCGCACGGTCATCATTATAGAAGCGCAAGATGCGCCCTTTTATATCGTGCGTTATAATAATAACTTTATCGCCTTCTTTCATATCTTTCCCACCATGTCTCTTGCTAGTTTGAGGTAACCTTCGTGTTCTGTGGTAACATTTCCATCGTGCCATCGGATAAGGTAACTTCTCTTGGTACGGTCCCATAAATTCTTTTCGTACATTTCGAGCACGATGCCGGGGTTGGAGACAATAGCGGCATAATGCTTGAATGGAGTGGCTTCTGTATGCCAGCAGACTAGATCACCGACGTTCATTGACGACCTCTACACTCTCTTGATTGAACACGTCAACCTTGCCCGTGGTTAAAGCAACGACAACGCTATCGCCAAGATAAATGTTAGTTGCCGAACCGATGTCAACTCTCTCTGTTTCAATCACGTCAAGAACCACGCCAAGCCCACGCTCTCTATACTGAGGTGGAGTGTGGCATCCGTACTGCTGGCGAACATTAACCAAATCACCTACTTTCAATTCACAACCTCCAAGGATTCCTCTTCCACGAAGTAAGGGTGAAGGCGACCTTTGACATACACCTTCCATCTGGTTTCCAGCAGGTGCTCACGAGAGCCAGCGAGGACTCCAATCTTACCTTTATATTGTGGGTAGTGCCACGTATCAAACTTTACTAAATCACCGACTTTCACTAATCACCTCCACTTTCTTAACCGGGAACCAATATGTTTGCTCGCCAAGAGTGGTCTTCTTGGTGAGAAGCACGTTAACGTGGCTCGAAGAAGCTTCGATGCCAATCACAACGCCGCTATAGTCGATGGCGGTCCACCCCTTAATCGTCCTGACCAAATCACCCAGCTTAGGCATTTGCCCTCCTGACAACTCGAAAGTCATGACGACGGACACCTACCCGCCACACGACCAAAACAATATTTGTAGATTTACTAACGGCAACAACCCGACCAACGCCGAGGTCGTCATAAATATGATTAACATAACAGCCAACACGAATCAAAGCAAAACCTCTCACTTACATATACAATATAGCATCTGAGAGGCGTGTTGTCAAGCTTTTTTTTAAATTAAAATAAAAAAGAGGACAAAAATTGTCCTCTTTTCCAGTTTTTGGGTTCAGCGGGTTAGCAGCACTTGCATTCGCAGCAGTTGCATTCGCAGTTATTGTTGTTCATGGTGTGTACCTCCTCTATTGTAAGTAGTTCTGAATTATCGTTTGGGTTCTTCGTGTGTTCCGAAGATTTTATCAAATATAGGATAAATTCCGCCGTGGTTTACCTTGGCGTTTTTATAATGGTGGTGAAGGTGGTGCCTCGCCCAAGGCTTCGATGAGCCGAGGTGGGCTGCGTTGTGGCGATAAGCGTATACCGGAAAAAAAGAAAGCAACCCCATTGAAAGAGGGAAGCTGACCATTGCTATAATTGTAGTTATTGAAGCAATGGTCAGCTTAGCCCATAGAGGAAAAAAGAGATTCATGTGGTTTCCTATCTCCCTACCCAGCCGAATTGTTTCTTTGTGGTGCTGTTGGTGAATTCTCCGCCCTTTTTCAGCAAGCTTTCCAAGCAAAGGCAGTTTAAAAATAAACTTGATTACCTTGTTTTTCCGACTTCCATGAAAGATCCAGCGGTGAACCGAGTAAAATGAAAACGCACCAAGCACGTGTCCTAAAATAAATAACCCCAAGACTGTTGGTGCGACCATCTACCCCCTCCGACCACATTTATAAATAGAGCCGTAAAACGCAAAAAGTAAATTAAAATTTATTTTTTACGAAACCAGAGCACGTTAACGGGTGACCCGTACTTTTTAGCAATTTCTGGGCTCACTTGATATGGGCAGAAGTCATCGGTCTGCACGAATTTACGATTAGAAACAGCGGTGACTTCGACTTCTTCTTCAATCTTGAGCGGCTCCTTATGGGGATACCAAAAGCCATAATAGCCAGATTCAGAGATGCGTACTTCAGAACCCTTGGCTATCGTCATTTTGGTGGTAGCTTCCATCTTATTCCCCTGCGTCGGTGTCGCTCCCAGCATCGTTAGCTGCTGCGTCGGTTAGTTGAGCATCAGCGGAAGTCGCTGAATCTGCGACCGCAGCATCCTGACCTGCATCAACGGCACCAGCGTCGGTTGCCGAATCAGCTTGTTCTACCGAAGCGTCCGCAGTTGCTGCGTTGTTCGCCTCGCTGCAACCAAAGCCAATCCCGGCTCCAACTGCAAAAGTTAGTAATAGCAATGTTGTAATTCTCATTTTAATTCCTTTTTAGTTTCCCCATACGTTTGTGGCGTATGCAGGTTTGTCACACTTCTCCAGTTTAACGGAGTTGTATTCTGGGTGGACTTCCATCAGAATCTTTTTAATTTGTTCCTCTTTGTAGTCCGGCGTTTGAATAATAAACTCCTCAATTTGGGAGGTCGTCTTTTTTTGTGCGGTGCATCGATAAAAGACCATCGAAAGGGTCTTGTTGTTGTTGTTTGAATTTTGCAATGTCTTTCTCCAATAAAGTAATCGCTTGAAGCGACTCGTTTGCAACCAATTTCATGGTCTGGACTGCTAAGTCCCGCTCTTGAGTAGCCAAGCGAACTGTTTCCATCATTTTTAAGTATTCGATGTCTCGATTTTGCTTGAGTCTCCTCCGCACTTCTTCATAAAAAACTTCTTCACCATCGAAGAGGACTCTATAAGCTACACGGATTCTTTCAAACATCGTCTTTAACATTTCTACGCCAATAAATAGAAGATCATTTCGGTTTAAGCACACACAAAGTTAAATATTTTAACTATTGTCATCATCAGCTTTGTTGTCGCCATCCCACGGAGGGGTATCAAACGGGTCGATAATCCCGGTCGACTTCAACGAAGCAGGCATTGACATTGAGTTCAAACTCTCTGCCATGGTGCCCTCCATTTCCTTACGCAAGTCCAAGGCAATCTGAAGCTGCTCCGATGTGTACGTCGACGCAATCGCCTTGATGATGTTGAGGTGAGCCTCTTGTACCATCGCCGCTAGCTCCCTCTGTTGTTTTTCGTTGTTGTTCATCTCTCATTCCTCCATGTTTTTAACTAATTGATTTGCCCACTCTTGTGCCGTCTCTGGTAGAGGGGCAAAGAATTCTTTAGGGGCAGGCTTCTTCTTGGCGACCTTGCGCTTGGACTCCTGCACAAAGATGTTCTTCATGCCGATATTCTTAAATCGACGACAAGAATTCTCTGTCGGTTGTCTTGCACTCGGCATTGTCAAGTTCTTCTCTTCTCCCGTAATCGGGTCTTTCATTACTACAACGTATTTCATACTATATCACCTATCTGTAAGTTTGTTAATAACAATTTTAAAGGAAAATTTTTTTTAATGCGCCGGTTTGTTTCGTTCTGGGTGCCCCTGCCGAAGCAGCGATGGTAGCTCCTCTGTCATAAACCTATTGAACGCATCATCACACCACTCTGAGAGCCCCTCCCTCTTTATGAACCAGTCAACGAACTCTTCTGCCAATTCAAACTCTACATGGTGGTTACCCTCATCGTCCATCTTTTCTGATGCAACTTTAATCCACCCCTTCTGAAAATTAACTGCCATCTTCTTGTACCTTCTTCAATACTGCACAATGTCCAAGAGACAAGTGCTTGTCCATAAATTCTTTTGCTTGCGAATAAAAATAAAACTCTTCTGCGAATGGCTGATCCTCCGACAACAGGTGGACCACGAACTTTACCTGAGAATTAAAAGTATCTGGTCTAATCCATTCTCCCGCCACATAATCCTCCTCGCCATCGAGCACGTACTTGCCGTCTTGCGCCGACCAGTCCCACGAGTAGCATTTGATTGCCAAATCGTCTTCAGGGTTCACCCTTCCTCCAGAATATTGCCATTGCCATCTTTAACCACAAGGGTCGCAAACTTCCCACGGCGAAGGATTTCCGACATCGCTTTTTGTGCCTTCAGTCGGCTAATGTAAACGCTGTGCAGGATCGGTTTACCTTTGTGCAGTCCGATTTCCCCCTCCACATAAACTTCATAATTTTTACCCATTTGTTTTTTTCTCTTGTTGATAGTTTTGTTGCGACAATGGTTTAAGCCACTTTATTTTATAAGTTCCCGGTATAGGACATCCGACCTCGATACACTCAGCCCAGCCAACTTCTGGTTCTGGGTCTAACACGAGAAGCACCCTGCTCATATACCTAACAAGCATTCCCGCTTTAATATTCTCAACGACCAAGACCAATCACCTCTAGCAGGGATTCTGCAATTTCATATATTTCTCCAACTCTCGGATAATACACAGATACACATGGATGTGACGGCTCGCCCGACACTCGCTTAGATAAAACTACGCCATGCCCGAGCCTTGAGCGTTGTTCTCGGCTCGCCCTCTGCAAGATTTCAGGCTGGGTCGGATCGACTGCCCTCCATACCAAGTTTCCAACTTTCATTACGCAGCACTCACAAGCTCAAGGTCACGCTCTGGGTAGCTATTATATGCGTGGTTCGCACGACCAACCCAATCCACTCGGCAATACTTTCCACCGTCAGCTTCAACCACAAGACCGACAGCACCAGCATATCCTTGACGCTGCGCTCTCTTGTTCTGCTTTCCTCTGACAAGAGCACCAACGGGAAACTTTGCAGGAGGAGGACAGAAAGTGTTGAGAAACTGGCTAGCATTATCAACAAAGTAGCCAGCGAAGTAGTCGGTCATCGTATCTGTGTGGTCATCGTGGCGACGAATGTGGAAACCACTAGCCACCCTTTTGCCCTCGATGCGCTGATACTTACCATCAACATCACCCCAAGCATCTTCATAACGCCAAGAGCCGACATAGCCATCCTTCTGGATGTAGTGCTTGCCGTTATAGCCCTCCTCAATCTCAAGACCGAGTTTAACTAGCTTCTTTTCAAATGTTTCTTTTTTCATAACTGACTCCTTGGGGGAAGGGAAGAAGAACTGATCACCACGACCAACTCACATATATAATATAACCTAAATGGTGACAAATGTCAAGCTTTTTTTCAAGTTTTTTAAACTTTTTTTAGCTACAAAGTGCTTCGGCAACTGGATCCAACTTTTCATACGTCGCTTCCCACAACAAGGCGGGTAAAGGACCAACTGGCTCTAATTTCTTCAACCACGTCATGCCAGCAGGTCGATTCAAGCTCTCCCAAGCTGCTGCCTCTTCAACATTCATCTCGTTTGGTACCTCCAGCACCACTAATACTCGTTCCATCGGAACCTCCAATCTTATTCACCACGGGAAAAGAAGAACAAACCCCCAACCCACATATACAATATAGCATCAGAGGGGTCAGTTGTCAAGCTTTTTATTAAAAAAAATACAACTTTTTTTACCAGTCATGCCAAGCAGTTACGAAGTCCCAACCGCATTGATCCTCCCAGTAACACCACTCTTCCCACTCGCCGTGACCAAAGTACCAATAACCACACTCGCCCTCGTAGTATCCATAGTGGTCATAATAAACGTGATATTCCTCAGCAGACTCCCAGTAAGGCTCAGAGTCGTCGCAGTACTGATATTCGTAATCGTAAACCGGGGCAGCCTTGTAGTGGTGTCGGGGCGGCTCCTCGATATAAAACCCACCGCAGCCAATAGTAAAAGCCGCTACCAAGGAAACTAATAAACTTCTCATAAGACCTCTCTTTTTTAAGTTATTTAACTACTTTTGACCAGCGTTCGCCAGCCCAATCAACAATCATTGCCTTGACGCTATCCGGATCATCCAAAGTGTAAGGGCTTTGCCCTTGGAACTTAAGGCGACCTTGGGCTCTCAAGAGCCCAGACACTACCGAAACCCCAGAGGCATTCTTCTTCGAGCCTGAACGACCAGCCCTCAACTCAATATCGATCTTGCCTTCCAGTTTTGGCACAGGCAGATTCGCTGGGTTTTCCGACAAGTAAAACAGCCCTGCTCCGCCGATCTGAATATAATAAATACCCTTGTTCTTATAGTGGTCTGAGATAAAAGAAGTGTCTCTGGAGATCTTGGCGTTCATCTCTTTGAGCAATCCTGCGACCTTAGCAGACTCCCACGCATTCTTTTCACAAGTCGTTGGAAACTGCTCTGCTCCGATGTAAGATAAGAAAGCCTCAATTGCCTCTTTCTTCGGCTCTAAGGCAGACATGATCATCTCAGCCGTGACAGACTCAACAGAATCCGAAGCGACCTCAAACTCACCATTGACGAACCTAACCGAAGTTCCGCCCATCTGTGCTTGACCATCCTTCTTCACCTCGACAAGGTACTTTTCATCACCTAGCCGTAAATCCGCATCCGCATCCGCAGCAGAAGAGCCAGCACCCTGTGTGATGTCTCCACAGTAGCCTGCAACCTTGAGCGACTCAATTACACGCTCCTCATATTCAAAACCTTCGACGTTGTTACTCATAGATGAACTCCTAACTTCAACTAAAGAATATCAGACCGTACCTACAATGTCAAGTAATTTTTTTAGTCTGATCCAAAATAATCAGAATTTAAATAATCTATCAAGCCGGAGTAATCACCAAATACTTCCTCCTCTGGCTCTGCGTTTTCTAGAAGCATCTTCTCCACTTCTTCGACGTGTTCTGGATCCATGGCTGCTCTCATCTCGCCCAAAGCTCTGGTTGCTTCTTGGGTAGACATCTTTTCCTTTTCGTAGTGAACACAAATTATACACATATCGTCATCTCCTTTTACGGTGCAGCGTACTGCCATCCCGCAACTGATACAAGGTAAGCTATCGCAAAAAACAAGTCCAGCTTTTTATCGTAATAATACCAACTTAAAGCCTTTACTCCCGACGACACAATCGATGTCATCTTGACCCCAGTTAGATTCCCAGTTCCTAAAAATAAAAAAAGAGCTACAACCAACCCCAGAGAAGACAAAGCGAACTGCTCTCTCGTGATCGGAAACTCCTCCTCAGTCTTTTTTTGATTCGGTTCTTTCAACTTTCTTCCCAGTCTTCAAGTGTAGCGGGTAATAGTATTGCAATTCAATGTCTGGTCGACCCTCTTCGTAGAGGTATAGTGCGGGCAATGGACGCTCCTCTGATTCAGAAGAGTACTCATAATAAGCCTGAGACAGCCCGCTCAGCGGTGAAGCGTCCTGAACGACCGCTGTCTTGTGTGTTGCACACCCAAGCAAAAGCACCGAAGCAACCACAATTAATAAAATAATTTTCTTCATCAACTTACATACTCCTTGTTTTCGCCATCATAAACCTCGTAAGCCATCACGAGTTCTTTTTCCCAAGCGACCTCTTCGACCTCGGCAATAAGGTGTTCCATCATCACGCAGACTTCTTCTAATTCAAGCTCTGGGATTGAATCTCCGCCCCACTCGTCAATCTGCTCACGCATCTCTGACTCTACAACGTAGCCATTCCTAAACTCTTCAAAGAGTAGCTCCACTTCTTCTTTCCAGTTATCCATTTTAAAAATACTCTCCTTTATTAACGGTATATCTTTTTGTACAAGTATGTAGTAAGATAATAACATAAAATACTAACTTGTTAAGGACCATTTTAAAGATTTTTAGCCTCTATTGTTGGTCAGTAAGTTCTGCTCACGTACAAGCTCAGTCGTCGGAAGCCACAAGATCTCACCAGTTTCCCAAAGCACTCTCGCTCTCTTTCCTGTTGAGTCATCAACAATCAACGTAACAGTACCTTTGCCCCTCATGGTGCTTGCAAATTCACCGGGCACCCATTTTATACAATGATACACCACGTCTCCAGCCTCAATCATAATCTGCCCCCCTCAAGTTTTATTTTTCTTTATTATCTCCAACTCCGTTCTAAACATCCATACCGGTGTGCCAGTAGGGGTAATCGCCGCTCCGTGCCAAAGCACCAAGTAGACTGGGTTATATAGCAAATATTCTGGAATTTCTTCTAAAAAGAAGTCCGGTCGCATCTCTAGAGCACCTTCGATGGCATCTCGGTTGTCGTCCTTGACCTCCAGCACAAGACCGACACCAACAGAAATCTCATCGTCATCAATAAGGCGGACAAGATCTCCTACAGAAATTTCCTCTTCTATCTCTTCTTTCCTAATTTTTCCATCTTTAGACATGACAGCATACGTTCCTCCTGAATGACCTCGTGCCTTACACTAATAAATAGGTTCTGCGTACTGATTCCGCCTGTTATTGAATCGCATAGCCTATTTCTACTAGACTTGAAGCCGGAGGACCGACAGGAATACCCGCTGAATCTTTCTGAGTGAATATGACAGCGTTCAAGCTCTGCTCATAATACCAGAGTGTCGGATCGTAAGCCACTCCATCCACAAAAACACGAACCGAAGAGTCAATGGCGGGATGTGTTAGCTGGTATTCAGTAACAGGCTCCAGTCTGTTCGTCGCATCATCAACGCCAGCAGTCCAGTCTTCAGAGCAAATGTCTATGACGACTCCAGACAAGTAATCTGCTGCATCCATATATCTAAAGCCAACGTTGGCTGTACCCGATGGGCAAAGAGAGTCTTGAGGTTCCAAGTTAACGATGCTTGCAACATACGCTTGCGGTCTGCCAAGAGACGACAGCCACAAAGAAAAGTCTATCCCGCTGGGGAACTGAGTGCCCTGCTCTTTCTCGTCGGACACGAACACTACTAAGAGTGCTGCGTCGTGTCGCATCCACGTGGAGGCGTAAGAGTTGTTATAAATATAATCATGAACTGAGTCAAACCCCTGCTCGAAGCCACCTTTCTGTAAGCTGGCGAACATCGCAGCAGCATCTGATAACGCTGAGCCGTAAGTTAGTGGGAACTGCGTCTCCAATATAGATTTTGAGGGATCCGCTGATATCATTACAAGCCTCCACATTGTAGAGGGACCAAGCGTGGTCAAGGAAGACATCATTTGATCGATTCCAGCAAGTAAATTAGCCGTATGTCTGTCCATCGACCCAGAGGTGTCAATAACCCACAGAATATCAATTCCGTTTGATGACGAGGATTGATAAAAGTGTTCAACCCAAATCTCTTCATCCGCATAGGGATTGGAGCCGGTATCCTCAACTGGGACTTCTACTTCAACGTACACAATCTCTTCTGGTGCAACTATCGCATAGTCAGTCACGCAGCCAGCTAAAATAAAGCTAGATAATGCAGCGACAACTAAAGCGATCTTACGTGACACTCATTGAGTACCTCCCACGGTTATAGTAACTATGACCCAGCAGCACCTAAAAGATTTTTTATAACAAATTAATTCTTGGATTGTCGTTTGCGGTCTGCATTGCCTAGAATTTGGATCTTTTGTTTTCGAGACAGTTTTCCGTACTTCTCTTCAAACATTTTTATCTTATCGTCGATTGTTAATAATTTTTTCTTCGGAGCTTCGGGAGTTATGTTGAACAGCCGAAGAAAAAAGGTTTTAATTAATTTAAATGCCCCATGGTTTGTCGCCCCCTTTCATGTAACAACTATAATTAGGGCTGCTCTCCGGGTAAGCACACATCCGCAAAAATATTTCTTAAGACTTCTGGGGTGATCCCCCCAATGTCATACACATTGTCTCCGACCGAACCAATCGTTCTGCATATATTGTCGTACTGAGTGCTGTATATGGGGTCGACGAAACAATGAACTTCAAAATCATTTGTAGGTTGCTCACAGGTGAGTTCGTCGGGGGATGGATTCTGTACTGGGAGGCATGGGCAACCGCCGATGCCATCGCAAGTCAGCGAAGGTTGTTCCAAACTCTGCTCTGTAACACCCACCCAACTTTGTGCTTCCTCGTCTCCAATAATGAAGACATAAGGGTAAGCATTTTCTCTCCAGCCGACACCCGTTGGGTCGTTTGGATTCATCAAAGCCTGCAACACATCGTAGCTCGGCTCGCCGCCGCATTGAAGTCCAGTAGCAAGGACCGTCTGCATCGCATTCAAGAACTCTCCGACCTCAACAAGACCACCTGTCATGTTCCAGTAAGCTACGCCTCCGGGCAAGGGTCCGCAAGCCGTCGCCGGAGAACCAAGCTCTGCCCATCCGGGTCCGAATGGAGCGGGAAACAAGATTAGAGAGAACCGGTGTGACGTTCCCGCAAAGTCCATAGCATATGCGCTGATCGCATTGTGCACATCCTCAATCTGAGTTGCCATTGAGCCGGTTATATCGATGGCAAAAACCATATCAACTCGCTCGAAAGAACTGAGTTCTTCATCCGTCAGCCCATCACAGTCATTGTCTAACTCATCACAAACCTCTTCAATGGGTCCAACGGCACCGCAATCATCTGGCAGCATCCTCCATTGATTTAGTTGGTTGTCAAACTCGCAGGTCTGTTGACCAGCCGTGCACAAACCCTCTTCACAGTTTCCATTTTGTGCAGCTTGGGCAATCGCAGGAACCGGCGAGTTGGGGTCACATTGGCAAGGAGCGTTAACCAGATGATCTCCGTCAACATTTCCATCCCAGCAGTTGTGGTCCCAGCCGTCGCAGGCTTCTTCAGGGCAGGCTTGCTGAAATGGTGTGTTCGGGTCGTCAGCATTCACTCCGTTCACCCAAGGGTCGCAAGCAAGAAAGCAATCTCCGTAATCACAGTTGCCGGTCTCAGTATCGCACTCACAGAGTTTCTTGCCAATGCCGCACGTCATGCCGACCGCCTGCATTTCACCAATTGTACAATCTGCTGGCGGATCAGATGGTTCGCACTCACACTCCTGATCTTCATCGATCTGACCATCACAGTCATCGTCGAGACCGTTGCACGGATCGTCGTTCTCGTTACCGGGAAGTGGAGCATCACAAATCGTGTAGTCGCCACCCTGACAATACTGATAACCAAACACCGGACACCCATTCGTGCACAAGATTGGCTCTGCGTCTTCGTCAGCGGTTCCATCGCAATCATTGTCCAGTCCGTCACAAAAATCAGGGTTGGTGCCATTGACGGCACCCCAGCAGATCATGTCAGAAGCCAGAGGGTTGCAAACAAGTTGACCAGTCTCACAAACGCCAGTACTCGTACCACAAGGTTCTCCAACGCCAACCACGTGTTCGGGCTCATCTGCAAAGCCGTTGCAGTTATTGTCCACCCCGTCGCAAAGTTCTGGCGATGGACCTTGAGCACCAATGCAAACGATTTCACCCAAGTGACAACTTAGTTTACCAATTGTGCATACTGAATTTTCGTAAGATAGTTGGGATGACTCTTCCTCAGTCATGCCGTCGGCATAACAAATTCCAATAGTTCCAATCGGCTGACCGTTGGGCTTTTCATCTACCCGTTCATCACAACCGGCAGAGCTACAACCGCATTCGATGCCGTCGCCATTAGTGTCCCTGCTCTCTACAGAACGTACAAGGCAGTTGCAATTATTATCAACACCGTCGCAAACCTCTTCAGCTTCAGGGTGAATTGTGGGATCTCGATCATTGCAATCATAACCACAGGGTCTGCCGTCGGGTCGATCAACATTAAATGTTAAGAATCCATCATTGTCGTCATCATATACCTCGTCTACCTCGCCGTTACAATTGTTGTCGATATTGTCGCAAAGTTCAGGCTTTGGTCCATTGTAACCAATGCAGACATCTTCTGTTCTAATTGATTCCCAGTTGGAGAGGCAGTCTGTGTCTCCTTCGCAATAAGATTCCGCTGTATGAAATCTACCCGTGTCGGAGTTTATCATCTGTGCAGGGCATTGGATTCTACCCTCTGTGCATATCCCGCTGTTGTTGGGCTCATCTGCTGGGTAGAAATTGTTTCGAGTTCCTTCGCAGTATTTGCCGATGTTGGTGGAGCAAGCCTTAATTAAACGAAATTCATCGTTACAGCCGCCGCAGCCGCCACTTAAGATTGTCGATGCAATAAGAGGTACGAGCATAAACGCTCGGACGATAGCACTCTTCAACGATGTTCACCTCACAAAAAGCAGCGTTTGCCTCCAGTCTAAGAGGGTTTTTCATCGCCCCCTATTAGTAACTATCGTTGATATTTACAATCTCCCCTGTTTTTCTGTCAAGATGTTCAATTTCTAGATCGGGATAATTTTCTTTAAACCACTTTGCTTCAAACTTTTGAATCCCTTGCGTGAACACAAGCTTCGTGACGTAAGGTTCAAAAGGAATTTTTGTACCCAAAAGATCGACAGCAGCATCGAGACCTGCTCCGGACTCAGATCCGGAGTCTGTCATAGTCACCCTGACCTCAGCTTCGTCTGGAGCGTCGGGATGCTGAACCAAGTTAAATTCATATTGTCCACTC
>Ga0315321_10002192_pt1 | contig 15163 bp, 12 predicted proteins | sample M180m21515metaG_FD_203464 | JGI IMG/M metagenome (GOLD analysis project Ga0315321, IMG submission 203464) | Ammonia-oxidizing marine archaeal communities from Monterey Bay, California, United States - M1 80m 21515 | ecosystem: Environmental > Aquatic > Marine > Intertidal zone | place: USA... | reverse complement strand
CCTTGACTCCCGCCAAGAACAACAAGCAAGCGTTCTCCTTGGCCGACTCCAAGTTGCTTACGAGCACGTTCACGCGGAATTCGACGGAATTCCTGTCGCAGTGGGTAACCGATGTTTTGAATAATCTCGGGTGAAATACCTTCGAGTTGCATCCCTTCGGGTAGATACAGGCGGGTGGAGCGCTTGGCCAAAAAACGAACTGCTTTACCCACAGCCCGGTTTGCTTCGTGAATGAAAACAGGCATGCCTTTCATGCGTGCCGCCATGGCAGGTCCAAAAGAGGAAAAGCCACCAAATCCAACAATCGCATCTGCTCCGATCTTTTTGTAAAAACGGTAAGATCTCCAAAAGGAAAGGGCAAAACCACAAACAAATCGAAGGAGACCAAGGGGTGATTTAATCAAGGGTGCTCCAGGCATCGCTACGAAGGACAATTTCGGATACTTGCTCGATAGCCGATCATCCACTGCCTTCTGACTGATAAATAACCAGCACGGACAACCTTTTTCCTCCAAGCTTTGTGCCAAGGCGATTCCAGGAGTCAAGTGACCACCGGTACCTCCGCATGCGATGACGATATTTCTCATAATTCTCTGGGTTTGAGAGATTTTGGGTTATCCCAACGTCGGAAGACATTGATGATTAGACCGACAAAAATAAAGGTTACCATCAGGTTTGATCCCCCGTAACTAATGAACGGCAAAGACATCCCTTTGGTTGGCATCGATCCAGTAACTACACCAATGTTAATGATGGCTTGCAGAGATACGAAAAGAAGAGCTCCAGTCGCCAATAAATATTCGTATAACCTAGGAGCTTGAAGCAACCGCCAGGATACGCCAACGAACATCAGAAGGAAACAAAGAAGGATTCCCAATGTGTAGATCAGACCAAGTTCTTCCCCAATTACTGGCAATATAAAATCGGTGTGAGCCTCGGGTAAGAAATGAACTTGTTGCCTACCCATGCCCAAACCCACTCCGTTGACTCCGCCTACGCCGAAAGCCAACATTCCTTGCCACAATTGCCAAGCACTGTCGTTGGCGTTCGCCTCGACATCTAAAAAGGACGTTACACGGCGAATCCGGTGCGGATCAAAATATACAAGAATAGAGAAAGCAAAGATCGCTAGGCCAACAGAAGGTAAAAGCCAGCGCAGACTTGTTCCTGCTTGAAACATCATGGTGGCGGCCACTGCACCACATAGAAAACAGGTTCCGAAATCAGGTTGTAGAATAATCAGCCCGCACATGGAACCGATTAGGACGGAGGGGACGGCAAATCCATAAAGGAAGGATTTGACCTCTCTTTGCCGCGATGAAAAATAAGAGGCTAGTGCAAAAACCAAACCTATCTTGGCAAACTCAGATGGTTGAATTCGCAAAGGTCCTAGCCCAAGCCATCTTTGAGCTCCGTTTACTTTAACCCCAAACCCAGGGATCAAAGTGAGGACGAGCCCTAGCATACAAATGCCAAAAATCCACCAAATTCGCTTCCTTAGCCAATCAAGGTTCATGAAGGCGGTGTAAACTCCGACAAAGAGGGAAAGGCTTACCCACATAATCTGCCTTGTAAGTAAGCCGTTTGGGCCATGCCGGGCAGTGATACCGGCACTGTAAAGCATGACCAAACCCAAAAGCGTCAAGCCCAAGGCAACCGCGATCAAATAGATCGTTATCAAGCTGCCTGGTTTTGATACTCCTCGCTCTAGCGTTTCCTCCACCACCCTTTTGTTCTCACACCAAATATTGAAAAACTTGCCCTAATTAGGGTTGCGGTTCAGCGACATCGATAATCGGTCTGTCTTCAACTTCATCTTTGAAAAAATTCTGTAAACTAGCGTCCGGATTCTCGATGGGCGGTGCGGGTGGTTGGGAACTTGGGTCCGATACAACTAAGCTTTGTCCGATGCTTATTCTCCCTGAATCCGCCAGGTTGTTCCACACCATGATCTGCTTCACAGAGGTGCCGTAGATAGCTGATATTCGGGTAAGGTTATCTCCTTTCTTAACCACATGCGTAAGAGAACCTTCAGGTACAACTGTGGGTAAAGGAGACGAAATCGGCACCGATCCACTACCAGGTATAACCAAGACCTGTCCAGGGCGAATGATCGAGGTTTTATTCAAGTTATTGGCTTGAAAGAGAGCGTTCAGGCTAACCCCCTGGGATCCTGCTATGCGAGAGAGACTGTCCCCAGCCTGAACAATGTAGGAAGATCCATCTGTTGGAATAGTAACGGGTGGAGCAACCGATGCAGTCGATGTTGTTGGAGCACCACCAGCTGGCAAAATAATTTCCTGACCAATCGCCAATTTCGAGTTTTTGTCCATGGACGGATTCCCAGAGAGTAGTTGTGTAAGGGAGACATTATTCTTGCGGGCAATCCCCCAAAGCGTGTCTCCTCTTTGAACTTTGTAAACTGTTACATCGGTCGGGACGAGATTGATCGGCTGAGGTTGTATGAGATCAGGTAGCGGATCAGGTTCAATCGGTGATTGTCCCGGAACAATGATTTCTCCCGGTTCAGGACGAGTCGGGTTAGCGAAAATCGGACCCGATGGAGGAATTGGGCTAGGCACAGGTGCAACTGGTTTGGTAAGTCCTTCGTTAAAAGCTGGTTTGTCTTTGGGAATTACCTCGGGAGCGGGAGGATCTTTCTCCGCAGTTTGACAACCTGGTTGGAACATCACGAGTAGTATTACCACGACGTGAAGAGACAGAACGATTCCGAATATCTTTGTGAGTTTCATGTTTACCTTCTTTGCTGGTGTAGGGGTCAGTTAATTCTTTCTTGAGTAATGCCGGAAACGGCTTTCTTCAAATCGAAAACGGCTTCAATAAATGATTTTCCCCGTTCCGAATAATTCGCATAACAATCAAAACTTGCAAAACCGGGGCTAAACAAAACATTTGTTTGTTCCGTAACTTGTTCATAGGCGGCAATAACAGCTTCTTTAAGGGTATTGCAAAAGGTTGCCAAAATCCCTTCTTTGTTCAAAATCCCCTTAAGCGTTTCGCCCATTTCGCCAAAAAGGTAGGCTCGTTTGACAAAGGGTTTCACTAGGTCGACAAGTTTCCCAGAGTCACTCCCTTTGGCACGTCCTCCACCTATCCAGAAGAGATTACCTGAGAAATTTTTGCACGCGGCAACTGTCGCCGAAGTATTCGTCGCCTTTGAATCATTCCAAAAAGTCGCTTGGCCAACTGTTGCTACCTTTTCTAGTCGGTGGGGTTCGGGTGAGTAGTTAAGGATTGCACGTTGAAACAAATTTTTCGAAATCCCTCGCGAATGGCAAAACTGCCAGGCAATCGACAAGTTTTCAAGTTGAGGATAAGATTTCATGAAGTGATCGGGAGGCAAAAAGGAAGAGTTAACTTCGTCCCGCTCAACCACATTCACTTTTTCGGATAGTTTGTGTTGCAAAATTTGGGACTTTTCAAAAACACTTCGCCCGATCCATGACTCATTGCCGGATGCATTTTTCAACAACTGCTCTTTGGACATGAAGTACTCTTCAATCGAAAGGTGATGGTCTAGATGATCCTCTTCAAAATTTGTCCATAATACGCTGCTCGGACGAAGATTCTCAAGTCCCTGCGCCTGGAAGGAACTAACTTCAAGAAAAACAAGGGGCTCGGGGTCAAGTCCTCGGGCAATCAATTCGCAAAGGGGTAACCCAATATTACCGGCTTCAACAGCAGTTTTGCCCGCTTCCTTCCAAATTCTTCCAAGTAGGGTCGTGAGGGTCGTCTTTCCATTAGTACCCGTAATCGCAACGATCGAGTTCGACAAAAAATAAGATCCGAAATCAATTTCTCCGTAGCATTGGACATTAGCATCCCTTGCTAAAGTAAGCCATCTATGATCAGGATGAAATCCTGGGCTGTAAACGACGATCGAGCTAGCTCGCGCTTCGGTCTCACCAAAGTCGCGGCTTTGCTCGTCGTACATTATGTATTCCCATTCAAGTCGGTCCAACAGGGCACCCACCCCGCGACCGGTAACACCCGCGCCCAGAACTGCAACAGGTTTCCCCCGCAGTTCCTCTAAATTTTTTAGTTTCGATATCATACTACCTTAACTTTAGCGTAGCTAAACCGATGATCGCAAAAAGAAGTGATAGTATCCAAAATCGTATCACGACCTTTGTTTCCTTCCATCCTTTGAGTTCGAAGTGATGATGTATCGGTGACATGAGAAAAATTCTTTTTCCGCGGGTTTTGAATGAAGCTACTTGCAAAATTACTGAACCGGCTTCCATTACGAATATTCCTCCCACGATGACCAAGGTAAGCGGTTGGTGAATCATCAAGGCAATGACTCCTACCAATCCCCCGATCGCCAATGATCCGGTATCCCCCATGAATACTTCCGCTGGATGAGCGTTGTACCAAAGGAAGGAGAGGCTTCCTCCCAACAATGCCGCACAAACAACTGCTAGCTCTCCTGTCCCGGGAACAAAACTGATCATGAGGTACTCCGAAATAAGGTAATTCCCCGAAGCATAGGCCATGATCCCATAGGTTAGGGCTACTGTTACTGTGCAGCCGATTGCGAGTCCATCTAATCCATCCGTAAGGTTGATTGCATTGCTTGAACCGCAGAGGGTCAGCATGAACAAAATGAAAACGAGAATGACATTCATCCCTTGCACTACGACGTCTTTGTAAAAGGGAACCCATAACTCGAGCATCTTTGTCGAACTCCCTTCCGCTTTTCCTTGCACCCCGGTAAGAATATCCGCCAATGGACCCAATAAGATTAAGAGAGCGACTAGGGTTGTAAGGAGTTGACCGAGCAACTTGAATCTGCCCGGTAATCCTTTGCTGTTCTTTTTTGAAATCTTCAAGTAGTCGTCCGCAAATCCGACTAAAGTTAATAGAAAATAAGTTACAATTGCCGTAACAACATATATATTTGGTTCCGCCCATAATAGAGTAGAAAGCAAAACCGTTCCAAAAATGAGAAGCCCCCCCATGGTTGGAGTCTTCGCCTTTCCTTCGTGCAATTCGGCTAGTTTTCCAACTTCCTCTTTTTCCCGAAATGCTTGCCTTGCTCCAAAGGACTGGAGTCCACGTATGAGCCTCGGCCCTAAAACAAAACCAAGTAAAAGAGCTGTAATCCCCGCGAATATAGCACGTACAGATATAAATTGAAATAGCCTCAGCGGGCCAAGCCAATCTTCTGCAAATTGCAGATAGCTCAGCATTCAACATCATCCCCCATCTCTCTTTCATCAACTGCCCAAGTCGGCAAGAGGCTTTCTAGACGGTTAAGCCTGCTGCCTTTAAATAAGACCGCTCCATCAAAATCCTCCACCAATGCAACGGCATCTTCAACAAGAGGAAATACCAGCACCTGATCATCACCTGCTCCAGTATCCAATATACCTTCGGCCATCCAAGCAGCTTTTTCTCCAATTAGTATGATACGGTCTCTTTGATCAACGGAGATGCTACGGCCAACTTCCTCGTGAAGGCGGGGACCGTCATCACCAAGTTCTTCCATTCCGCCCAAAACATACAACTTAGGAACATTTGGGCATTGAGTAGAAAAGAATTCGATGGAATCTTTCATCGAAGACGGATTCGCATTATAGCAATCTAGAAAATAGGTTCGCCCTCGGCCTTGGAAGCGGGTGCCTCTCAAGGCCGAAGGACGATATTGGGGTAGGCGATCGGAAATTTCTTGGACTGAAACACCCAGCTCGAAGGCAGCCAATACGGCCAGCGCAACGTTCCTCGCCATTCCAGCAGAAACTGCGGGCAATGGAAGAGAAAGAAATGGAGACCCGTGGCGCCAAAGCCCTAGCATCCACGAGCCTCCATTCTTGTTTGTTTCAGTCCAAATGGAGTAAAAAGCTTCGTTCCTCCGTGGTTCACGCGGAGGCTTCCCTTCCTTTAGGACAAGATAATTTTCCCCTGTTTCACTTTTTTTCGAGAAAAGATCATAGGACAGGCAGTCTTCCGGAAATAATACGAGGGGATCTGATTCCAAGCTGTCAAAAAGCATTGCCTTTTCTCGGGCAACGTTCTCGACGCTCCCTAGACCTTCGAGGTGTGAATGTCCAACTAAGGTTACAATCACCAAATCGGGTGAAATCGTACGGGCCAACATACTCATTTCCCCAATTCCGTTTATACCTGCTTCCACGACCGCGAACCTGTGGGTATCGTCGTTCATCCGAAGGACTGTCAAGGGTACTCCGAGATGATTATTTAGGTTTCCTTCAGTGGATAGTGTCCGATCTCTTCCCATCAGTAAGCCAAGAGTATCTTTTGTAGAAGTTTTCCCACAGCTCCCAGTGATTCCAACTACAGAACCATTAAAACTCTTTCTATGTCCTCGTGCAATTCGATGAAAAGCAAAAAGAGTGTCCTCTACAACCAATTGCGGAAGTGAAACACCTAAATCAACTTTTTTTACGAGTGCGGCTCGAGCACCTTTTTCCGCCGCTTTTTCCAAAAAATCATGACCATCCCGTTCCGCTTCAATCGCTACGAACATTTCACCTTCCCTAATTGATCTGCTATCAATTGAAAAACCGGAAATCAAGCTATTCGGCTTGCTTTTCCATCCTCCACCCGACCATTCGGCCAAAGAATCTGAATCAAAGCTCGGCATTATATCGAAAGCATTTTTGCGCTCAGTAATTCACCCGCTACCAAACGGTCATCAAATGGAATCGCCGTATACTGAACCTCCTGGAAAGTCTCGTGACCTTTTCCAGCTATCAAAACGGTATCTTTGTCTTGGGCAGCATCTAAGGCTAGACTGATTGCCCTTCTTCTGTCCTCCACAAAAGAAACTTTGGCACCTTTGGCTAAACCTTTGCGCATATCCTTGAATATATTGATCTGAGATTCGGTTCGCGGGTTATCCGCTGTCGCCCATACCCTATCTGCTCCAGCACAGGCAACCCTTGTCATCTCCAGACGCTTTCCCTTGTCTCGATCTCCACCACATCCAAAGACTAAGTGTAATTTTCCTTCCGTACACTCCTTCAACATACCGAGGGCATTGCGCAATGCATCTGGTGTATGGGCATAATCCACGACAACCTTATAGTCCTGACCACGCTCAACTGATTCCATCCTTCCGTCGACTCCTTCAAAGGCCCCTATTTTTCGAACCGCATCGGACACAGAGTGCCCTAAGGCATGTAAAATAGCGAATGAGGCAAGTACATTCATTACATTATACCTTCCGATTAACGGGCTTGTTACCATCATCGAGCCAAAAGGTCCTTCGAAAATGAACTCTGATCCATTTGATTGAAGGTTTAGGTTCTTCGCCCGAAATGAATTATGATCTCCAGAGCCAAACGACAAAACCTGAACATGCGGGGGGAGTTCTTCCATCAAGCGCCTGCCATAAGGGCAATCACCGTTTATGACCGCAACCTTTGGTAGGCTTCCGTTATCACCATTGAAGATCTTTCTTTTTTCACGGAAATAACTTTCCATATTTTCATGATAATCCAAATGGTCTCGGGTGAGATTGAGGAAAACAGCAACTTCAAGTTCCAAAGATGCCACTCTGGACTGGTGAATCCCGTGAGAACTGACTTCCATAACTGCCTCAGAGCATCCCGCTACAAGCATACTCCTCAGCAAGGCATACAAATCAGCTGATTCTGGAGTTGTTTTAAATGATGGCACCTCTCTGTCCCCCAAATGATATCGAACTGTACCGATCAAACCAACAGGCCTTCCAGGTCTTTCCATGAGGTGACGAACAAGTGTGCTCACAGTGGTCTTCCCATTTGTCCCAGTAACTCCCACCACACGAATAGACGAATCAGGCGATCCGTGGTATCGCTTAGCAAATTGTGCGAGGGCCAACCTTGAGTCATTTACCTTCACTCCTGTTACTCCTGAGGGTAATTCAAGCTCGTCGGTTTCGCTAACGATTACATTCGCTCCCCGGTCGATTGCTTCCTGCAAATAATTATTTCCATTTGTACGAAGGCCAGGCAAAGCAAAGAATGCTGAATTAGGTGTCACTCGTCGGCTATCGGTAACTAATCCATTTACTTGAGCTAGTCCATCTCCCTTAACACTACCTGCTTGGCGTTCCATCAAGTCTTTCAACCTAACCTTCCCAAGGAGTCTTTCATGGATTCGCTCCATGCTTTCTTTGTTTTGTTTTTTTGTCTTCATTTTTCTAGGCAAAATATTATAACGCGGACCGTGTACTTCTCTTTCGTTGAGCAAAGGTCTTTGGTTCCTTGGGGTTTGGCTTTAATCCAAGATAGGCAATAATTCCCTTCCCCACTCTCTGAAATGCAGGAGCCGCAACCACTCCCCCATATCCTGTACGACCAGTTTTCATTTTAGGTTCGTCTACTACAACCGTGATCACGACCTGAGGGTCCTCGGCTGGAAAAAAGCCTACAAAAGAGGCAACATGGTGACGATTCGAATACTGACCTTCAATGAGTTTCTTAGTGGTGCCAGTTTTTCCTGCTATGTCAAAACCTTCGATTCGGGCCTGTGCAGCCGTCCCTTCGGCAGAGACAACACTTACCAACATCTCTGTAACCGAGTCAGTAACCCCTGATGCTATCACCCGCCTTACTGGCTTTGGGTTAAACGATACAACCGTCTTCCCTTCGCTATCAAATATTCTATGAATAAATTGTGGCTTCATTAAAATGCCACCATTTGCCACTGCACCCATAGAAGAATGAACCTGCATGGCCGTTGCACTAACTGCATGACCCATTGGTAGTCTCGTGATAGTCAACCCATCCCATCTCTTAGGGTGATGCAACACACCTCTACTCTCACCTCCTATGCCGAAATTAGTTTTCTGACCAAACCCAAAGGCCTTGCAATAATCATAAAGCCTTTGTGAGCCTAGCATTATACCAAGTTGTGCCGCACCTCGGTTACTAGATTTCTGCACTACTTTGCTTACCGAGATCTGTCCTAGATCATGGTGATCACTGGGTAACCTCATCCTCCTAGATCCTCTTTGTACAGTTGCAATCGAGCAATCAATTAAATCATCAGCGTCCACCAACCCCTCATTCATCGCACCCGTAACCGCAACGATTTTAAATGTAGATCCTGGCTCGTAGACATCAGCTAGTGCCCGGTTACGTTGCTGACTGTGATCTGCTTTATTAAACTTATTGAGGTCAAAATCTGGCACATTACCTAACGCCAAAACATACCCTGTCTTCGGGTCGCTAACGATAATACTAGCGCTTATCGGTTCATATTCCTCAACAATGGCTTTCAGTTCTGTTTCAACCATATCTTGGATCATTCGATCAATACTCAATTCAACATTCAGCCCGTCCCTTGCCTGTACTTCGAATGATCTGTGCTGTGGCATTTCGCGCCTCTCTCCATCCTTTTCACTTTCACGCCAACCGTCTTGCCCTTTTAAGTAATAATCTGCATGGCTTTCGGTCCCCATCGCTGCAACACCCTCTTTGTTGACGAAACCAAGAAGGTGTGAAGCTAAATTCTTATTTGGATACAGTCTCGAATGCTTAAAGTTTCCGTAAACACCTTTTATCTCTAGTTTTCTAATTTCCCGATAAACATCTTCCTCCACCTCATCTTTCAACTTTACCCACCTAACTTTCTTTAATGCCATATCTTCGGTTCCGCTGCGCCTAATTAAATTTTTAGCGGCCGTACGAATGTCATCGGGGTTCACATCTAATAAAACAGCCAACCGATCAAACTTGACCCAATCATCCTCTTTAACCGAATGCGGATCCATCCCGACTTCCACGACAGATCTAGTTGTTGCAAGCAGGTTGCCCTTTGAATCAACTATATCACCCCGTCGAGCTTTGATTTCGATAAAGTTTTTCCGTGCTTGATTAGCAAGTTCAGTGTAATCGTCTCCTTTAAAAACTTGCAGATACACTAATCTTCCACCGAGGGAACAGAAGGCGAAAGTGACAGCAAAGAAAGTAAGATAAAAACGAAAAGGAGAGATGAAGAGACTTTTCATCCTACCGAGTCCCAGCAAATTCCCCTTGAGAACCCATACGATTATTCACCGCTCGTTTAGTTGGCGACCCGAGTCTCCTTGTAACATCCGATTGTGAAACATGAATGGTCTGTTTGGCACTCGGCATATGTAACCTACCTGATACCATAGCAGCCAAAGTCGAAGGACGCATAGAACGGGACTTATCCCCTCTCAAATCTTGAACCTCTCTAGACAAAACCTCCCTGCGGTCTTCCAATATCCGACAATGCTTGGCAACTTTGGAAATCTCCATCCTCATCCATACGATACCCAATGCCCCTAGACCAAATACGAATGCAGCGACCACGGTAAGAACCAATGGCAAGCGACTTCTGCTTTTCTTTTTAGCCATTACAAGTTGGGTTGACTAAGTTTTCGGAGAACCCGCAATCGAGCGGACCTACTCTTGGGGTTACGTTCTACTTCATCTTTGGTCGGAAAAATAGCCTTGGACTGAAACAGCTCTGCATAGGCACAGCGGTCCTGCTGATACCTCGAATCGCCACGATGCTCGGGTCGACCAGCCATCTTCCTCATAAAGCGCTTGACCATCCTATCCTCTAGCGAATGAAAGGATATCACAGCAAGTGTTCCACCAACTTTGAGCGTACGAAAGGCTTTGGGCAAGGCTAGTGCAAGTGACTCAAGTTCTCCATTGATAGCTATCCTAATACCCTGAAAGGTTTTAGTCGCTGGGTGAATACGCTGTCTTGATTTAGTTCCACCAACCGCCTTAGATACTACTTCTGCTGCACTCATGGTGCGACCCAACTCGCCCGAACCCCGAGCGTCTATAATTGCATTAACCACCCGATTCCACCTGCGCTCCTCTCCATACTCGCGAACTGCACGAACAAGGCTCTCCCGGGAAGCAGTTTCGAGGAAATCGGCGGCACTCTGCCCTACCCTCGGATTTAACCGCATGTCAATCGGAGCATCTAAACGAAAGGAAAAACCTTTACCTGGCTCCATCAACTGAAAGGAAGAGATACCCAAGTCCATCAACACCCCATCAAATTCATCAGGGGAGCATACCTTATCCATTTCCCGAAAACTCAGGTCATTAAATTGAAAACGATCTCCAAAATCCTTGGATAGTTCCTCAGCACGGACTTCCGCGTCTGGGTCACAATCAAAAGCGGTTAGAGTGTTCGCTTCATTTGCCTTGAGAATCTCACGACTGTGCCCTCCTCCCCCAAAAGTGAGGTCGGCATAACTACCTCCACTCGCTGGATCAAGATGATCCATACATTCCTCAAGCAAAACTGGCACATGCCCTACCATGGAAGGCAAACAGACGAACTCAACAGACCCACAATACATTTTTACCCCTTGTTACCCGTGACCCAACCCCCAAAGAAACGAGAGAGAGAGGGGCAATCATAGCACATGCTTCCCTTAGCTGAACGACCACCCTAAAAGTCGCCCAATACATGCACTTACGAATCATAGCCCCAACTCCCTCATCGCATCAAAAATATTAACCGAATCGCCCGGCTTTTCTCTTTTGCCGTAACGATCCTCCGACCAAATCGAGAAATCAGTAAAATTACCCGCCAACACCGCTTTCTTTTTAATTCCAGCATGACGCAAAAGATCCTCGCTAATATTAATCCTCCCCTGCTTATCGCAGCCAAATGAATCAGCACGAGAAAAAAGCTCCATAGACAGAGCCCGGCGCCTAACATCACTCAATTTCGCCTCCCCCATATTCTCTTCTAGGCGAGCCACCATCTTGGGAGGATAGACCGTTATGTACCCATCTTGGTTCGGAAGAGCCAAATAAGTGTTGTCGCCGCCCGGTATACGCCACTTCGAGGGTATAGTCAGCCTGCCCTTGGTGTCCAAGGCATGGGTAAATTCCCCCACAAAATAGGTTATTGATCTCTCTACCATAACCGAATGACATTCTATCCACTGATTTGCATTATGACCCACTTTGTGACATTTCAACCCACCATGGTCAAGTATTTTTTATTTTTTATTTAATAAAGGTGTTTTCGTTCACCCTCCATAATCGGGAATTGCCCTCGTTGGAGATATCGGTTGAGCTTGCCAAAGATGAAGAAAGTGGGAAGAAAGCGTGCCGATGAACTAGTCGTATCCTTGGGTCTGTGCGAAAGCAGAACGCAAGCCCAAGCATTCATTCTTGCCGGGAAGGTAAGGTTGGGAACGGAACGAATTGACAAATCCAGCAGACTCCTTCCTGCAGACTCAATTCTTTCCTTGGAGCAAGCTCAGCGGTTTGTCGGGAGGGGAGGTCTTAAAATGCAGAATTTCCTCAAAGAGGCAAAGATCGAAGTCAAGGGTCTCGCAATTCTTGATCTTGGAGCTTCAACCGGGGGGTTTACCGATTGCCTTCTTCAAGAGGGAGCGGTCTCAGCTACTTGTATCGATGTCGGACATGGGCAACTTCATTATAAACTTCGTACTGACTCGAGGGTCACGAACCTAGAGAAGACAAACCTACGATACTTGACAGCAGAATCACTCACCCAACCTTTCTTCGATTTGGTCGTGATGGACCTGTCCTTTATCTCCTTACGCAAAGTCTTGCCTCGGGCATGGTCTTTTGTCAATGAAGGAGGAAAACTGATTGCGTTGATCAAACCGCAATTCGAGTGTGCAAGAAAAGAGGCGGATCAGGGTCGGGGAGTAATTAGTGATCCCTTAATTCAACAAAGAACGCTTCGAGAGATTAAGGGGTTTTCCCAGAAAGAGCTCATCCATTCCAAACTCTTCGCACAAACGGAGTCGAGCCCCCGAGGAGCAGATGGAAACTTAGAGTATTTCTTGGCTTGGGACCGGAAGAAAAACTAAGCAAAACTTATTGATTTTGAGCTAATTCGCGGGCGATGATATCCCTCAGCAATAGATCCCTGCCTTTTTCGGCACGGGAAAACTGAAGATCTTCGACTCTTTCCTCGACCACCGATGCATCCAGCTTTCCTTGCTTAAGGAAATAAGCAGACTTAAGCGTGACGAAAACAGCAGTATCTTGAGTCCTTTCCAATTCCGACCATTTGCCGTCTGGTTCCAAGCCTTGGCAAGCATCCACTAATTTCTGCCCCAAGGAGCTCTCCTTATTTAAAACCGACTGACGAGCTCGAATCGCTTCAATCTCAAGATCGATGACTTCTTTTCTAGCCAGTTGAGAGGAAGTTGCATTTGATTCCCTTTCTGACGAGGAAATAACTTCCCGCTCTTTTTCCAACTTCTCAAGCCGGGAACCGATTCGGCTATTGGCACCTTCATAGTAGCCGCGCAGCAAACGAGAATCTTTCGCTTCCACTGCGACCTTAAATCCAGCGGACGGGAGAGAAACATTCGAATCGCCTTGTAAAGCCGCAAAGGTACGATCGGCTAAGTCAGTAAATGCATCCGCCTTGAGTTGGGCTGCATATTCACGATAAAGCAGTGAATAAGAGGCTGTCGAAAAAGTACCAGGACCTTTTTCGGTCTTCTTATTCAGAACAAATATAACATAACCGTCGCGAGATTTGCGAATCGTACGGGTATAGAAAGAACCTTTAGTTAGGTCGGCCACTTCTTGTAGGGGGGAACTGTTGCTTAGCTCCTCGCTTTCTCTTTTCTCCAGCCCGATTATTTCTCCACGCTTACCCATATCCTGTTCCGAAAAGTCAATCTGGCCAAGTGCAAGGTTGTTCTTGTTGATTAAATCAGACAATTCGGGCGATTCGCGAAGTTGTTCGTAAGAGGAGGCGTATTTTCTATTCAGATCATCACTGAGTTGGTGAAGTTGAAGCAGGAATTTGGAAGCAGCCTCTTTTGCGAAGTCGTTGGCGTCTCTTTCAGCATCAATTCTGTCCCCTTCGATAATTCTTTGACGGACTTCCTCTCGGACATCCTCAAAGGTGACTTCAGCGATCTTTTCACTCGCATTGGATTCGGGGTTAAGGGCTGCAAGAAGATCAATATTTTGGACCGAACTTGCATTGGGATCGCCTTCGCCTACTGGTCCTTGCTCCCCTTCAGAAGCATTACCCTCGAGCACAGGAAAGGCTGGTGGTGGTGGTGGTGGTGGTGGTGGCAAATCAAAGCTCTCCTTGTTGCGCTCAAAATAACTACGAAGGCGTGCCTCGTCAGGCTCAGGAGCAATAGAAAGAAAATCACGTGACCTAAATGTCATTGTGGTGGCATAGGTACGGGCAGGCTCGGCGAAAGCCAAGTCGTTCTTGCGTTCCTCATGAAAATCGGCGAAAGAATCACTTAACTTATCCGAAAATACTAATGCCTCCGAGGAGGAAGAAAAGCTAGGAAAAGATTTCGGTAAACGGAATGGATCCGGAGAAAAAGCAAATACGCCAGAACTTTTGGGGAGAACGGAAAAACCAAAGTCTTGCTTTTCGAGCGATTTTATGAGGTTAGCAGAAAGACTGGCGATGTCCTGCCCCAGGGAAACCTGAATGTTGCTAGCATTGATGTCCACAGCACCCGCAACGAAGACGAACTTCCTTTTTTTGTCGGAATAAGAAACATCAATCGTGTCTCCAGCTTTGGGGAATGCCTTAATTGAGAGGGTGACCAAGTGGGGATCAGTTATGTTGAGATCATCAGCATTGAGCGAGAGAGCTTCGGCATCCCATGCAAAATCATTGATGCGCAAGTCAATTGCAGCTTCCTCGTCTAATACGAAACCGCCCTCTGTGTAAATTTCGTCCACTAGGTTAGCCCTGAAGTGTGAATAAAGGATACTTTCTACAGCCTTAGGGGCAAGATTCCATTTTTCGCCGACGAGATCATATTTTTGAGTGCGGTTCGCATCAATCTCCATAACAGGGTCATTGGATATCAACATTTTGGTAAAGTATTTGTTGGCAGTCTTAATGTCGTATCGGAGAGGAAGAAAGTCCCAATCTTCGGCCAGGGAATTCAAGGCTAATTTCCCTCGAATTGATGTTTGAGAAAAATTTGGCTCATTGATGCCATATAAAATAAATTGGCTCGCTTTTTGGTTTTTGGATTGAACCTGCCAATTCTCAAATTGTTCAAGAAGCTGTTGGTAACGAGGCATGAATTGAGTAATCGAAGACTGTCCACCGTTTCTCATCATTTGCTCAAAGAGGCGTAGTTGTCTTAGATAATTCGAAGCCACTTCTTGGGTCGGATTACTCATGACCTCCCCAAAGGGACTTATCG
>Ga0315321_10002190_pt1 | contig 15165 bp, 7 predicted proteins | sample M180m21515metaG_FD_203464 | JGI IMG/M metagenome (GOLD analysis project Ga0315321, IMG submission 203464) | Ammonia-oxidizing marine archaeal communities from Monterey Bay, California, United States - M1 80m 21515 | ecosystem: Environmental > Aquatic > Marine > Intertidal zone | place: USA... | reverse complement strand
CCTTCGAATGGACGCCAATAGCAAGATAACTCCAATTTTTCACCATTTTCAAATTCTATATTATCCCACACTCGATGTGCCAAATAATGAGTGTCTGTAATTGAATTTTCGCGCCCCAGGATTAGTATTCTTCCTTTTGTGGCAAGTAATTGATTACTTGTGATACTCCGTAACAACCGATTCCCCAGTCCTCGATTATCTGTATCGACCAATGCTGCTTCTTCCATAGGCCCCAATACTTGATCGATCTCATCTGGGATGATGTATGGTAGATTCCAAATTATTAGGTCAAAGGTTTCTTCAAATGGAAATCGCTCAGGACCAATACCACCTTCTTTGATATTTCCGTCAAATCCATTGTCGGACAAGTTACCCTTTGTTGCAGCAACTGCGAAGGGGTTAATGTCACAGCCGCTCACTTTCCATCCCATTGATGAAGCTAGTACACAAAGAGCCCCAGAGCCACTACCGATCTCAAGAAATTTTCGTCCCCTTCCGGGTCCCAATGCAATTATCCTCTTTGCTAAAATGTCGGTATCTTCTCTGGGTGGGTAAACGGTTGTAGGTATAATTAATTTGTAACTGAATCCTTCAAGGGGTGACCATATAGATGCACTCGGGGGGCGTTGTAAACGTTCAACTTCAAGTGCTGCATCTTCGGCAGTAAACACCTCTCTTTCCTGCATGTGCTCAACCTCTCCGTTAGTGCCGAAGCCTTTATGCCTCTTGGCTAGAATCACAGTTTACTGAAGGGCGAGGCTGTTATTTCGGCTGAGTCTTGCTTTCAGATAGCGTATTTTGCTGGCGGAGGTTTTAAGAACCACTTGCAGGTCGGCCACAAAGCCCAAGACATACATTTGGGCCTGTAGCTTAGTCAGGTAGAGCGTCCGGCTTTTAACCGGACGGTCGCGGGTTCGAACCCCGTCAGGCCCGCCTGACAAGTACAGGACCGGTGTATGAAGGGCCTATGGGGGAATTAGTTTGGTAGTTAAGTCCGCAACCAAGAAGCGCTTGATGGAGATGGGAATTGCTGAGGAATACGCTCACAAACTGGCTACGGACCGTAACATGACGGACATCAAAGCCATGCCGGCGGATGAAATTGCATCCTGCCTTGGAGTTTCCAAAGATGATGAAATTTTCACAGGTGCAATGAATGCTCTTGCTGAACTTGGTAACCGCCGCCAAAAGCGCCGTAGCCGTAAAATTACAATTTCAAAGAAAGCCCTCGATGATGACGACATGAATTTGGCTGGAACCAAATTTAATGCGCTAAATCACGTTCTAGTTCCTCATCAGGAACTTGTCCCAGTCGAAGACGAAGAAGAAGCCCTCGCTCCATGGGGACTTCTTGCTCTAGATGAAGAGACAGGTGAACCTCGCCTAGCAAAAGAACTTCTACCGAAGATTCTCATTACCGATCCAGTTGTCCAAGTGATTAAGGAAACAGTTGAATTAGCACGTGAAGCTAAATCTGAAGGTGACGAGGAACATGTTCCTCTTCCAGCAGGTTGGTTATCTGACCGTGTTCTCAAGGTAATCCGTAAATCACCATCCGCTGGCACATCAGTTGCTTATCGACTGATAGTGGAGGGCAGCTGAGCTGAGGTGGTACCATGAAGGAAATTATAGAATCTTTTTTCAGAGAACGTAGCCTGGTTAATCACCAGTTAGCATCATACGATGATTGTATTCCAGCTGGAGATAACTCATTATCTCGTATGGAGAAAATCGTACGTGGAATCCGCGTGGGTACTGACGAGGAAGTTGAAGATGAGAAGGGCGGTTTAGTCAAACTTGACGTAATCGACCAAGACATCATCATCCGTGTCAAAAATATCCAACTCGGTGAACCAACTATTCGTGAAGCAGATGGAAGCGACCACCCGTCATCTCCAATGGAATGCCGACTACGTAAGTTAACTTACATGTCTCCTGTGCGTATGGATTTCACAATCTACCGCAATGGTGTACCAGGGCAGCCTGAGAAAGGTGTCCAAGTTGGAAATATGCCAATTATGGTCCGAAGCCGTAGGTGTAATCTCCACGCTAGCCATATCGCTGGCGATCGTGTACTTCACGCAACAACATCGGATGAAGACCAAAAGATGTTGGATGGACTACTCCGTACCAAGGGCGAAGATCCTCTAGACCCTGGAGGCTACTTTATCATCAATGGTACAGAACGTGTACTAATATCAATGGAAGATTTAGCACCTAACCGTGTTACTGTTGAAATCAATAACAGGTATGCAAAGCAAACAGAAGTCGCTAAGATTTTCTCTCAGAAAGATGGTATGAGAAAGCCACTTACTGTCGAAAAGCGCCGTGATGGTATGTTGATGGTCAAAATCAGTACTGCAGGTACAACTGCAATTCCAGTCGTTCTTTTGATGAGAGCACTGGGGATTGAAAATGACCAAGAATTGTTCCAGGCTATTGCTGGACCAACTGAAACTTTCAAATTTATTGTAGCAAATATCAATGAATTGAAAGATAATGAAGAATATGCTGTCGATTCCCTAGAGGAAGCACATGAGTGGTTGCAAAAGAAGTTTGCAGCAGGACAGCAGAAAGAATACCGTGAAGCACGTGTTACTCAATTACTTGACCGTGAACTTCTTCCTCACTTAGGTGACCAATACGAAGATCGCAAGAAGAAGGCGATTTTCCTAGGTAGAATCGTTCGACAAGTTTTGGAAATGGCTATCACAAGCCGAAAACCAAACGATAAGGATCACTATGCAAACAAGCGTGTTCGCCTTGCTGGAGATTTGATCGAAGATTTGTTCCGTGTTTCAATGGGACAGCTAGCACGCGACCTGAAATACCAACTTGAGCGCCACCACAACAGAAAGCGCGAATTGAAAATCACATCCTGTCTTAGACCGGATGTTCTAACTAGCAAAATTATGCATGCTCTAGCAACTGGAAACTGGGTTGGTGGAAGATCTGGTGTTAGCCAACTTCTAGACCGAACTACTTTCTTGTCAGCATTATCACATATGCGCCGTGTAACAAGTCCACTTGTCCGAAGTCAACCGCATTTCGAAGCACGTGACCTGCACCCGACACAGTGGGGACGATTATGTCCTAACGAGACCCCTGAAGGTCAAAACTGTGGTCTGGTAAAGAACGCAGCACAGATGATCGATATCTCAGAAGCAGTACCTGAAACAGAAATCCGAGCACGCTTGGATGAAATGGATGTATTCCAGCCTGATGATTGGACAGATGGTGACAGAATTCACGTTAATGGTGACATTTACGGAATCCACAAGCGTGGTAAGAATCTTGTAACTCAGTTCAAGAATGCACGTCGCCGTGGAGCAATTCGCCCTGAAGTTTCTATTCGTTATGATGCTCCAAACCGTGATATCTTCATCAATACAGATAAGGGACGAATTCTACGTCCTGTTCTAATTCTATATGATGGGGCACCACGCCTTACACAGAAGCACCTTGAGATGGTATCTGCTGGTGAACTAACCTTCAATGATTTAGTTAATGAAGGGGTAGTTGAGTGGGTAGATGCAGAGGAAGAAGAAGACCTCTACATCTCTCCTCGTCCGTTTGTTCTACCTGAAGTAGTACCTGAAGGAAATGAATTCGCTGGACGCCCACTGAGTCATTCTGCAGTTACTTGGCTGAACCTTGGTGAGCCTGCTGCAACCTCTGCTAAGTTACAAGCTAATGTAACTCTACCAAATGGTGAAAAAGCCGTTGCAGTATTCGATGTAGATTTGCTCTACACTCCAGAACACACACATTGTGAAATTGATCCACAGTTGGTTCTAGGAGTATGTGCTTCGCTAATCCCTTATCCAGAACACAATTCTACACCACGTGTTACTGGTGGTACAGCAATGGTCAAGCAATCTTTGGGTCTACCAAGCGCAAATTACCGTCTGCGCCCAGACACAAGACTGCACATCTTACATTACCCACAGCGTTCTATAACTCATACCCAGGCAATGGATACAACAAAGTTCGATAGCCGCCCAGGTGGACAGAACTTCATTGTTGCAGTAATGAGTTTGCATGGATATAACATGCAAGATGCTGTAATTATGAACCGTTCTAGTATTCAACGTGCACTTGGACGTTCTACTTTCAACCGCACATACAATGCAGAACGCCGTCGTTTCCCAGGTGGTCAAGTTGAAGAAATTGAAATCCCAGGTACAGGTCTTGAAGAAGTTAAGGGTCTGAAGCCAGTTGGAGCTTACGATCACCTCGAAGGTGACGGATTACCACTTCCAGAAAAGTATCTTGAAGGTGGAGATGTACTAGTTGGAAAGACAAGCCCTCCTCGTTTCTTAGAGGAAACCGGAGCAGGAGCATTCCTACAAGCACAGGAACGCCGTGAATCATCAATGCCAATTCGTCATGGTGAGAAAGGATGGGTTGAGAATGTATTCGTTACAGAATCTCTAGATTCTGGACGTCTAGTTCGAACCATGGTCCGTTCACACAAAGTACCGGAAGTTGGAGACAAGTTTGCTTCACGTCACGGACAGAAAGGAGTTATCGGTCGTCTAGTTGACGCTGAAGACCTACCATTCACTCGTGATGGTATCGTACCAGACCTGATTATCAACCCGCACGCTATTCCATCTCGAATGACTGTAGCACACGTTCTAGAGATGATTGGTGGCAAAGTCGGTTCCCTTGAAGGAAGGAGAATCGATGGTACTGCATTCCGTGGAGAAAAAGAAGGCAGTCTACGTGACAGCCTAGTTCGAAATGGTTACGACCACACAGGTCGAGAACCAATGATTAACGGAGAAACCGGTGAAACATATCCAGCAGATATTTTCGTTGGATGTATCTATTACCAGAAGTTGCACCACATGGTATCTGGAAAGATCCATGCTCGCAGCCGTGGACGTGTACAAATTCTGACCCGTCAGCCAACTGAAGGACGTGCTCGACAGGGTGGTCTAAGGTTTGGAGAAATGGAACGTGACTGTCTGATTGCTCATGGTGCATCTATGGTCATCAAGGACCGTTTGCTAGATGAGTCCGATGGTATCGACTTATTCGTCTGTGCACAATCTGGACACGTCGCATGGTTTGATCCAAAACGTCGTACATATGTATCACCAATTCATGGTGATGGAGCTGAAGTCTACAAGGTACAGACTTCATATGCATTCAAGTTACTACTGGATGAGATGAAAAGTCTCGGAGTGGCAATGCGTCTAGAACTGGAGGACCGCAGATGAGTCGAAATAGCACAACAATGATTCCAAAGAGAATCGCAAGCATCAGATTTGGATTGATGGACCCAACAGAAATTCGTAAGATGTCATCTGTTGAGGTAAAGACTGCAGATACCTACAAGGACGATGGTCACGCTTACCGTCAAGGATTGATGGACCCTCACATGGGTGTTATTGAGCCAGGGCTTCTTTGCCCAACTGACAACTGTAAGTATGACGAAAGTCCTGGTCACTTTGGTCACATACAACTTGAATTACCTGTAATACACATCGGTTTCGTTAATCTGATTAAGACAGCATTGAAGGCTACATGTAACTCTTGTAGCAAGATTTTGTTGCACGATGCTGAAGGTACTCACCCTTCTAACCCTGGACTTTCTGAGCAAGATTTCTACCGAGCCCGTGTCCGTGATTTGATTACAAAGCACGGTGTAGGTTCAACTGAATTCTCTAAGATCATCAAGGAGATTGAGAAGAAAACATCAGAAGCTAAGCGTACCATTTGTATGCACTGTAAGTCCCAACAAGGTAAGATTGTCCTTGACAAGCCTACTACCTTCAAGGAGAATATTGCAGCCCAAGGTGGCGGCAAAGCGATTGAAAGAAAATTAAACGCTCGTGATATTCGTGAGTGGCTCCAAGGAATTCCTCAAGAGCACTTAATTTTCTTAGGAATGCACAAAGAAAACCGCCCAGAATGGATTATTTTGAAGGTTCTTCCAGTTCCACCAATTACTGTAAGGCCTTCAATTACTCTGGACTCTGGAGATCGTTCAGAAGATGACTTGACTCACAAATTAGTTGACGTTCTAAGAATTAATCAGCGTCTACGTGAAAACCGTGACGCCGGTGCTCCTCAGTTGATTGTTGAAGATTTGTGGGAACTATTACAGTACCACGTAACTACTTACTTTGATAATCAAACCAGTGGAATTCCACCAGCAAGGCACCGCTCTGGACGAACACTAAAGACACTAACACAGCGCCTGAAGGGTAAGGAAGGACGATTCCGTTCCAACCTTTCCGGTAAGCGTGTTAACTTCTGTGCACGTTCTGTTATCTCGCCAGATCCTTATCTTGGTATCAATGAAGTTGGAGTACCAACTAAGATTGCTAAGGAGCTGACAGTTCCTATTAGAGTAACAACTCGAAACAGAGAACAAATGCGTCAAATGATCCTTCGTGGACCAGATGTACACCCGGGTGTGAACTACGTAATTCGTGGCGATAACCGTCGTGTAAGAATTAACGAACGTAGCCGTCTTATCAATGCAGGTTACCGCTGTCACAATCCTGAATGTATGGAAGAGACAACAACAAGGTTCGACCTACATTCCGTTCTTCCGGCACCTAACTTCCTACCAGGACTTGTAGTAAAGAAATTCATTACTCGTGATGGTGCAATTGCAGATGGAGAGGAATTAGTCACATATGCAATCGATGAAGCAGCAACTATCGCAAACCTTCGTGGAGAAGATGTTGATGGAACACCATTAGCAGAAGATGACCCACGTGCAGTACTACACCACCGTTGGAAGTTCGAACTTGCAAACCCAGACTCGGAATACCCAGAGCATCTAGATGTTGCTTGTCCACACTGTGGAAGTCCGGACAATGAGTGGGACGAAAGAACTCGTGTCGAAGATCGCTTAGCGACAGTTGACATGAACCGAAACCCAAAGCCTGGTTTACTTGTTGAAAGACACTTAATCGATGGAGATGTTGCAATCTTCAACCGACAACCTTCATTGCATCGTATGTCAATGATGGTTCATGAAGTTCGTGTAATGGAAGGACACACTTTCAGATTCAATCTGGCAGTATGTACTCCATACAACGCTGACTTCGATGGTGATGAAATGAACCTGCACGTAATTCAAGGAGAAGAAGCACGTGCTGAAGCTAAGATTTTGATGCGTGTACAGGAACATATCCTGACACCTCGATATGGTGGAGCGGTTATTGGTGGAATTCACGACCACATTTCTGGCGCATACCTTCTATCGAGACCAGATACTCAAATCTCAAAGCGTAACGGCCTAGAAGTTCTTGGTAACATTGGTTATACTGGTGAACTACCAAAGGTCTACAAAGGCCCTAGCGGCGAATATTTCAAAGGTGAGGATTTAATTTCTGTAATCATACCAAATAATATCCATCTACGATTCCGTAGCCGTTCAAATGACGACGTTGTTGTCAAGAACGGAAAGGTATCTGGAACTCTAGATAAGCGTGCAATTGGCGCTGAAGACGGCCGTCTTCTTGACGCGATTGTACAGACAAATGGTTCGACTAAGGGCGCTAAATTCCTAGATGAGTTCACTCGTCTATCTATTGCAGCATGTACTTCACTTGGTTTCACAACTGGAATTGACGATGAAGATCTCTCGGAGAAAACACTTAGTGAAATCGAAGGACATAACGCAAAAGCACGTGCTGAAGTCCAGGTAGAACTTGATAAATTCGGTAAAGATGGCCGTGGATATGAAGCACGTCCAGGGCGAACTCCAAAGGAAACCCTTGAAGAGAACATCATGGTTATTCTAGATCTTGGTAAGCAAGCTGCAGGAGATGCGGCTAAGGACGAACTATTCTTGACTCGAAACAATACTGCGGTTGGAATGGCTATCTCTGGAGCACGTGGTTCCATGGATAACTTGACTATGATGGCTGGAAGTATTGGACAAGCAAAGGTTCGTGGTGCAAGATTAGAGCGTGGTTACCACCAGCGTGTTCTGCCTCACTTCAAGCGTGGCGGACTTGGTGCACCAGAGAAGGGATTCATCTCTTCTTCTTTCAAGCGTGGACTTGAGCCTACAGAATTCTTTATGCTATCTGTTTCTGGACGTGAATCACTTGTTGATACAGCGGTCAGAACAAGTAAGTCCGGATACATGCAGCGCCGTTTGATTAACGCAATGGATGATTTGAAGGTTTACAATGATGAAAATTTGTCAGTTAGAAATACTGCAAATAGAATCATACAATTCTCATATGGGGAGGATGGAATCGACCCTAGCCGTGGTGTGCATGGTAAGCCGTTCAACATCGATGTTGTAGTCGATGAGGCACTAGGCACAGACGGGCCAGTCAAAACCAGGGAAGAAGAATATCATGACAGTGATGACAAGGACTTCTCCCATGGAATTGGCGAAGGAGATTCTGAAGCAGCAGCAGGGGGTGCTGAGTGATGGTAGTAAAGAGTGCAACAAAGAAGAAGCTCATGGATATGTTAGTCCCTGAAGAATTTGCTCACAAGCTGGCAGATGACCGCAAGTGGGATGACGTAAAGGTACTAACTGCACAAGAAATTGCTCAGTTCTGTGAAACAGATTCTGATACAGCGGCAAGAATTCATGGAATTATTACCGGTGCATCTTCATCTAGCCGCGATTCTACAGGTGGCGACAACTCAGAAACAACTTCTGTCCGTCTTCGTCGTGGAACACGCCGCCGCCGTACTGCAAAAGCTGTACAAGAATTGGAATCATATGATCCTGAATTGAAGTTGGCTACTTATGTCGATGAACTTGCAGATGATCCAGTTTTCATTTCAATTAAAGCAGCAGCCGAATCTCTGGGTCTGAAATTTTCTCAGATGACTATCCACGATTTGACTGTCGCAGTACATGACCGTGAAATTTCTAAGTTGACTAAGAAAAAGGCTGAGGCACTAGTTATTGAGGCAGGAAAAGCTCAGGATATGGCAATGATTGATCCGTTCGAAGCAGCAGGAATTATTACTGCGCAATCGATTGGTGAACCAGGTACACAGATGACTATGCGTACTTTCCACTATGCTGGTGTTGCTACTGTTAACGTAACACAAGGTCTTCCTCGTATTATTGAGATTGTTGACGCCCGTAAGGTACCGAATACTCCAACTATGACTATTCGTCTTAGTGGAGTAAACAGTACGTCTGCAGATGCGGCACGTAAACTTGCAGCATCAATTGAAATTACAACTACTGTAAATATTGCAGATATTGAAACTGATGTCGCACAGCGCCGTCTAGTTCTGAAATTGAAGAAAGGTAATCTAAAGCAGAAGGGAATGACTCCTGCTGAAGTAAAGGACAAACTCGAGCGTGCACTTCGACTATATGTTGAGGCTGACAAAGAGAAGAATCCTTCTGTATTGACCCTCATACCAGGAGTTCAAACTGAAGATGACATGAAGACTCTTGCAGAGAACCCACCTTCCTACACAGAATTACTGCAGTTGGAAGACAAGATCAAAGACATGCGCTTGAAGGGAGTTCCAAATGTTGAACGTGCAAACGTACAACTTGACGACAAGACTGGCGAATATTATCTGTCGACTATTGGTAGTAATCTGTCAAGAGTGTCCGACATGGAAGGAATTGACCGTGCACGTACATACACTAACAACATTATCGAAATCTACGAATATCTAGGTATTGAAGCAGCACGCCAAGCAATTATCGATGAATTGCAAGCAACACTTGATGGAGCACGTCTAGAAGTTGACGTACGCCACTTGTTGATGGTAGCAGATGTAATGACTAGTGAAGGGGAAGTTCGTGCTATTGGACGCCACGGTGTGTCTGGAACCAAGCACTCTATCCTTGCTCGTGCAGCATTCGAAGTAACTGTTAACCACCTACTGAAGGCTGGAATTATCGGTGAAAAGGATAACCTAACCGGTGTTGCAGAGAATATCATTGTAGGACAACCGATCAGCCTGGGTACTGGTTCTGTACAATTATACTACATCCCAGAAGAAGACAAAAAAGGCAAAAAGTGAAATTCAACATTGAGAAGCAAAGTGTGGAGGAATGAAATATGGATATTAGTAGACAATTGAAGATTGCAAGTACGACCGGTAAACTGTTGTTTGGACAACGCCAAGCAGTAGATGCATGCGCTAAAGGGGATGCTAAGTGCATCATTCTAGCTGCAAACTGCCCGCAAGGGTATGTGGATGAACTTTCAGCAAAGCACCCTGGAATAACCATACACCGAACAGGTATGGTTAACCGCGATTTAGGTGTTGCATCTGGAAAACCATTCAGCGTCTCTACAATTACAGTACTAGATGCGGGTGAATCCGAATTGTTGACACTTAGTGGCAATCTAGCGTGAAACTAAAGACATCGGTTTTCTCGCAAGACTATGGCCCTTGATTTGGTCGCTGTTTTGAAACGGTTAGGTGTTAACCTCGATTTTGATTCAGCACCTAACGCTCATCCTGGAGTAATTTCATGGTTAGGGCGTTTGTATGACGTATCGCCTGAACATTTTCACATGGGAATGTCTGATGGAATGGATGTCTGGACTTCAGGGCAAGGTTTTGCACCGCTTGATTTAGCTGGAATTGAAACATGGCTATTCGATGCACCTAGTGGTGACCACCTCATAATAGCAGAACGGAAAATTACATTTGATCTCAAAGATACTCCGCAGCGTAATGAACGCTCACTGACTATTTGGACTCAGAATGATTTAGCTGCATTTATTGGCCATTCAGTTCTTGATGGTAGTCTTGTTATAATCGATGAAGAAGAATTAGTTACGAATGAAACAGAGCCTGAAATGTTTGCAGGTACTGGGCCATTTACGCTCAAGCCGAGGAATGATTTCACGCAACTTGATAGCGAAGGCCTAGATATTTCAATGGCTAAGCCAGTATTGATTCCAGGGAAAGTTCACAATGTTAGAGGTCTTCTAAAAGGACCTGCTGAAGATGAAATTTCACGATGGGTCTTGAATTGTGGTGGCCTCTATCTTCTTCATGAAATAGAATTACTAGAGAGGTCTCCATTGCTGAACCAAGAATATCTGGAAATTAATTCCGAACCGGATTTTTCAGAAATCCTTTCAGAGAGAAGAGCGCATTCAGATGGAATGGGAGACTTACTAAGGTGGTGGAGGTTTGAAAACGAGGGTGCGAACATAGAGACATACGACGTGTTAGTACCTGCTCACATAAGCCGTGATGCATCGGGATCTAAATGGATTCTAGATGGTGTAACTGGAACTCTTCATCGAAACTTGTAATCAAAGGCTTCATCTGTCTGGGCCATGACCGTAGGTCATGCGCAATCGTTCTGTATTGAGCCTAGCAATAACTGTTCTACTATTGGGGAGTCTTATCCCAGTCACAAATAGTCCCGTTCTTGAAGATTCCAATAATGTGTTCTTTGCAGATTCTGAACCCGAAATGCTAGTGCAGGCAGGTACTGCAAACGGGCATGTTAATGGATCACAAATCGAAGCAACACCAAATGGATGGGTAATTTCAGGTGATACTAGAAATTCTTTGACTTTTGGTGGATTCCAATTACAGGCTACCTCGGTATACAATACCCAGTTAGATGCAGATTCATACATTGCATCCGTAGATCAGCAAGGCAATTGGCAGTGGGCTTTGATGCCAGATGCAACCCAGGGATTAACATTGATTACATCTATGACTAGTTCAATTGGCGGCGATATATTTGTTGGCGGTTTAATCTTCGGAGACGTAACTTTTGGTAGCACACAATTGAGTGCTCAGAATGGTTACGGTGATGGTTTCATTGCAAAGGTTGGTCCAATGGGGCAATGGATGTGGGCAATTGCATTCGATACTGCTACTAATTCTGCAGGAAACAGTAGTATTGTTACCGGATTAGCATCAGCACTTTCTGGTGATTTAATTGTTTCAGGAACTCAAAAAGGATATACTGATTTTGGAGGTATAACTGCAAATAATTCGGATTCGGAAATTTTTATTGTTAGTCTCGATGGTAACTCTGGTTTATTGAATTGGGTTACAACTGCAGGTGGAATCGGTAATGATGAGGGTGGACCTGTTGGTGTGGATTCAATGGGTACAATTTGGCAAGCAGGAACAACAGATGGAACATTTTCTGCTAATGCTAAATCGCACCAAGCAGTTAGTCAAGCAGATACCATAATTGTAAAATGGAGTTCACAGGGCATAGTCCAAGACGTAATTGGACTCTCTAGCGGTACTAGTGAAATCAATCTCCCGCACGATTTAATTGTTACACAAACAGATGACATAGTTGTTTCAGGTGTATTCCTCGGTTCCCTAGATGCTGGAAATCAAAACACACTTTCCGACAAAGGTAATGGTGATGGTTATGTCGTCAAAATTTTGAAATCGGGGGCATCATCTTGGGCTACAAGCGCAGGCGGTAGTTCTGCTTTGGAGAGAGTTTACTCAATTGCAGAAACAGCGAATGGTGATTTTATTGCAGGTGGAATGATTTCAAGTTCTGCAGATTTTGGAATTCATGTTACCAATACCAACGGAGGTCTAGATCTCTACATGGCCCAACTTGATAGCATGGGAACTTGGCAATGGGTTGAGAATTTGGGAGGAACTGCTGATGATTTATTTGCTGATTTAGCACTCAATATGAGTGATGTTCCAGCAGCTTTAGGTTCGTTCCAATCTACTATCAATAAGGGTACACAATCTGTGACCAGTTCTGGTGGACTTGATTTGATTATTTGGAGTCTTGATCCCATAAATAATGCTGACAAGGACAATGATGGAGTTAATGACTTAACCGATAATTGCCCTAATACTAACAATCCTCTACAATATGATAGTGACCTTGATGGCGATGGCGATGAATGTGACTATGACGATGACAATGATGGAATCACAGATAATTCTGGTGATGACTGCCCACGGGGTGGCGCTTGGAATTGGACTAGTAATTCAACTACTGACTTTGACAATGATGGCTGTAAAGATTCCAGTGAAGATGATGATGATGATAATGATGGGATTGATGACACAGACGATGTATGTTTGAGTTCATACGCTCCTCCTCGTAATTGGTGGATTTCTGATTCTTCTAATGATATAGATAGTGATGGCTGCAGAGATGCTGATGAAGATCTTGATGATGATGGAGATGGCTTTGATGATGCTGCAGATGATTGTAACAAGATAACAGGTACTTCGACACTTGGGTCATACCAAGGGTGCGTAGATACCGATGGAGATGGCTGGGCAGATCTTGAAGACACCTGTCCTAATTCAGCAGGTAATTCCACATTAGGTGGTGCAATTGGTTGTCCTGACAATGATGGGGATGGTTGGTCAGATGATGATGATGCCTTTGATAATGACCCGACCCAATGGGACGACTCAGATGGCGACGGTTATGGTGACAACCAAGACGGAACTAATCCTGATGCTTGTATCAATGTTGCAGGAACCTCAGTTCTAGATAGATATGGTTGTCCAGACCCGGACAGTGATGGCTATTCATCAGAGGATGTAGGCTGGACTGTCGAAGACGGTGCAGATGCGTTCCCACTCGATGAGACACAATGGTCAGATTGGGATGAGGATGGATTCGGAGATAATTTTGCTAACATCTCTTGGCTAGATCGAAATACGAATTGGCCAGGAGAATATTATCAGTATGCAAGAGATCAAGATTCATGTCCAACTTTACCAGGAACTTCTTGGCAAGATGATATTCTTGGATGTCCTGATAGTGACGGTGATGGTTGGGCGAATTTCATGGATGGATTCCCTAGTGACCCCGATGAACATCTTGATTCAGATGGTGATGGTGTCGCAGATGGTGCAGATGCATGCCCGAACGTGGCGGGTAATTCAACGAGCGACATTCTTGGCTGTCCAGACTATGATGGTGATGGCTGGGCCGACCCGGAAATTGGAACAGATTGGAGTCCTATGGACCCCACTCAATGGCTAAATTCGGATGGAGATCAATATGGAGATAATCCAACCGGAACAAATCCTGATTTCTGTCCCGAAGAGGTAGGATACTCATTCGAAGGCAATGTCCTTGGATGCGTAGACACCGATGGTGATGGATGGGCAGATCTTATCGATAAGTTCCCGAATGAGCCAACTCAATGGAATGATTCAGATGAAGATAGTTTTGGTGACAACCCTAATGGAAAGAATGCTGATGAGTGTCCTGATATAGCAGGCGTATCCGAGGAAAACGGATGTGAAGCAATTGTTGAAGATTCTGCATCTAGTAGCATTTTGACTTATGGTGGAATTACTGTCGGTGTACTGCTAGTGATTATTGTCATTGGATTGTTGATAATACGTGGAAGAGAATCTGATGGACTGGACAAGACCTGGGATGCAGGTCATGGGATGCCAGATATGAACGCACAACCAGCAATGCCGGACATGTCTGCAATGCCAAACCAAGGATTGTATGCTCAGCAACAGGTTGCTGCACAACCTACCGTGCAAGCAAATGTAGGATTATATGAGCAGCACGTAACTCAACATACAGGTCCTGCACTTTCCAGCCTACCAGGCAACATGGAAATTGCACCTCAACATGTGGCTCCAGTTGAGCCAACAGTTGTTCAACAGTGGACTGATGACAATGGGCACACCTGGAGGTCCATGAGTGATGGAAGTACACTATGGTGGAATGGTGCCGATTGGCAGCGAACTTGAAGCCGTGATTATTGAAAAGTGAGGGGTTTTGATGGTTACAGTTACCTTACTGGGCAGTGCTCAGGACGGTGGAGTTCCACAAGTTGGATGCGATTGTTGTATCGACCTCGAAGAGCGTTATCCTGTTTCAATCGGATTGACAGATGCGGAAGGTGGCAATCATTTGTTTGAGGCTACAAGGCACTTGGGTCAGCAATTACGAATCTGGGGTACGAACAAAGTGGATTCGTTATTCTTGACACATGCACACTTTGGCCATGTCGATGGTTTAGGACTATTTGGAAAAGAAACGATGAATGCCCAAGGAATTTCACTTCATTGCTCTAAGAGTATGCTAGACCTTATTGAGAGAACACCAAATTGGTCCATACTGCTATCGCACGGAGTTTTCAATCCAAGAACTGCCGCCTTTGTACAGTTACCTGGGGTGAGTGTTGAGGCGATTGAAGTTCCACATCGTGCAGAACTTTCAGATATGCATGCTTACTTGATTAA
>Ga0315321_10002189_pt1 | contig 15166 bp, 16 predicted proteins | sample M180m21515metaG_FD_203464 | JGI IMG/M metagenome (GOLD analysis project Ga0315321, IMG submission 203464) | Ammonia-oxidizing marine archaeal communities from Monterey Bay, California, United States - M1 80m 21515 | ecosystem: Environmental > Aquatic > Marine > Intertidal zone | place: USA... | reverse complement strand
TTGGGAGTACCAAAAACCAAAACATTAATCATGTCAATTATGATTATTTCTTTAATGCCAATTGGAATTTTATTTTCTGAAATAAAAGACCGTCCGGTCTTTTATTACCTCATATTCTGTGCTTTAATGATCCTCATTGCACTAGTGATGTTAATACCTGCGAAAAACAAAAGTGCATTTAACTCAATCAACACGATGTATAAAATAATCCTGATTCTTTCGGTTTTTGCCATTACCCTGGCTTAATCGTGCTGCCTAAAATCAATCTTCCTTAATTAATTTAAATTCTACCCTTCTATTGCGCTGACGATTTTCTGGATTATCCGTACCATCTGGATTACTATTAGGCACTAAAGGCCTACTTTCACCGAAACCATTTGGGACCAACCGTTCATTTTCAACTCCCATCACGTGAAGGATTTTTTTGATTTTATCAGCTCTGGCTTTTGAAAGATAAAGGTTGTAATTATCAGAACCTTTTGAATCTGTATGACCTTCGATCATTACTTTTACATTTGGATGTGTATTTAGGTAACTAAATACCAATTCTATATCTGGTCTGGACTTTTCCAGCACTTTTGTTCGGTCAAAATAAAATTCTAAATTTTTCAACACCAAGGTTCTTCCTTCATTCAAAGTTTTATTCACTTCAAATTGTAAATCATTTAGCCTTTCCTCACTTATTTGAGATTGAACATCAATATTGATTAAATGAACAATATCCGCATCGTGCTCTTCTTGAACCTCTGAAACTTGGTTGTCTGTAATAGAATCTTTTTTAATGGTAATGCGATCTCCCTCGTGAACTACTAATCTTCCTATTTCTTTGAATTTACTAACATCGTCTAAAGCAATTCTTTCACTGGCCAATAACCCTTGTATATCATAGGTCACTTCATAAGTATGGCCAGGCTTCATAACGAATAAAAATTTCCCAGTAGCCTTGTTGGGTCGATATTCTCCTGATACTTCACCGGTACTTTCATCATAAACAGTTATCACAATATCATTCACTACATTTCCTATAGAATCTACCGCCGTTCCTTTATAAATTATCAATGCTTTTTCCTCCTTATCAACCAAGCCAATGATGTAAATATCCTGATCTCCCATTCCACCTTCTCTAAAGGATGAAAAATAAGCTCGTTTTCCGTCAGCTGTTGGAACAAAAAACACATCATCTCCTGTTGTGTTAACTGGATAACCAATATTTACAGGCCTTTCCCATTCTCCACCCGGATCTAATCTCGATTGAAAAACGTCAAATCCTCCCATCGTGTTGTGGCCTTCCGAAGAAAAATATAATGAAGTACCATCAGGATGTAAAAACGGACTTTCTTCATTAAAAGCTGTATTAATCGACGAACCTGCGTTTTCTACAGGCAGCCATTCACCTTCACTTCCTTTCCGCATAAACCAGATGTCACGCCCGCCAAATCCACCCGGTCTATCAGACACAAACGCAACCAATCGCCCATCAACACTTAAATTTGCATGGGTCTCCCAATATTCAGAATTAATTTCGGAAGCTAAAGGAGTAGGTTTAGACCATTCTCGGCCACTCAAATATGACTCATATATTCCCCCATCATGTTCATCTGTCTTATATAGGTACATGTGTTGGCCATCTGCAGATAAATACAAGCAAGCTTCGTGAGATTTTGTGTTTATATTAGAATGAATCAATTCTGGATCAGACCATGCATCCTCTTTTGCAGTATCTGTACGATAGCTAACATAAATATCTTCGAAAAAATTACCGTCTTCTCCCCTTTTCGGGTTCACTCCGTCACCTCTTCTTGATGTGAAAATCATGATGGATTCATCGGCATTTACGATAGGTCGGTACTCCGGGAATATGCTATTTAAAGAATTACTCATTGATCGAAGAGTCATCTCGGTTGGGTTCGCTTTCAAAGACATGGCATTTCGTGTAATTCTTATGTCTCTTTTGACTCCTTCTAATTCTACCTTATTGTTGGCGTCAACAAATTCCTGGTATTCAAAATACATATCTAGCGCCAAGCTAAACTGATAATCAGCATGATAGGCTTGCCCCATAAATCGAATAGCCTCTATCGGTGCCCTTTTCTCTTTATAATTTCCAGACGAATAGAATGGTGTTATATTCTTTTTCACATCTGATAGAACGTACTTAAAATAAGGTATTGCTTTGTACTTTTCATAGGAGGTATTTAAATAGCAATAACCAATCATCGATTTAATATTGGCATTTTTCTGATTCGTCTTTTCCAATTCAAACAATATTGGTAAAGCAGAATAAAAATTTTCATTTTCCATGAAAGTTGCTGCCTTAACAAATTCCTCTTTAAAACTTTGAGAATAGGTAACAACAGTCGTAAGGAAAATAAATATGCCTATGATTGATAACTTATTCATTAAAAAATGGTGTTAATTGTTTCATTAAAAAGTCCGGGGCAACTCTAGGCTTCATCGATATTTTATCTAAAAATACTAATTTAGTATTTGCAGTATTTATTAACTCCCCCTTCTCGTTGTACGTTTCATATTCGAACTCAATACGAATACCAGGTATTTTTTTTATAGTCGTTTTTATCTTTAGGTTTTCATCATAAAAAGCAGGTTTCAAGTATTTAATTGAATAATCTGTTACTGGCAGCAGCACTCCTTGAATTTCCATGTCCTTATATGAAACTCCTAAGGTTCTCAATGCTTCAACTCTGCCAACCTCAAAGTACTGCGCATAATTTCCGTAATAGCAATAACCCATTTGATCCGTCTCTGCGTACCTAACTCTAATTTTAATTTCGGAATAGAACATTTCTTATTACTTATCTAAATTTACTATTATTGTTTGCTATGCAAAACCTATTACACCTAATCCTTTTAACCATAGTGTTGTTAGCATCATTAGGATGTGCAAATTTTCGAGTAGTAAATAATGCCGTAGAAAACCGCTCAATTAACGATACCATCCCAGACGACATAAAAACATTAAGTAGCTTTTCTGATTACAAAGAATCGATTGATAGTGCTATGAATATACGGATAGGGACATCCTCCTCTCTAATGCTAAAAGGGTCTCCGGAAGGGAAACTAGGTAATTTTTGTGCTGATTTAATTTATATACAATCGGAAAGGTGGAATATACAGCAAACAGGACAATCAAATCAAATAGATTTTGCATTACTAAATAATGGAGGGTTAAGAGTTCCTATCGACTCGGGAGAAATTACAGTACGAAATATTTACGAATTAATGCCTTTTGAAAATGAAATTGTTATTGTTGATATTTCAGGAGAAAGAATGCACGAATTAATCCGATATATTGAGAGAAAAACCACGGGAAATGGAAGGAAATCTGGTGTGCCCGTGTCGCGACATTTAAGGATTCAATACAATTCAAGCAATACTACTCATTTTAAATGCCAAATAAAAAGTCAACCCTTCGACGAAACCAGAACGTACAAAGTGGCAACTTCTGATTATTTGGCAAAAGGAGGCGATGAAATGTTTTTTTTTTCAACACCGATACAATTTAATAAAACCGGGATTAAATTAAGAGATGCCTTTATTAATTTAATTCAAGAAAATGATAAGAAGGGAATTGTCATCAATGGCGCATTAGACCAAAGAATCATCTATGAACCATAATAGGCGAGAATTTATTAAAACCATGGGGCTTGGAACGGCAGGACTGTTTGCGCTTAGCTCATTTGACATTACTCGACTAGCAGATCAAGTGGATTTAATTCGCTTAACCATTGTACATACCAATGACATGCACAGCCAAATTGAGGCTTTCCCGATTGGGCATAAAAAATATTCGGGAATGGGAGGCATGGCCAAAAGAGCATCCATCATTCAATCAATACGAGAGGAATCAGCTCACATGCTACTATTCGATAGTGGTGATATTTTTCAAGGAACACCTTACTTTAATTTTTTTGGAGGCGAAGTCGAACTAAAATTAATGAGTGAAATGGGCTACGATTGTGCCACCATGGGCAATCATGATTTTGATAACGGCTTAATTGGTTTTGAAAAAATGTTACCTCATGCCAACTTTCCTTTTGTTACATCCAATTATGATTTTTCTGACACTATCCTTGATGGTAAAACTTATCCCTACCGAATCTTTAAGAAGGGTCCTTTAAAGATTGGTGTTTTTGGAATTGGTATTAAATTACAAGGACTTGTAAATAAAGATCTTTACGGTGACACCGTACATCTGGACGAAATACTTACAGCAAATACGACTGCTAAAATATTGGTTGATAGGGGTTGTGATTTTGTCATCTGCTTGTCTCATCTAGGCTATCGCTACGATGATAATAAAATAAGTGATCTGGAGCTAGCAAAAAAAACTTGCAACATTGATCTTATTCTTGGCGGGCACACACATACATTTCTGGAACAACCTACATCCATACAAAACAGCGAAAACCAAGCTATACTTGTTAATCAGGCAGGATGGGCTGGTTTAGCCATAGGTAAATTAGACTTCTTTTTTGAAAAAAGTTCAAAAAGAAAGTGGGATAATAACACGGCATTGTTCACAAATAAAAACTGTGCCAAAAAAATTATTTAATCCGAAGTAAATTATTTTAAAAAAGCAATACCAAATTCGTTTTTTTTATAACTTTTTTATCCAAATATTTGTTCTGTGATAATTAAGAAGGCTACTTAACTAAGCGATTCCCTTAATTATCGTGAGCACATTGGATTAACTGACCTTTTAACTTTTTATCGTATGAAAAAAAACCATGAATCTGTATGGACAAATTGCTTGTCCGTCATAAAAGACAACGTTAGTTTACAGAGTTATAAAACATGGTTTGAGCCGATAAAATCGGTCAAAATAAAAAACAGCATTTTAACCATACAGGTGCCATCACAATTTTTTTATGAGTGGCTGGAGGAACACTATATTGAGCTTTTAAGGAAAACCATTCGGAAAGAAATTGGGCCGGATGCAAAACTAGAGTACAGTATTGTGATGGAGAACAACGCTAGAAGTACTAATCCTTATACAGTAAAGATTCCAACTACCAATACAAAGGCTTTAAAGAATCCTTCCGTTTCAATGCCTTTAGATGTAAGTAAGAATCCTATTAAAAACCCATTTATTATCCCTGGATTAAGGAAAGTCAATGTAGATTCTAACCTAAATCCAAATTATTCATTTGAAAACCTAGTAGAAGGAGATTGTAATCGTTTGGCAAGATCTGCAGGATATGCCGTTGCTAACAAACCTGGTGGTACAGCATTCAATCCCTTACTTATATACGGTGGAGTTGGATTGGGGAAAACACACTTAACACATTCTATCGGTATTGGAATTAAAAATAAATTCCCGAATAAGACTGTTCTATATGTTTCTTCAGAAAAATTCACTCATCAATTTATTGATGCGGTAAAAAACAATAACACGAATGATTTCATTCATTTCTATCAAATGATTGACGTGTTATTAATCGATGACGTTCAATTCTTTGCAGGGAAAGAAAAAACACAAGACGTGTTCTTTCATATTTTCAATCATCTGCACCAGACAGGGAAACAATTAGTTCTGACTTCAGATAAACCACCAGTTGAAATGCAGGGCATGGAGCAAAGGCTTCTGTCTCGCTTTAAATGGGGATTATCAGCAGATCTTCAAGTACCAGACCTTGAAACAAGAATTGCTATTCTTCAAAAGAAAATGTACTCTGATGGTATTGATTTGCCAAAAGAAGTCGTCGAGTATTTGGCTTACAGCATATCAAGTAACATTCGAGAATTAGAAGGAGCATTAATTTCTCTCATTGCGCAGTCCTCTTTAAATAAAAAGGCCATTACATTGGATCTTGCCAAACAAATGATAGATAAATTTGTTAAGAATACCGCCAGAGAAGTATCCATCGAATACATTCAAAAAGTAGTGTGCGATTATTTCGATCTGCCAATCGAACTAATGAAATCAAAAACAAGAAAAAGAGAAGTCGTACAAGCCAGACAAATTGCAATGTTCTTTGCGAAAAAGATGACCAAATCTTCTTTAGCCAATATTGGTGCGCACTGTGGGGGGAAAGATCATGCAACCGTATTGCATGCATGCAGAACAGTTAACAACTTATCTGAGACAGATAAATCATTTCGAAGTTATTTAGATGATTTAGAAAAGAAATTAAGTGTTCAATAGAATTATTAACAGTATTAATTAAAAAAACCTCCTATTTAAGGGAGGTTTTTTTTTGAAAGTACTTTTCACTCTCCTTTACAGTGCTTTTTTATCAAAATTATTTAAGGCCACATCTCTAAATAAACTATGAATTCTAGTATTCTCATAGATTCCACCAAAAAGATTGGCTCGTGGGCCAAATGACAGTACTGGAACCATTGTGCTACTGTGCCCACCCGTTGAAAACTCCGCCACTATGCTATTATAATCACTATATATCGCTCTGTAAGGCCCTGTTTTCAACTCACTTGCCATTGTAAACCCACCAGTCTCATGATCTGCAGTGACAACTACCAAGGTATTCCCTTGTTCAGCAGCGTAATCCAGAGCTACACCAACTGCCTTATCGAAATCCAACACTTCTTGTATAACGTACTCACTAACATTTGAATGCCCCCCCCAATCAATCTGAGAGCCCTCAATTAAAAGAAAAAATGGATCATCCTTTTTCGAAAGATGGCTAATCGCTCTCTTGGTGGCTAACGGTAAAAAATCACCTCTTCCTAAATGTTTAGGTGTCAAGCCATCAGGAGCCGTTAGATAAACAGGCTTCTTGTCTCCCCCGTTCCACGGCGACTCTATTGAATTCGTGTCCAATAAGAATCCATTAGCAGCTAATGTATCTGCATAATTAAGTGAATCTGATCGGTTACAGAACCATTGGTACCCACCACCGGCTATAAAATCAACTTCACTAAATGATAACTGTTTAGCAATTTCCTCTTGCATCATTCTGCTTGAAACGTGAGCATAAAAGGAAGCAGGAGTTGCATGCGTTATCGAGGAAGTAGAAACAACACCAGTATTCCATCCCTGAACAGACAATTCTTCCATTATTGTCTCCACATCATTGGTATCCATATCAACACCTATTGCACCATTGTAAGTTTTTTTACCACACGAAAAAGCCGTAGCCCCTGCGGCAGAGTCAGTGATTTTGTGTGATCCTGAGGGAGTTTTTGAAAGCCCAACTATTGGGAACCTTGAGAAATTAGGCTCTCCCTCCCCAAAAAAATAGGCACTCGACATTTGTGACAAACCCATACCGTCACCAACCATAAAAATAATATTTAAAGGGAGATTTTTCTTAATGGGTAATGGCGATTCAGAAGCTTCTTCTGAGGTACATCCAATAAAAACTAAAAGTGCAGACAGAAGTCCAATTAATTTAAAATCGTTAACGACAATGAGCATGTGTTTCATTCAAGAGTATTTATTTTTCAGATTTTCAGGTGCCAATTAAAGCCTGAAATCTAAATGATTTCGTTATAAATGTCCAATATAAGCATTGATTTAATTCTGAAATAACTCAAAGCAATTATTGATCAATACTCAAGGTTTTATTTTAAACCCCACCAATAACTGTTTGAAAAAATTCTTTGGGAATCGATCGTCTCCTTCAAATCCAAGCGGTATATCCCGACCGTCAGCAGGTAAATAACTTGTTTTGAAGAGATAATCCCAACAACTTAAGCTGATACCAAAATTTACTCCGTATTTTTTTTCTCCAGGTAAAATTTTCGAATGATGCCAAATGTGCATTCGTGGATTATTGAATATAAATCGCAACCAACCATAATCAAAACGAATATTAGCATGATTTAGATGTCCAATTGCAATGGATATGTAATAAACAATAAACGCTTGCTCAGGATTAAAATCACCTATCAACATCATAGCCAAATACTTGACTGGAGTATAAATCACATTCTCCATCCAGTGATAACGAAAATGTGCGGCAAATCCCATTTCTTTTACAGAATGGTGAACCTGGTGAAAACGCCATAAAAACCTAAATCGATGTAGACAAATGTGCGTTATCCATTGTACAAAATCTAAAGCAACAAAAAAGATTATAAGCTGCAACCAATTAGGGAAACCTTTCAAATTAACTAAAGCAAACTTAGACAGATCACCTCCAAAAACATCAGTAAACCAATGCTCTACGACTGTTGAAAATGCTATAAAAATGATAAGCTTAAACAAATAAAAATTGAAATACATGTAAAATAGGTCAAGCCAAAAATCTTTTCGAAAAACAGATTGATTACGTCGCCATGGGAAGATAATTTCTACGCCCCACAAAAAAAGCGAAAGAAAGGTCAACCAAACAAAGTAATTTATATACCAAGGAGAAGTTTGTAGTGAAATTTCTCCCCAAGTATAGCTACCGAACTCTACAAAAGAATTTAGAAAAATATCCCAATAAGTTACTTCCATAAATGTTTCCAAAGATTATTCAACCTGAATAACTAAACAATTTAATTAGAGTGCTAAGTAAGTAATTCAGTTTATACTTTGTTCTAAACAAATGTAATGAATGGATCTCTTCGTCCCAATTCACTTTCATGCTAATACTATTTAATATCTAACATTAAATCACTTTGTATTTTTTATCTTCAATAAATGAAAATTTTAATGGTTTGTTTAGGTAACATTTGTCGATCCCCTATGGCTCACGGAATATTGAGAAAAAAAATCAATGACCTCGAATTAAATGTTCAAGTTGATTCTGCCGGCACATCGTCCTATCACATTGGTTCAACTCCAGATCTACGACAACAAGAAACGGCCATAATTCACAATCTGGATATCAGTGATTTAAGTGCGCGACAATTTACAAAAGACGATTTTGATAAATTTGACATCATTTATGCCATGGATAAGGATAATCTTGATAACATTATGGCATTATCACGGGATAAAAATGAACGAGACAAGGTTTTTTTAATATTAAACGAAAGTCAACCAAATAAAAATCTAGATGTACCCGATCCTTATTATGGAGGTAGCGAAGGATTTGAATTAGTTTATAATCTACTCGAACAAGCGTGTACAGTAATAGTTAAAAAAATTGCAGATGGAACATACAGGTAAATTATATCTGCTCCCAAATCTTCTTGGACCTTCTGACAAAGATTTAGTCATAACCGCTGGAGCAACCAATATTATTAATAATCTGACGCATTTTATTGTCGAAAATGAAAAAACAGCCCGAAGACATCTTAGAGCTATTGGGTTTAATAAAACATTTGACAACGTAGTTCTTTATTCAATAGGCAAACACAGCGATCACTCCTTGTATCCCTCCTACCTGAAGATTGCACAACATGGAGTAAATATTGGAATATTATCAGAAGCAGGCATGCCAGGCATAGCTGATCCTGGTGCAGAAATTATTGCTCTTGCACATAATGCGAATTTAAAGGTTGTGCCTCTCTCCGGGGCTTCTTCGATCATTATGGCATTAATTTCTTCTGGAATGAACGGTCAGCAATTTAGCTTTCACGGTTATTTACCAAAGGAAAAAAGAGCTAGAATGAAAAAGCTTCAACAACTGGAGAAGTCCGTTGGTTTGTTTGGATCTCAAATTTTTATGGAAACACCGTTCAGAAATAATCAATTACTTGAAGACATTTTGAAAAACTGTTCTCATACAACTCGAATATGTATTGCCTGCAACCTCTCACTTTCCGATGAATATATTGCAACCAAAACCGTTTCCGCATGGAAAAAATGCGTACCAGACCTTCACAAAAAGCCAACGGTCTTTGTTATTGGATGATTAGTTGTCGGGAAGAATACGGATGCAATAATGTAGTGCAGTATATCCAGGCACAAGACCTCCCGCACTGCCATTTTCTCCAAACGCCATATTACTTGGCACAAGAACTTCAATAGAATCCCCATATTTTCTACCCGAAAGAGCTACTTCCAGGCCCTCTATTAGTTGACCTTTTCTACCATAGCTAAATTCATCAGGGACTGAATTTCGATACGTTGAGTAAAACACGTTTTCTCCTTCTAAAAACTTACCTTCATAATTTAGCTTAATGAGATCTCCAAAATTAATTTTTTGTCCGCTAACGGTATCGGTTTCGATAACCGCAACATGAACTCCACCCCGTTCTTTTCTGAAATTCATTTGGGACCTCTCTAGATACTTTTTAAGTATACTGAGTTCTTTCATTTCCATCCAATCATGTTGAGCACGTATTTGTGCTAAATGCTCGGCATAACTTTGAGAATCCACCACTCTAACATGAACGGTCATAATACTATCCGCTTTTAAGAATTCAGGAACCTCACTTTTCAGGTAGTTTAGAAAAAAATTGTCAGTTTCAATATAAATCGCCGCACTATCTCCCAGGTGAAGCTCAGATAATACTTCTTGAAAAGTACCAGATTCAGCAGTTTTTAAATAATGATATTCTAAATGATTTGCTTTGAATAAAGTCGAACTATAAAATAGTGAGTCGTTATCATTGAAATAAGAAGTATATAAACTTAAAAATGCACCTAATTCAATCGGATTTTCTTCTGGGGTAAAATCAAGTAGTTTATATTTTATTCCACCATTACTGGTGAAAAATTCGGGCTTTTCTGCACAACAAGACAACAGAATAACTAGAAAAGAAATTAATCTTATTTTATTCAATTTCTACTAGTTTTAAATCATAAACCACTGCAGAAAGAGGAGGAATTTTTAAATCATCACCAAGTAAACCATGAGCAAGGTGATTAGGTAAGACAATTTTTGCCTTGTCACCAACCCGCATGTAGGTTATTGCCTCATGGATGCCATATTCAACATAATCCATCTCAATTTTAAAGCAATCTGGCTTTCCCAAAATAGAACGATAAACTACCGTATCACCCAGTGGAGCCACTTCATATGCTACGCAGGCTAATTGTCCGGGTTCTGCCAAAGCATTTTTGTCACTTCCATGCTCATAAATCATGTAACGCAACCCGGATGTACTAGTTGTCATTTCCCAATTTTGCCGTTCCACAAATTCATCGATGATGAATTGCTCATCCTGAACCCAACCCTTATTTAAATCAGAAGAGTTTTCAGATGTCCAATTCACTGAATTTATCGAAACGGGAGTATTCGTCTCACAAGAAAAATAAGCTATCGTGATAAAAAAAAGTATATAACGACACTTAAACATAATCCTCCACTACCTTTTTAAATTTAGCAATTGTATCAATTATTGCCACCTCCGAACTACCCCCAGCAGCATATTTATGTCCACCTCCGTTAAAATGGTCTCTGGCTAATTCGTTTACGAAAACGGTTCCTTTCGATCTAAAAGAAATTTTAACCATTTCCTTAGCTGATCTGAAAAATGCAGCCATTTGAACACCACTAATAGATAGGGCTTTATTTACCAAGCCTTCTGTATCCCCTTTTTCTGCACTGAATCTTTTAAGATCTTCCTCTTCTAACCAGATAAATGCTACCCGACCATTTTGCAATAATTCTAATCGTTCAGATATTGCAAAACCATTCAACTGCAGTCTATTTATCGAATTGTGATCAAATATAGCTTCATGCACTTTATAGTGCGCTAGACCAATTTTTAAAAAGTGTGCGATAATCTCATGAGTACGCTCATTCACCGAAGGAAAACGAAAAGAACCTGTATCTGTTATCAATCCAAAATAAATAGCCTCCGCTATGGGCAAATCGACTAACTCTAAATCATCTAATTCATCTATCAAATCAAATACTAGTTGAGCTGTAGAACAACAGGTCGAATCATTATAATAAATATCACCGTCGTAATTAGGCTCTTCGTGATGATCGATTAAAATTTTAAAAGATTTCGAATCGGCAATTAAAGCACCAAAACTCCCGGCCCTTTTCAAATCATTATAATCTAATGAAAATACTACATCAGAATCAGAAAGCAATTCTTGGGCTTTTGATTCCATATTCTCATGAACAATAATATTATCCGAATAAGGAATAAAACTAAGAAAATCAGCTAAAGCATCGGGCACAACAATGGAACAATTACAACCTTTCTTTTCCAAGTACATCGCTAATGCACAAGAAGAGCCAATCGCATCGCCATCGGGAGACTTGTGTGTAGAAATAACAACGTTTGTTCCCGGCGCAAGTACTAATTTAATCTTCTCTATATCTGATTTTGAGAGCATTGAATATTATATAAACCCTTTAATACTAAAAAGCCTCATTCCTATGCGAAATGAGGCTCTTTTAATTTGTTCTTAGATCACTGACCGAAACCGTTAAGAATGCCCTTTCTGTGCTCAATCAGCAAACCTACACAACCACTGGAGACAAACTCTTCAGCCGCTAGTCCTCCCTCACCTATAGTGCCAGGAACGATCACTTCTATGTGTAACTTTCGTGTCATTTGAGATGTAAAGCTAAATTCTCCTCCATCTTTTTTACTATCATAACGAACTTGCTCCGTCATTTTGTAACGCCTTTTTTTAACTGTTTTGGTAGTCGTTATGACTTCCATCATTGGCTCGTCATCATCATCGTACATCTCATCACCATACTCATCTAGCATCGGCATTTCCTCAGATTCAGAAATAACTTGTTCGTCCCAATATGGTTTTTTTATTCTTTCTATAATACGCAGTTGTATTACTCCAGGGATATCCTGTTCATTCGCACAAGCCGTAATTCTATAATCCATTCCTTTGTATGCAACCATGGTAACTTCGGTTGTATCTCCTGTATCAAACTGCCCACTTTTCGACTGACCGTTAAATAGAAACCCTTCTCTTCTTCCATCATCACAAGATCTAACAAATTTAAAACAATCCATTTGAGCTATCGCAGTAGGGCCTGCAAACAACAAAACAATAACAATAATAATTTGTAGTTTTTTCATAATCATTCTCTTAACCAGTAATTGAATTTCGTAATTCAGCTACTAAGGATTTTAATTCATTAAATTGTTGTTCAGAAATAATAGGGCGATCACCGCCTTCTAAAACAGTAAGGCCCGCATCATTAACTGAACTTTCAGTCGTGCCTTCAGCGTACTCAAAATTCATAAACAATTGCTCAATATCACTTAATTCACCCATAATTTCTTCTACGTCAGCATCTTCATCTGCAAAATCATTCAAAAATCCCATTACACTTTCAACCGTCAACTGCTGGCTTGCAATTTCTTCTACAATTGGGCTTTCTGCATCATAGCTTTCGACCATATTTGTTAATAAGTAGAGGCCTTCTATCCAGCCGCCCGCAACAATTAACCTCAAAGTGCCACCTCTTTTATTTTGATCTAAATAGTCATAAGCCTGATAATAAGTATCCGAGGAAATAGATACAATGCTATCAACTGTACCTGCTGAAATATGTTCCTGAAGACGATCTGTTAGCGCTTTATCTAAAGCACTTTTTATGTTTAGTTCATCAGACAAGTCATCTACTACTTTAATGTATTTAACAAGTTCCGGGCCATAATTAAAAGAGCTGGCATAACTTAAATCTGCAAAGTAGACTCCAAAATTTAAAGCTTTTGATTTCTTATCTCCATAATTAGAAACTTTTGAAGGGTTATTTAGAAAATCAAACTTACCCTCGCTTCCTAAACTTTGGAGAGCTAAAAACAAATCTGAAGGCGTTGGAACCTCATAAGACAAGTTGGGATCGAAACTTTGTTCTTCCTCATTATTTACCTCATCTACTTCACTAACATCAGCAACCGCAGGAATTTCTTCATCTTGAATCGGCGCTTCGTTTTCACCGCAAGAACTCAACAAGACCGAACTTGCCAGACTCACGACACATATAAATTTGAACTGTTTCATTTTCATTTTCCTTAATTTACTTCAACAACAAAAATAGAAATAATTTAACGCCTTCCAATTTCGATTTCAATATTTTAAATTCTTAACAATTGTATTTAATCAATTACTATATTTGTCGCCTAAAATTTTAACACAAAAAATCTATGATTTCAAATAGAACTTTCACCATGATCAAGCCCGACGCCGTCGGAAGCGGTAATATTGGCAATATCATTCAGGCAATTACAGATGCAGGCTTTCAGTTAATTGCAATGAAATATACCCAACTCTCAAAAGAGCAAGCAATGGAATTTTATGCAGTACATTCAGAACGCCCTTTTTACATGGAATTAGTAGAGTACATGACTTCTGGTCCGATAGTCGCAGCCGTCCTAGAAAAAGACAATGCTGTTGAAGATTTCAGAGCATTAATTGGCGCAACCGATCCCGCAGAAGCTGCAGAAGGTACTATAAGAAGGCGCTATGCTGAATCTAAAGCTAAAAACGCTGTTCACGGTTCCGATAGTAATGAGAACGCACAAATTGAGAGTGATTTTCATTTTACAGAAAGTGAAAAAATTGAAGCAGTAATCAGCTGAACTTTTTAACTGTATTTCATTCGTTTTACTTCAGCCTGACATCTTCCAAGAAGTCTTGTTGAAGAAAATCATTTACATTTTTTACGATTTGAGCTTTCCCATAGGAAAGCTCTTCTCGTAATACAGAACTATTAAGTTCTACAACAAGAACCTTTTTATTGACTTTTATGCTAATTGTTTTAGCAGCAACAACGGGGCCCATTATTTCTGGCCAACCCTTCACTATATCGAGCTCTACCATCTTATCATTCAAACGATAGGCTTTCAAAAGGCTTTTAATGGCCTCATCTAAAGAACTGGTATTTGATTTTCTCTTAGCCAATTGCAATTAAGTTATAGGTAATTTTATGACGATCCAAAATCTGACGCACCCGATCTTCATTCGTGTCAGTAATAAAAACTTGTCCAAATTCTTTATTAGACACTAATCCCATGAGACTAAATATACGCTTCTGATCAAGTTTATCAAATATATCATCCAGTAACAAAATTGGAAAATAATTTTTGCTTTTTTTCAAGAATGCAAACTGTCCAAATTTTAAGGCGATTAAAAATGACTTTTGCTGTCCCTGAGAACCATATTTCTTAACGGGATAGTCTTTTAAGTTAAATAGTAGGTCGTCTTTGTGAATACCCCCATTTGTATATGCCAACAATTTATCCTTATCTCGCAGACTCAATAACAAATCATTGAAATTCAAGTTATTTAATTGTGAAACATATTGAATATCCACAGATTCAGCAGAATCAGAAATGGAATGATACCTTTCTTGGAATATAGGCTTAAACTCTT
>Ga0315321_10002187_pt1 | contig 15177 bp, 11 predicted proteins | sample M180m21515metaG_FD_203464 | JGI IMG/M metagenome (GOLD analysis project Ga0315321, IMG submission 203464) | Ammonia-oxidizing marine archaeal communities from Monterey Bay, California, United States - M1 80m 21515 | ecosystem: Environmental > Aquatic > Marine > Intertidal zone | place: USA... | reverse complement strand
ATACGGTCAGAGTTTACGCGTCGATCTGCACCACAGAATTCGCCCTGAGCAAGAGTTTGCCGGGGTTGATTTGCTTAAAAATCAGATTGAGCTTGATGTCGATCTAGCGCGCCGATTGCTGAGTTAAATGAAGCGCTTCGCTCTTCTTGGTCAGCAGATAAGTGAATCGCTGAGCCCACGCTTACATCATCACGCTTGGTCTACTGCCGGTACCCCGGCTCGTTACGAGTTATGGTCCTGTGATCTTTCCGGATTTGATGCCGCGATCGAGCGCGCCCGATGTGAGCTTGCGGGCTTTAATCTCACCGCCCCATTCAAGCGTCACGTGATTCCTCATTTGGATGACCAAACTCAGCGCGCTCTGGCGCTTGGGTCGGTCAATACCGTGCGCGTCGAAGGGAGGCGGTTGATCGGCGAGAACACTGACATCGTCGGCGTTCGAAGCACATTAGCCATGATGCCAAAACGCCGAGGTCCAGCCTTAGTTTTAGGCGCAGGAGGGGTCTTAAGTTCAGTGGTAACCGGTTTGGTGGAAGCTGGCTTTGGTCCGATTAATGTATGCGCTCGAAACCGCCCGTCGCTCGATGCGCTTGACTTGCCGATCAATCGCGTCGCGTTCGAGCAGCGCCATGAATTGCTCGGCGATCAAGTCCTGGTCGTAAACGCCACCCCGCTGGGGGGTTCAGAGCGGGACCCTTTACCGCTCGAGTCAGCGAGGGTTGGAGGCCCCAGTCATTGGGATCTGGTCTACCGCGTCCAAGGCACCACACCGTGGGTTGATTCGGCGAGAAAGAACGGCATTTTTGCGCTCGATGGGCGGTTGATGCTTTGCGAGCAAGCCATCGAATCTCAGCGGTTCTGGGGGCTCGACATCCGAGGGGCAGAATCTATGCGCGCGTTGTGGTCGTTTGAATAGAGCCAGCGATTCTGCGTTTTGTTGGTGTGTGACCCGCTGACGAATGGAGGTCGAGATGCGAACGCTTTGTGGCCTTGTTCTACTATCTACGCTCACTGCTCTACCCGCTGTTGCCGCTCCTTGCGGTATGCATCGAGAGGCTGGAGCGGCGCTTCCTTATGCGGCTGGCGAAGAGCTTAGCTATCGTATGAAGGTTGGCGGCGTCTCTGCTGGGCGAGCGCATCTAAAGCTCGGCTCGCTTGAGCGGACCCCTTATGGAGTCGGTTATCCGATCCGAGCGGATCTAGAGACCAACGCATACGCTGCCTTTGCGACCGACCTAGCCGGCAAGTTTTTGTCGCTGCTCGATCCTCGCTCGCAGCAGAGTCGATTTTATCGATCGAACCTCAACGAGTCCAAAGGTGTGATCTCTGATCGCGCCATTCGCAACGGTGGGGTGATTCGGTTTGAGCACGAAAAGGGCAAGCGCCGTAAAGCTGGAACCCTTCGCGGTGAGCTGATCGATCCGGTCCAATTGATCTACGGTATGCGTGACCTTCAGTTTAAAGAAGGTCAGCGCGTGTGTCTGCGGATGTATGCCTATTCAGGGCTTAATCGTCTGCGTGGACGAGTGGTTGGACGAGAGACGATTGAAACCGCAGCGGGCAGCATTAAGACCTGGCGCGTGGATTTATTTTTGAAGCGAGGACGAAAGAGTTATCGAGTTCGCATGTGGGTTGGCGAAGACAAGTCACGCCCTTTGTGGAGGGCTGAACTCAGCCACCCTAAAGGTATTCTACGTGTTGATTTAGACCGTCATGTCTTGGGTAAACAGCGGATCGTAAGGCTCTAGGTTCAGGTCCCCAGCGTAACAGCGGGTACGAGACGAGGCTTAATCTGGGGTCCTTCGCTCAAGAAAAATAGGACATCATACCCGGGATGTTTTGACAGCAGCGCTTCGCGGACATCGTCTAAAGCTGCGGTAAACTCGCTGTACGAACTGACCTCTTCATGTCGCTCAGCTTGGCGCAATGCTTGAACATAGCTGACAAAGAGCTCCCGAAAAGGCTCATGCGGCGCCACCGAATCTAAGATCGGGTCAGCGGGCAAAGGAACTTCAGATTCGCTGTAAGGGAGCACCTCAGGCTGGCTGATATCGCCAGGCTCGAGCGGCTCTTCTGCTGGCGTATCATCTTCGACAAAAGTGTCGGCTCGCTCACCTGAGCGGGTGCCTCCATGCAGGTAGACCGGCCCAAGGTTTGGATCTTCCATGCGCTCTTCAAGCAACCTCATCAGCGTATCAATTTCGCGGGCGAGGTCTCGCTGCGGGGCGAAGCCATCCACGTTAACGGCGCGTGGGTTTTTAGCGCGCACGGCCTCGGCTACCCGTCGTCTAATGAGCTCGTATGGAGCGATGATACGCCCAAGCCCATGAGCGAGCGCAGCGAGCGCTAGAGCGACGACGGCGCCATCGATCAGCATAAGCTGATCCTGACCCACTCCTTGAACAGCGCACACCCATCTCAGAGCGATTCCGGTCACCAAGACCGCGGCCACTTGCCCGATCACCAGCATTTTCATCGGCGTAACCTCGAGCGCCCGCGCAGGCCGGTTTCGCCCAGCAGTTTAATCATCGGATCATCGTCTTGGGCGGCGATCTCTAAAGCGGGTCTGCAGGCCTTGAAGATCCGGCGCTGCAAGCAGAGATCAAGCGCCATGATACGGACCGTGCGATCGGAGCTTTTAGCCAGCTTTACGACCTCAGCATGATCCAAGCCGAGGTCTTTATTTCGAGTGAAATTAGCAAAATCAGGGGAGAACAAGAGGCTGGCGATCAAGATCCCGATACCGACCTGGATCAGCGCTCGACCGTTTGCGACACGCTCTTTGCGAACCATCATGACGCGATCGGTGATGAGCAATGCTAAGGCCGCTAAGTACACGGACTGAGCGGCTAAAGCGCCGAATCCTTGGCGCTGAGCCGAGAGCGCTAAAAGCGCAGCTCCAAGAAGCACAAAGGCGAGCAAAATCCGGAGAATTTTCATGCAAACCCCTCGCCTCTAGTGCCCTTCATGGGCCAGACATTAACGTCGGTCAACTGCCCTGCAAGTCCTTTGCCAAATTCAGGAATGCGGGTTCGCTCGGCTCAAACAAGAGCGCCATCCTTATTTCTTCTTGGGCTCCGAAGCGGTCGCCGCGCGCCAGAGCGCTTTGAGCCCGCTCGAAATGACGACGCCCCTCGGCGCTTGAGCCGGGTTGCTGAGCATTTTGTGATTGCTGCAGCGCTTGCTGCGATTGATCCGGGTCGTAGCGCGTCAGCCCCTGATCAAGGCCCGCCCGATAAGCTGACCGATCAGCAGGGTCTCGGAGCACCGCGTAGGCTTCAGTGATTCGTCGGTAGATCGCTTCAAGCGCACGGCATAAGCGTTCGTCTTGGCCAACGAAACGGTCCGGGTGGTAGTTGTTCGCAAGCTGTCGAAAGGCTTTACGAATATCAGCCGGTCCTGCATCTGGCGCACAGCCAAGGAGTCGAAAGTAATCGATTTCATCGAGGCGCTGAGCGGTAGCGAGGACTTGTGCTCGCCATTGTGCAAACGCGTCGGTCATGAGCGGGCGGCGGGAAGATTTGCGGGATCTGTTTGATCGCTTTGTCCCGCGACGGACAGATTGATTCGACCGACTGCAGCTTGACCTGTTGCTCGGTCTTGAGCGGTGACTTGAACCAACCCATCGGTGTCGATGGCAAAGGTCACGGTGATCTCAATGTCTCCACGAGGGCGCTTCGGGAGGGGCCCAAAGACGAACTCCCCGAGCAGTGTGTTGTCCTCTTCGGCTTGTTCCTCGCCCTGGTAGACGCGCAAAACGACCATCTCTTGGTGATCTCTGGCGGTGGTGAAAAGGCGGCTTCGCTCGGTCGGAATCGGCGCATTTCGCTGGATGATCGGTTCGGTAAAGCCACCGACCGTTGCTAAGCGCAGCGTCATGGGTGTGACGTCGAGTAAGAGTCGTTTGTGGTTGGAGGGCTGGGCGAGCTGCTCCGCGTAGAGCGCCGCGCCAACACCGACCACCAAATCTGGGTCGATGCCTTGGTCGGGTTGTCGGCGAAAGAATCGCGTGACGGCTTCCCGGACCGCCGGAATTCGGGTGGAGCCACCCACCATCACCACCCCATCGATTTCAGAGACGTGCAACCCAGCGTCATTCAGGGTCTGATTGCACAGCCCAAGACAGCGCTCGATGAAGGGTTCAATCGACGCATCAAATTGAATCCGCGTGATCCGTGTATGCATGGGCACGCCGGCTAGGGCGCTCAGATCAAGGTCTGCTTCTTCGTGTTCTGACAAGACGCATTTAGCGCGTTCAGCCTCGGCTAAAAGCCGCTGCCGAGCCGCAGCATCTGATCGTGGATCTCGCCCGGTTTGGGCGATCACGGCTTGCGCCATTTGGTCCGCGATAATTTGATCGAAGTCGTCACCACCTAAAAAGGTGTCTCCTCCGGTCGCTAGAACCTCCAAAGCGCCTTCGCCAAGCTCCAGTACGGAGACGTCAAAGGTCCCGCCGCCTAAGTCAAAGACTGCGATCCGGTGCGAGCGGTTCCCACCGTATCCATACGAAAATGCAGCCGCCGTCGGTTCGTTGACAATTCGAAGGACCTCAAGCCCGACCATCTGCCCGGCGCGCCGTGTCGCTTGTCGCTGATTATCGTCAAAGTAGGCGGGAACCGTAATCACTGCTTTAGCCGTGGAGCGTCCTAAGAACTGCTCCGCTTGATCACGTAGATGACGAAGGATAAGGGCAGAGATCGTCTCAAGGCTGTGCAGCTGGCCGCGCACTCGCACCGCGACCGCCTGGTCCTGGTCGACGATATCGTAGCCCATCCGGGAGCGCGTTTTGGTGACCTCGTCGCTCTCTCCACGTCGACCGATCAAGCGTTTGGCTGAGATCACGGTTTCGTTCGGCCTTTGGATCATACCGGCTCGGGCGCGAGCACCGACAAGCACAGAGCCATCGGGCATAAAAGCGACCGCTGAAGGGTGAATACGGTGACCGTCAGCGTCGGCAATTACCGTGACCTTGCCGTCCTCGCAGACGGCCACCACGGAATTCGAAGTCCCTAGGTCGATTCCCAAAACCGATGCCATCGATTTCCCCTTGGCCCAAACCGTTACAACCACTACAGGACGCGATGCGCGCATAATTTGCAATGGACATTCAAAGCGTCAGGAAACCGACGGGGAGTCTTATGGCGGGCATGCTGCTAGTGATTGATCCAAGTCCCACTGTTCAAAGGGTGGTTCAACTCGTTCTTGGCCAAAAGGGCTTTCGCGTGGCCGCTGCTGGCGATCTGGCCAGCGCCCGACAAAGTACGAGCGGTCAAATCGATGTGCTGATCATCGCGGCGTCGTCGTGGAATGATCAGGCGCAAGAGTTACGCTCTGCGCTTGGGCGTGGTGGTAACTGCCCCGTGCTGATGTTGATGGATCGCGGTGAGGAGCGCACTGGGGCAAGTTTCCCCCATCTTGCTAAGCCCTTCACACCTGATCGGTTGATCGCTGCGGTCGAGACCTTACTCGCTCCAGGTGATGAGGTCGTTTCAGAGGCGCCTAGCACCCCAGCGCTGGCAAAAGATTGGACCTTTGATCCGGGCTGGCTGCAAGGTGGCGGTAAACCCGTCATCTGGTGCCATCTCACGGCTTTTCCTTTGCCCGAGCTGCTTCAATATCTTCGAGCTCAACATTGGGAAGCCCAGATCCGCATTCGGTCGGGCGAGCGTCGAATCAATGTCACCATGCGCCATGGTCGCGTTGACTTTGTGACGGCGCAGGGTGTCGGCGCAGGATTTCGCCTCGGTCGATTTTTGGTCTCTGTCCAAGCGATTGACCGGCACCAACTCGAGGCGTTCATCGAGTCCGGTGCTGCTCAAGGTATGCCGCTCGGTAAAGCGCTGGTCAGCGCCGATATGATCAGCCCAGAGCAGCTTCTAGCGGCGATTCGTTTGCAAACGACGAGCTTGTTTTACGAACTACTTCGCTGGCGTGATGGGCAGGCTGTCGTTTTGGTGGAACCTGACCAAGACGATCTGACTCGGGAGACGGGGCTTGCGCTCACCGTAGAGCAGCTCTTGATGGAGGGGTTTCGTCATGAAGATGAATGGAACCGTCTTCAGACCTTGCTGCCCCGACCTGAAGAGGAGCTTGAGCCGAATCTTTTGGTGATCAATGGGTTCGATCTCAGCCGTTTATCAGTGCTTGAGCGCGAGGCCCTCGGTTTACTTCGTGATGGCGGTAATCTCGGACAGCTGCTCGCTCGTTTGTCGGCGCAACCGATTGAGGTCTGCCGCTCGGTTCATGTTTTGTTGGGTGCGCGATTGATTCGCCGCGTGGACGAGGTGAACAGTTGATGGTTGTGTTCTTGTTGGGTGCGCTTGCTGGCGCCGACGGTTGGGTTGATCGAGCCGCTTTAGCGGCTGACCGCCTTGCGGTTGCTGCGGTGGACGAACACGCTCAGAGTCGTCCTTTGAATGATCTTTGGTGGAGCGGCGAGGGACAGCAGGTCCTTGAGCTTCTGGACCATAGGGCCTGTCTTGGGCGTCTTGCCCAGGGGTGCCTGTTTGGCACGGGGATGCCGGCTAAAGCTGCCCAAGCTCCCAAGCGGATTGTTCAGGGGCGTAAGCGATGGGTGTACTCGAGCGACCAACACGAGGTGCTCGCTTTAGAGGTCGTTGGGACTCAAGCTGTTTTGTGGGTCTGGCGTGAGCGCCCAATGCGCGCAGCTGCCCTGCCGCCTGTTCGAGTCGTTGAGTCACCGCTGAATCCGACAGCGACGCCGCCTGAGCCATCACCGCATCCGTCACCCTGGTGGCTTTTGTTGCTTCCGGCTGCCTTTTGGATCGGTCGTTATCGCCGCTCCAAACCGAGCGATGACCGGACCGATGAGACCTCATACTTGGAGGAGCAGCTTGAAGCGGAGCGCTTGCGTTTTGCGGTCGAGCGTCGCGCCTCAAAGCAAGAGCGGGATCAATTATTGATCGCGGTGGCGAGCGCTCAAGACAAGCCATCACCACGCGAGCAAGAGCGAATCGCTGAGCTCGAGCAAGTACTTGATCGCATCCAGAAACGATGGGTTCACCTGCGAGATGATTTGGATCGCGAGGCACAGGTTAGCCGGCGCGATGCGACTCGTTTTCTTGCTCCTCTGCAGCAATTTGGCGCCATGCTTCGTCAGGTCGAGCGCCGTATGCGGACAGTTGATGAGCTCGCTTACGCGCAGAAAATCCAACAACGTCGTCTGGGTTTGCAAGGATTCGAAGAGCGCCTGCGAAAGCATTTTCAGAGCAGCTCAAGCTTCGATGAGCGAAGCTGGCAGACCGCCCGTGATGAGCTTAACGAGATTTTGAACACAGCGCCCAAATCACCGACCGAAACCGATGAAACGAACGCGCGACTCCATGTCTTGCGCGGGGGTCGCTGAATAGCCAGACCGCCTAAAGCGTTTACAGCTTACGAGGCGACTGTTTGTGGTCGCTAAGGGAAGGAGCAGCCGTTATGTTTAGTAACTTGCTCAGTCTTATCTTGCCCTTGTTCTCTGCATCGGCTCCGGCGCCAACAACGGCTACTCCAGCGGTTAGTCTCGAGCGTATTTTGGACGCCGTTGAGCAGCGTTACAACAAGACCAAAACTCTTGACGCTGTCTTTGACCAAAGCTTCCGTAATAAAGCCTTTCGGCGCACCCAGCGAAGCACTGGCACCGTTCGCTTCGCTCGCCCGGGTCTGATGGAATGGCGTTATCAAACACCCTCTCCGAGGCGCTTCGTCCTGGATGGGACCGATCTTTGGATCCATCAACTCGATGACGGCCAGGTCTTTGTTCGTCGTCAATACGATGGCGATGACCTCAAAGCGGCGCTTCGATTTTTGTGGGGCGACGGCAGCCTCAGAAGCACCTACAATGTCCGCTTACTCAAGAGCGACAAAAAGCGCGCCCTTCTCAAGTTGACGCCAAAAAAACCTGTGGGTTATTATCGGTTTGTCCGTCTCGCTATTGATCTTACCACCTATCGCGTGACGCACTCCGTCGTCGTCGATCATCGCGGTAATGAAAATCGCTTCGCCTTTCGCAAGGCGCGCTACAACGCAAAGCTTCCCGCAAAGACCTTTCGATTTGAGGCGCCCGCTGAGTCGGTTGTGACGGAGCTAACGTCAGCAAAATAGGGGCGGGACTTCGACAGTTGGCTTACCCTGTGGCACATGTTGGTCGCATGAAGGCTAAGGGGACCGAGCGATGATGCTGAGTTTACTCATGAGTGTTCAAATGGCGGCGCTGCCAGTGCCTGCCCGTTTTGAGCACACAAGCTATCAGCGCCTGACTCGGGACGTACAGATACGCTCCTCGGCTCGTTTTGTCCTGGTCCGCCCGAGCGCTTCATATCGCCTTGATGCGGTCGAAAAGACCCTCGCCGAGCTGGGCTCGGGTATCGGCTTGGCGGCGCACTGGCCCAACCGGCAGCGCCTGATCGAGTTTGACCTCGGTGAGGCGAGCACCATGAGCTCGTTGCTGGCGCTGGTGGAGCGGTTGCAGTCCAAAGGCTTGATCACTGCTTATTTCCCGGTTTGGACGAGGCAGCCAGACGGCCGCACGCACGTCGATGAGCGAGTGGCTGTGCGGCTCCGGCATCCGAGCGATGAAGCCAAGCTGATGGACCGCTTCGGTCTGACAGTGGTTCAGCGCTACCCCCACCTCAAGCAAGTCGTGAGTGTGCGCCGAGGTAAAGTGCTCGATGCGGTGGCGCTCGCCGCCGAACTCAACGAGAGCGGTGCCTTTGAGTGGGCTGAGCCGGATTGGATTTTCCACCCCAAAGCAGCGTGGGATCCACAAGACCCCAATTTCGACGACGCCTGGCACCAACAACGCGGCGCGACGGTCGGCTCGATCAATGCGCCGGCGGCTTGGGATGTGGTGCGCGGTGAGGGCGTCACGGTCGGAGTGATCGACTCGGGGACTCAAAATGATCACCCAGATCTCGACGTTTTTGCGGGTTATGACTTGGTCGATGGCGACTACGACGCCAGCCCTGAGTGCATTGAGCGGCCTGATGGACGCGGGCGAGCCGACAGCTGCCCTGCGGAGCGCCCTTACCGGGAGAGTCATGGCACGGGGGTGAGCGGTATTGTCGCTGCGCGTGGTAACGATGTGGGCAGCCTAGGGGTCTGTCCTGAGTGCCGCTTGGTCACCATTCGCATGGTGGGCGTCGCTCAGCGACGCGTGAGTCACGCGGACGGTCTGTTGTGGTTGGTGGCGCAAAATACGGCGGTGGTGAACAACTCTTGGGGTCCGAGCATTGAGCGGTATTTCCCGATGGCGATCGCCGAAGAGCAGGCGGTCGAAGAGGCGATGACCAATGGTCGTGGCGGTAAAGGGATGTTGCTGCTTTATGCAGCCGGAAACGATTATCTGCTCAACACGGAGAGCAACCCGTATTCAGCGCACATCGAAACGGTGACCGTGTCGGGGTCGACTCGGCGCGATGATTTTGCCTGCTACAGCAACTACGGCTCGACCGTTGATGTCGCTGCGCCCACCAAAGGGTGTTACGATGGTGAGCCTGGCTTGCAGACGACCGATTTGACAGGCGGCGAGGGCTACAACGAAGGCGATTATCACAACCAGATGGGCGGCACCTCGGGCGCTTGCCCCGTCGCTTCAGGCGTTGCTGCGCTGATCGTCGCCGCCAACCCTGCTTTAACCGCTCGCCAGGTGCGTTTAGTGCTGCAGGCTTCGACCGAGAAGATTCGAGCTGATCAGGTCGATTGGCAGCGTCGTTTAGGCGCCGATCTCGAGTCCATCTTTGAGTACGATGAGAGCGGTCATTCGGTCGGCTTTGGTTACGGCCGCGTCGACGCAGCCAACGCGGTCTCGATGGCGCGGACATTCAACCTACTCGGTGCCTGCGGTGAGGGCTGCACAGCCTGTCGTAATGACCAGTGCGCTACCGCTTGCGATACCGATCGAGACTGCCCTGGTCAGTCCGTCTGTGTTGCTGACGACCAAGGCGTGCAGGCTTGCGAGTGGCCAGAGGCAGAGGCGACGCGAATCGGAGCCAACTGCACCGACGCCTGCGACCAGTGCGTTCGGGTGGTGTCTCAGCGGCAGAGTTTTAGGAATCTATGCTCTGCAACCTGCGCCGAGAATAGTGATTGTCCGGGGGGCTGGATGTGCGCTCCTGTCGGCGATCAAGGAAAGCTTTGCGTCCCTGGGTTTCCAGGATGTGGCAGCAGCTGGGGCGATGAGCGATGCACGGGTGATGTGCGTGTCCTTGATGAGCGAGAGCGCGCCTTTTGCTCGTGCCCTTGTTATCCCGGTGAGGCTGAGGGTTCCGAAGGGTACTGCCCAGAAGGCTTCCACTGCGGCACGCCTGAGTGTCGTTGTACTCGCCAGGGTCGTGGGGGCTGCCGAGAGACCACCTGTGAAGAGGTCACCGGCCGAGGCAATTACAACCCAGTATGTTTCCCTAACGTGGTCGAGGAAGAGCCCTGTGAAGCAGACTCGGACTGTGCTTTAGGTGATGCCTGTGTGGATTACGAGTGCCGAGAAGACCCATTTTATTGCGCTGCGTGTGCCCCGTGTGAGCGCCACAGCGATTGCGGCTCGGGTAACTGGTGCACTCCGGTGGATGGCCGCAACGTGTGTTTGGTGGCGTGCCCAGTGGATCGTCGTTGTCCTGGGGACTCTGTGTGTCGCTCGATCTCCGCGAATGGTCGCGAGCGCCGGTTCTGCTTAAACGATCCAGAAGAGACGTCGAACCGTGTATGCCCAGCCGATTACACCTGCCGGTCTCCTGAGGGCCGCTGCCGTGTGGCAGCCGACTGTCCGACCCGTGATCATTGGTGCGATGATGACGGCGAATGCCGCTTAGATGACCCCGAAGAACCGGCCCCGCCCGCGCCTCCTCCGCCCGTGACCACACAGCCTTCGACCCCCGTGAGCGGCTGTACCTGTACGCATACTGGCGGCTTTGACTCCGTCATGTGGTTGGTAATTGCTGTCTTGGTGGGGCGTCGCCGGCTTGGCGGCCTGCGTCAGGCAGGGTAAACCCCCCCCGAAGGGGGAGCCGTGATGCGCACCCTAAGATTGCTTTGCATCGGGTTGGCGCTGGTCTTGTCCAGCTGCGACTGCGACGAAACCACCATCTCGCGACAATGCGTGGCTCAAGCAGATTGTCCAGCGGGACAGTTTTGCGATGAGGGGCTGTGCCGAGAAGGTCAGCCAACCTGCATCAAAGGCGTGATCGAAGAGAACTGTAAGCGCTGCGCTGAGCACAGCGACTGCCCGGATGGCTCACGCTGTTCTCGTTCGGGGTTGTGCCTACCACCCCAGTGCGACACCGACGCAGACTGCACCAATCAATGCGCCGAAGACAGCTCAGCTATTGAAACCTGTCAGGTAGAAGCAGAGACGGGTTGGCGCCAATGCGTGGCTTTTGCCTGCGACACGGATGAGCAGTGCCGTGATGCCTTTGTTGAAATTCCCGATGGACTCAGCGCGGCCTGTGTCGCTCGTGGGTGTCGGTGCAGAAACCCTTGCGGCGGAACGTGCGCCCAAGGGACCGTATGTTGTGGTGAAGACGGCAACGAGCAGTTCGGTCAGTGCATCGATGACCCAGGCCCTTGCGGTGATCAGGAATGTGGCTTGGGGTTTGATACCGAGGTCGCGGGCGAAGGGGTCTGGTCGCTGTCGCGCTGTGCGCGCGATGGCGATGACTGCAACTGCATCGAAAAGCCGTTCATTGCTCAAGGTGTCACGGGAATTCAGTCGGACGTAGCAGCCTCTGGTGATCAGGCGATTGTGGCAGCGTACAACAGCACCTACGGCGACCTCTGGGTTGGTAGGGGCAGCGAGGACGGGATCTCATGGCAGTGGGTCGACGGTTTGCCGCTTGCTGATGAAGAGACGGTAACCGGAGGTCCATCAGGCCCTCGCTTTGGTATCTCTGCTCCTGGCGCCGACACAGGGCGTTTCCCTTCGATTACGGTGGCTTCGAGCGGGACGGTTCATATCGTCTATCAAAATGTTGATGACCGCAGCTTAGTCTATGCTCGCTCGCTCTGCGGAGCGGGTTGCGATATGGGTCAAATTTGCACCGATATTGGTCGCTGTGTGGAGCCGACGCAAGACTGCGCTCAGGGCTGCGCTCCTGGGTTTGCTTGCCTCCAAGGCAGCTGCGCTGAAGACGCTCGACCCAACAAGTATTTGATCTTCGAACTCGATGGTCGCGGCGACCTAGGCTACCACAACGCGATCACTCTGGATCGCAACGGCATCCCCAGCATCCTGACCGCTGTGCATCGCTTTGATAACCAGGGCATCGATTCGGCTGAATGGCGCCGTTATACGGGCAGTAATGATCTTCCCAACGGGCCTGAGGATTTTGGGTTCATGGACGGAAGCTTGATGCTCGATACGCGTCTGATCACCCCGCTCTCCGTCTGGCCTTGTGAAGGCGGCTGTCCGGAGGATCAGGTGTGCGTTGGTGAGACCGCTCAATGCGTGGTCGAGACCGATGACTGCAATCCGGGTTGCGGCGAAGGGTCTGCTTGCTTTGCTGGGCAGTGCGTGACTGAGGTACCTGCGGCGCCACGTGGCGGAGAAGCGGTAATCAATGCCTTTAATTCGATGGTGACTGACGACCAAGGACGGGTCTTTGGTGTCTGGTACGATACCCGCAACAATCGGCCCGTTCTTTTAGAACCAAACGGCCGTGTGATCGATGTTCAAACGACCGGCGGGCAGTTTGTTGCGCTCCAGGCGCAAGGCGCAGATCGCCACCTCGCTTTTGTTCGAGACGAAGAGGTCATCTACGTGCGCGCCCTGCCCGATGGGACGATCGCTGCGCAGCAGGTGGTCGACAATGGAGCGCGTCAGCTTGAGAATCGTTCAGAGGTCCATGTTCTCGCGGATACTGCGTTAGATTTAGCGCCTGATGGAACGCTGACGCTTTACTGGCAAGACGCGAGCGACCACACGCTGCGATTTGCGGTCAAAGGTCCGGGTGATGAAGCCTTTAGCGAGGGTCGTGTGCTCGCCGGCGCTGTTCAGCCCTACGAGGGGAGCTTTGGGTTCTCGAACCGTACGGCTCGCCACGCGAGCGGTCATTGGTTGAGCAGCTTCAGGTTTCATCTTCCCGATGAAGCCCCGGAAAGCGAAGTGGTGATCTTTGCGCGCTGAGCCTATTTTGGCTTCGGTTCTGTGTTTGCTTGGGGCGTCTGCTCTGGCTCAGTTCCCCGCGGGTTCTGACAAGTCGAGCGTCGCCGCTGAGTCGGTAGCCGACGCGCCGGAAGACACTGAAAAGGAAGAACTTAGCGCTCAAGAGATCTTTCGTCGCTTCGCGCCGCGTCTGTTATTTTTAAAACCTGACGTTGCCGAAGATCTCAAGCTTGCCGAGGACCTGAGCGTTGAGGTCCAACTCGTGATCAAGAACGCGCTCAAACAAGAGGGTTCTTTTCGTGTTCGCACTATGGGCGATCTCGAGCTCGATGATGAACAGCTCTTCATGGAAGCTAAAGACTGCGCTGACGACGCCTGCTTATATAAAGCGCTCAACCAAACCGCTGTCGGTCAATTTTTACGGACACGCGTGGTGGCGGCGCCGAATAAGGGCTTGCGCGTGCTGATCACCGGTCACCGTGTGGATCAGCAAAAAAGCTATCGAGCGGTCGACTTTGTGGTGCGCGCTGATCCTGTGATCGGCGCAGTGGGGGAGGTGTTGCTTCGGCGTTTGCGTCGCGAGTCGCGTATGGCAATTTATGCGCTTCCGCCGGCGCCCATGGTCAACGGCACCCCGCCTTCGTTTAACGCATCGATCACCGTTATGGCGCCGACCGGCGCGTCGATAAAGGTGAACAATGAAGCCGCAGGTGAAGTGATCGAGCTGGATCTGTTTCGCCTTGAGCGTAACGGCGGCAAGCGCTTTGATGTTGAGGTGTCCTTACCCGGGCATCAACCGGCAAAGGCATCGGTGGACCTGGCACCGGGTCAAGCTGCTTTTGTTGAGCTCACGCCGAAGCGATCTGAAGAGACGAAGAAGGTCACCGCAGAAGCGGTCCAAAAGGGACCCCGTTTTGCCAGCGTTACGGTCAAGATGAAGGTGAAGTCAGGCGCTGATGTCTACCTTGACGGGCGCTGGATTGGCGAGAATCCGCTGACCTACAATCGCTGCCCTGCCGGGCCTCATAAGGTCGTGATTCGCCACCCGCTCTACTATCGTCTCTGGCGTCAGATCACCTGTGTTCCAGGAGGCTCGATCAAGCTCGAAGCAGAAATGTTGCCTCGCTACGGTAAGGTCTCGGTGACCAGCTCGGTTAAAGGAGCCGGCGTGCTGCTTGATGGCGACCCTGTGGGGCGCACTCCCTTACTGATTGATGAGGTTCCAAGCGGGAAACACACCGTCCAAATTTTGGATGAGACCTGGCAGTCAAAGCCGGTGAAATTTAAGCTGGTAGAACACCGGACAGCGAGCTTTAAATTGCCGGTTCGTAAGCGTTTTGGTGAGGTCTTAATCGTCGGAACGACTGAGGGATTAACGGCCTCAGCCAAAGGTCGTAAGGTCCGGGTTAAGGGCGGCGAATCCGTCCTCAAGATTCCACCGGGCAAAGCGAAGATCACCTGCCAGGCACCGTTTCATCGCACGGTGCGCCAGTTTGTCTCGATTCGACGAGGGCGAAAGGTCACCATCAAGTGCCAACTCGAGGCGGTCTCTGCGCGTCTTGTGGTCACTGATGGAGGGCAGCCAGGTCGCTTGATGATCGATGGCAAAGCCGTCGCTCGTGTGCCCGCCGAAGTGGCGATTGAGCCGGGAGATCACCAGGTGGTGATCGAGCCGGATAGCCAGTCGTACGAGCCTTATAAAACCACCATCACCGTCGCCAATAAAGGCGTCGCTCGAGTCAACCCGACCTATTCAGCGATGGTCGGCGGCTTGGAGGTCAATTCAGAGCCTGTGGGTTCCACGGTCTTTCTCGATGGTCGGCCGATCGGTGAAACCCCTTTACTCCGCAAGGATCTAGCGGTCGGAATCTATTCGCTGGAGATCCGAAAGAAGGGATTTAATCCCTACGGCCGACGAGTGGTGATTGCGATGGATGAGCTTGAACGAGTTCGGGGCGCGGCGCTGACTCGGCGTGGTCAGCTCAAAGTGTCCACGGCCGTCCCGGGCGCAACGATTGTCGTTGGTGGTGTGCCGATGGGGGTGACCCCAGCGTTGATCGATGACCTCCCTCAAGGATTGT
>Ga0315321_10002185_pt1 | contig 15196 bp, 10 predicted proteins | sample M180m21515metaG_FD_203464 | JGI IMG/M metagenome (GOLD analysis project Ga0315321, IMG submission 203464) | Ammonia-oxidizing marine archaeal communities from Monterey Bay, California, United States - M1 80m 21515 | ecosystem: Environmental > Aquatic > Marine > Intertidal zone | place: USA... | reverse complement strand
TGGCGTTGCCATATCGCAACGAAACAAGCAATTCCGCCAACCCGAGGTCAAACTTCAAATCTTTGAGCTCGAGGATTGACACCTCTACGTAATGACCCAAAGGCTTTGACCCAGCAGCGACCCAGCCGACAAAATCCCCTAAATTCGTGCTATTTCTTCGTCCACGTATACTTCGACGAGTCGAACTCGTAAGCTCCCTTTGACAGCACTTCCTTGGCATACCTATCGGGTAACCACGATCTCAATGGTCCCGTCAATCCGCCATGGCTATCGATCAGATTCGTCCACTCATTCGGGTCGCTAACCAGATCATATAATTCCTCGCCCTTCTTTCCTTCCGCGTATTGAATATAACGCCAGTCCTTGGTTCGGATCGCGGTGTTTCCTTTGAGATAATCGATAATTGCGGGATGCTTCCACTGGGCATTCGAATTCTCAAGCAATGGTCCGACATCCACGCCATCCAAACCAACTGGCACCGGCAAGCCGCACAGCTTTGTCAGCGTTGGATAAAGACAGGTTAAATCAACGGGGCTATCCGTCCGAGATCCCGCTTGAGTCACCCCTGGAACCATCATGATGAAAGGCACGTGAGTCGATCGCTCCCAAAGCGTGTTTTTCGCGTAGTGATCTTTTTCTCCGAAAGCATAACCGTGATCCGACCAAAGAACCACGATCGTATTTTCGCTATAGGCACTTCCGTCGAAAGCGTCCATCAATTCCCCCACCATCGTATCCGCATGAGCAATACTCGCCAGATAGGATTGAACGCAATGCTGGAGGTCATCGTGCGCTTCGATCATGCGAAGGTCTTTTCGCCGGGTTTCAGCCATAATTTGACCGCCCTCTGGGATATCGTCTAAGTCACCTGGTTTATTGATGGGAAGTTCTACCTGATCCATCGGCAATTCATCGAAGTATTTCTTCGGAGCATAGAAAGGCAAGTGAGGCTGAAAAATGCCGACCGCCAAAAAAAACGGCTTCTCGTGTTTTCGGGAAAGAAATTCGCTAGCCCAATCGACCGTTCGACCATCTCCCATATCCATGCCGTCCACCTCCATCGGCCCCCAGTCGAGCGAATCGTTAGGGTGACGTGGCATGGTCGTGAGAAAGCGACGGTCTTCGCCACGGCTCTTAAAATAGTCCACAATCAGATCCTTGTCCTGAATCAGATCGAAATACTCGTCCCATTGGTCGGGCGGATTGAAGCCATCGGTGTGATGATGCACCTTGCCCCCACCAGCCGACGTGTAGCCATGATTCTTGAAATAGTGCGGGAGCGTCACCAAATCTGGATACGCAGGACGCCACCAATGACCATTGCCGTACAGTCCTGTCGTCGATGAGCGTTTCCCCGTAAGTATCGCAGCTCGGCTAGGTGCGCACTTAGGACTCGGAGCGTGAGCGTTCGTAAAGAGCAGTCCACGTTCCGCCAGGGCATCGATATGCGGCGTCGGAACGCGATTCGAGCCCAAGCACCCTACCCAATCGTTCATATCGTCGACCGAGATGAAAAGAACGTTGGGAGGCGAAGTAGCCCCCAATCTGAAAACACACAGTACAAAATGTATAATGAAGAAAAATTTGAGGAAAGGTTTCATAAATAGAGATGATAGGATCGGCTCGATCCTCCGAAATGCGATTCGAATCAAAGCGGATCGAACGGATCCTACCTAACTGATTTCAATGACTGTGCACAAAACTCCATCAAAGACTCCACCATTTGTCGAGCGAAGCTCGAAGGATCGTTTTCATCGAATCGTATTGCTGATCGCCCGCCAGGTTGTTCGTTTCATTGGGATCAATTTCCAGATCAAACAGTGATTCCCTATCCACATAATTACCCCAGGGTTCCTCAGATGCCGGGACGATTAGTTTAAGGTTCCCCTGACGAATCCATCGGTAGGCAACGTCAATGCTCGGATCCCCCAATACGGAGGCGTCTCCAGGATAAATTTCCCCAAACAGTGTTCGGTCGACAGGCAATTCCTGATATGAAGCCGCATTGGGAAACAAACTTAAACCTGGAATCGGTGATTCCGCATCAATATCCGAGGCGTCCAAGATCGTTGGAAAGAGATCTATGCTCGAAACCCATTCTTCGCGCTGACCCGGAGATATTTTCCCATCCCATCGCAAGAGAATCGGCGTTCGCAATCCCGGCTCAAAGGGAGATCTTTTGCTCTTTTCAGTGTACTGTTTGGGATTCGATTCGAGCGGCTCAAAACCGTTGTCCGATAGGAATACAAAGAGGGTTTTCCGGCTTAGACCGCGCGATTCGATCATATCGACCAACTCCCCTACCGTTTCGTCAAACTGAGTAATTGATGCGTAGTATGGAAGCCTGTGCGGATCGACAGACCTTTCGCTGTATGCCTGAAAATACCGGCCCGGAGAATCGTGCGGCGTGTGTGGCAAAAAAGGAGCGTACCAAATAAGAAACGGCTGATCCTCGCCGCAGTCATCCAGAAAATCAACGATCGGTTTCATCGTGACCCGTCCGATTGCCAAACCCGCATCTCCATTTCCATGAGCAACGACGTCACCATTGGGAAGAACCTTATCTCCATTGGCTCCACCCGATGGTTCGGAAAGCGTCATGCCCTCGGTGAAACCGGCATTACTCCAATGCCCTTCCCAGTGTTTTCCGGTTTGCAGACAGCGATACCCGTATTGAGTCAGTCGCCTCGGAAGCGTATCCACATTTTTAATAAACGATGCTCCTGTCTCTCTCAATCGATCGTATCGATCCTTTGTCATTTCAGGGGCTTGAGTGAGCCCCTGAAACCCGGGTGGCGGGTGATTAAAATGAATACCGTGTTGATGCGGGTAAAGGCCCGTGAGTAGAGTAGCGAGCGAAGGACGGCACACGCTGGAGGGAACGTATCCATTCGGATAAAACGCTGATTGTTCCGCTAGCCGATCGAGGTTCGGGGTGATCACTTGATCATTTCCCATAAACCCGAAATCCTGGTAATACTGATCATCTGAAATAATGTAGACGATATTTGGTCTATCGACCAAAACGTCAGTGGAATCGGGCGAACGAGAGCATGAACTGAATGCCGCCAAAACGATTGTGGCGAAGATGATCGAACAAAACTGAACGCGACACTTCATATTGGAGTAACCTAAACGTTTCTTAAACCACAAAGGACACGGAGGAACGGAGGCGCAATGGTCCATCGTTTCGACCTTCCTCCGTGTCCTTCGTGGTTAAAAATATCACACATTTCGATCGTAATTTATAGTGAATTTTCGAGTTAAGCTAAACCGAATCACTCTTTCTCATTCCAGTGACCGAATCGATTGATTTTCGGGAACGCGTTCTCCTCTGGTTTGGCATCCAATGTGGAGATGCCTTCGGCGTATAGAAGATCGCCCGTGTATCCATCATGAAACCTCACGACTACTTGAGGCTCATCGTACGCCAGGAATTGATAACCCGGTCCATCGTTTCGACCTGCTCGGACAACGTTATTCACGTCGATGACGGTGTAGATGCTATGGCGTTGCCGCAGGTAATGCACGTTATCCGGGTAACCGCCGCACCATTTGATTTTAACCTTACGCCCCTGACTGTCGAACCAGCCCCCAAGCGGCGGGAGTCCAGCGGTCCCAAGCGGGTGATTAGCGGAGTTCATTGGCGAGCAGAGAAACTCCCAGACATTGTCGGTAATTTGCGCGGCAAAGGGATGGTGAACATCGCCGGTCAGAATCAGAACCGGTTTTTCGATTTCGTCGAGCGCCTCGATAAGCAGTTCCCGTTCATGAACGTATCCAGCGAAGCCATCGCCCTTAGTCTTCGTGTCGGTCCCCTTAACATGAAAGGCTGAGTGGTAGATCACCCAGGGATCCCCGGAAACGACGAAGATTATTTCGGCGGGAGAATTGGAGACCGTATCGAGAAACCAATTGCGCTGGGTCTCTCCTAAAACAAATGCCTCCGGATCGAAGGCATTATCCGCCCCGTCGAATTCAGACCTCTCGCTGCGAGTATCGAGAAATACAAAATGGCAATTGCCGACTATACGGTCGAAATAGTGATGCGTCCCAATACTGTAGGGAGCCCTATTCGTCTCTTCAAGTGGTGGCGAAATCTGGAGTCGATGGGCATCGATCACTTTCTCGACACGATACACGCCAGCGTTTTTGCCCCCTCGCTGCTTGACCGGGACCGAAGATTCACCTCCTTTGAAAAAAGGCCCAATATGCAGGGTGCTCACTTGAGACAGATCTAGATCGGAAAAGTCTGCTTTTGGATCGACAAGTACACTCGATCCTTTTTCCAGTTGCGCGTTTCCAAATTGCAAGTCACCGCGGTGAGGCGCCGCGTCGTTAGCCCAATTCGCATAATACTCCCATACTGCCAAAGCCGGATCGCGCACGAGATAGTTTCCATTTTTCAACCCAACCTCTCCGGCCCCGTCGATATTGTCCGTCACTTCATGATCGTTAAAGAGGGTCATCATGGGAACGTGCCGCAGGTATCGATTGAGCGAGAGTCCCCGATCCAAGTAGAGTTTATAATTGTCTTCCAATCCCGTCTTCGCTCCGTCCAACGTTTCTTCGTAAGTGTAGTCGCCATTGATAATATGAAAGGCGACTTTCTCTCGATGCTTCTCCCAGAGCGTATTGAAAACTGGAGGATTCGCATAGATGCCGTAAGTGTCCGTCGGCGAACGCTGACGCTGACAGGCTCCAATGGAGAAACTGAAATTGAAACGCCCTTCCGGATTAAATGCGTGGGCGAAGCTCGATTCGTCGGGAAGCGTCCTAAACGAAGGCCATGGTTGATCCACACCAGCACGCGTATCGACAATCTCCCCTTTTAGCTGAACCGCATAGTAGTAGCGCGTGTCTGGCTTGAGTTGCTCAGCCGCGACCCATCCAGTAAAGTCTTGGCTAGACTTAGTTTGACCGGAAAAATGCAGCGCCTCGTCAAACGGAATCCGTTCGCTTACTAGGACCTCGAACGGCATAGAGTCGGCTGTCCGTATCCATATTTTAACGGACGACGAGCTGACTCCTCCCAAGATGGGACCGTGTGTAATACCTAAACTTTGATAAGGAACGACGTGATTAGCAACGGGATCGGGCCAATCAGGTAGTTGAGCCATTACAGAACCAGAGCAAACCCCGAGAGTGACTAAGGTAACGACCGATCTCCGAGCGGTCACACGCATCAACAAAATGACCACTCGGAGATCGGCCGCTACCTTACAGAATAGAACGTTCGTTTTCATTATTGGGGTATTCGATTTAAAGTGTAGTACGCTTCCGGATGCAGCAATGGCATTCCCTCTCGATTTAAGACTCCCTCAGCGTGGAGTTCGTGGACATAGTGAGCTTTCAGATTATTCACCTTTAAGTATACCGACATTCTATCAGTGCTAACAGTAGCCTCAGTGATCGAATTCTCACTCTTATCCAGTTCGTCCGATCCGTAGGCCCCGGAATAAAGGTATGTGTAGTTATTCATTCGGTACGAACCAACGTTAGACGCTTTAGTCGGATCCACCGGTTGCGTAAACACGAGTTCAAAGCCGTCTGGCTTCGCTCTCATTTCCTTGATTTCAAAGGGCGTTTCGCCATTCCAGCGAACTCGAACCAAACCATAGGAACGATTTCCCAGAGACGACCAACCGCGATTGGTCATTCCGACATAAAGACTGCCATCGTCTCCAAAGCACAGTCGAAATACCGCCGACGGGAAATGGTCGAGAAACCGAAAACACGCTCCTTGGTATTCGCCATCGATTTTTTCGAGAAAAACGCGATTCACTTCGACATTGGTAAACTCGCCAACGAGCAGTTGCCCATCGAAAGGACCGAATCGTCCCCCTTGATCAATCACCTGTATATCGGTGGCGCTGCGCCCTACTTTATTGTAAGGAAGCCAAACTGCAGGCGGAGTCAGTTCGGACAACTGAGCCAGAGCATCGGGATATTGAATACATTCCGGAACCTCTGCCGAGAACTGTAAATGAGAGTTCGGTAAATCCATCGAAGCGAGACCGCTTGGATTCCCATAGAACGCGCCTGGACGCAGATGATTAATGGGAGTCGCCGGCATCCACCTTCCCTGCTGGTCGCTATAAAAAAGATCGCCTTCAATATTCGCTCCAAGCCCCGACGGCGAACGCATTCCCGCCGCTTGCCCCGACACAGATCCGTCCTCATTGATCGTTAATCCCCAACCTCTCCAAGCCGCATCGTTGTCGGCATGATCGCCCTGGTCGATATTGGTCGTGATCCAGAGACGACCTTCAGCATCGCGTTCTGGACCGTATGTGTATCCATGATAGGCGCCCGATACGTTCCAACCCGACGCAGCGGTCAGATACTCATCCGCAATATCATCTCTATCCGTATCGCGAAGTCGGGTTACCTCAGCCCTTTGAGCAACCAGAAAATCGTCGCCATCTTGCAATATCCCCAAAGGTTCGTGCAACCCCGTGGCAAACTGTTTATAGCTGACACCATCGAGCGAATCGGAATCAGCGCCATCGATCAGCCATACCTCTCCCTTGCGGATCGTGACGGCCAAACGCCCCTCTGAGGTCCAGGTCATTCCGCCAATTTCGAGTGCCAAACCTTCCCCGGGTTTCCATTCTTTAGATCGCGGAGCGGAGGGAGAGCTCCCGGTGAGAAGCTCAAAGCGGTCGTAGGAATCCCCTGCGTAGAGAGAGCAGGTAAATAACGAAAGGAAGGGGATTAGGCGCTTCACCATTGGTAGACGAATTTCCGTGTCATAGGGTCGCCTGTTTCGACTTCGGTGACGTTAACCCTCCTAGGATGTTTGAGCCGGAAATCATCCCACTGAATTTCGTTTGTGTAACGAACCGTCCTCTGCACGGACAATTCTCCAGACTCGCTCGTAACCGGTTGCAATCGCTCGTACAGAATAGCCCCTTTTAGTTCGACAAGAAATTCTGGAGTCCCATCGCTATCAAATCGATAGCCGCGATACTGAGATCCACTAGAATCGTCAGTACCGGTCCATCGAACCACCTCTTCTCCCAGCGGTTTCTCGAATTCAGGAAATCGAGAGAACCAAGTAGTATAGGCATCGAAGAATCGTCCTTTCCACATCATGGCGGGATTCCCCGATTTGGCGTCGAAGGCGAAGTGAATGCCTTCAGGGTATCCAATGAGCAACGCATGCGTCCCTACGCCCTTCATAAAGGAGCGTTGGACAATCGGCCGATCAATTGGAATGATCTCAAATTCATTAGTTTTAAGATCGGGGAATCCTTCGGGCAGTCCGACACCGTATTTTGAAAATGAATAAATAGCATTGATCTGAGCCTGAGTATTTCCATCGAGGATCTCCTGGTTTGAAGCGATGCCTTCCGGCCAGAATGATGGCATCAGATTGTTTGGACGATGGACGCTCGGATTGATCAAATATTCTCGAAACCAGTCCACCTGCAGGCGCTCGTGCACGTTACCCAGATTGATAGACGAAATTCCCAATGAACGGCGATCGTCCCAACCGTGACAAGTAATGCAATTTAGACCGCCATGCGTTCCCAACAACGTGCGGCCTTCTTCAGTGTTTTTATTTGGACTCTTCTTGGCAACGGAGACCTTGTCTTCGTTCACGAATCGTTTAGACAACCCTTTCGTAGATACGCCGAAATCAGGCATTTGAACACGTAAATAGGGCCTGATCGACCTCTTCCCCTTAATCGCGCCTTCGAGCCATTTTGGCTGCAATTTTCGACCCGCGTCCGAGAGAGTTGGCGGGAAGCGCCCCGCATCTCCAAGGTCATGATCGCCAGTGAAATATTTTTTACGATCCGTATCGGGTCCGCCAATACTATTCCTATCATGGCAAGCGACGCAATTCAGCGATTCCAGAATAGTCGAAACGGGTGCCCGTTTATCCCTCCTATTGAGGAATAAGGTAATGGACTGCCATTGATTTTCGCTTAGCGCATACTCGGGATGGTCTCCGGATGGGAAATCAGTCGATCGTATCTTGGTTAAACCCTTGCGGCGCAGTCGTTCCGCTTGGGGAAAATCATGGCAAGCAATGCAGTTTTTTGAAACCAGTACCTTTCTTCCCTCATTAGCTTGGGCCACATCGAACTCTAATGACCGAATCTTCGGATAGTTGGTCGAATCGCCATTAGTGTATTCCAAGAGGTAAGCGGCTAAGTCGCCGCCATCTTCCCTTTCCAACGTAAATTTCGGCATGCGTCCATGAGAACTAAAGTCGTGTGGCTTGAAGAGATAGGCAGAAAGGGAATGAATATCGTATTTTTCCTGGAGATCGGGAAAAGGGACATTAGGGTAACTTAAACCATCCGCTTGGGCTCTATTTTCGTCCTCATCGAAATCGGAGTCTGGCGTATGACAGGAAACACATCCAATGGTGTGATACAATCGCATTCCTCGATCCGCGTTTACGAATTTAAACGCTTTTGGAATTTTCTTCTTCAATTTGAGCGAGGCGAGATAATGCTTTGTAGCCTCGATTTCCTCATCGCTCAAATCCATATTAGGCATCGTTGCCCCTCTTTTCATCGAATCGGGATCCCCCAAGAAGGCCTCAACCCAATCAGAACGCGCCCGCTGAAGCAGACCGTCTAAACGAGGCCCTTTCCGCGTTGGCAAACCGGTTGGGTGGTCATGACAGTTCACGCACCCCAATTCATTGAAAAGAAGCCGCCCTCCTTCGATTGAGGGCGTTTCGGAATGAAAGCGCTCATAACCGATGACAAACGGGGAAGATTGCACCCTCAAATGCGAGAAGCAGAATACAATGACCCCACTCAAAAGAAGCGTTTTTAGGCCGTTTCCGCTAAGCATTGATCGATATAGTCACGGGACTTATTGATAGCCGCTGTTATCTCACTAACCGTCGGCAATATCGGAATTCCGCGAGGGACAGGATGCATGAAGATTTCGACCAACCCAGAGTAGCTAATGTCGCGCAACGCATTTACAACGAGACGATAATCCAAGCCACCGCCATATCCGGGAAGCTGCTGCATTTCGATTTCCTTCGGGACCTTTTTGAAAATGCCCTCGGAGTGCTCTTGGAAATACATGAACGGAATATTCTCGTCTCCCAGGTCCCGAATCAAGGAGGGAATTTCATCCTCGAACAAATGCAAGTGATGCGGCGCAAACGCGACGCCTAGATTCGGGCTCTTATTGTATTCGGCAAAGTACCGCAGCGCATCCGGATGGTAGAGCAATTGGTTGCTGTGATTTTCCAGCGCGATAGTGATTCCCATCTCTTCCGCTTTCGCTACATGGGGTTTCAGTTTCTCCAGCATCGTTTTGACCTGCGTTTTGGCGGCGACCCCAACCGGGTCCTTGTCTGGATACCTACCCGAACCCGTCACGATAATTTCACCGCCAAATTGACGAAGCCATTGCATTTCCTCCTGCAAACCAAGTGGACCCAAAGGATAGCATGTGGAAACGCGAATCCGAGCATTGTGCTTCTTTAGCAAAGCCTGACAAGCCGCATCTCCCATCTCAGTAATTTGCTCGCGTTGATTGCCATGCCGACGACGCCAGATATCGATTGATTGGCATCCAGCCCGAGCAATCTCAGGCAGAATGAGACTCAAAGGCATTTCGCCGTACAAGGCTGACGAAAGCGTGTAGTTGATTTTCAACGACTTCTTCTGAGCCGCTTTAAGAAAACTCGAGGAGAATAAAGTCGTTCCCAGAATACGACACGCTTCCCGCCGATTCATGCTTGAGCACGCACAGGTTGACGAGTAGCAGCTTCTTCAAGCAGCTTTATCCAGGCACCGAGGAAGTGCCCATTGTCGCGGTAGGTTCGCCCGGAAATCAAATTGCCATCAACCACGCAAGGCTCGTCGACAAACGTACCGCCACACGATTCCAAATCGAATTGGCACTTCGGCACCGTCGCCATGCGGCGTCCGCGGACACAGTCAGCGTAGGCCGGAATTTCCACTCCATGACACACGGAAGCGATCGGCTTATTCTGCTCGAAAAAGTATTTCGTTATTCTAACCAAATCCGTGTCGTAGCGAATATATTCCGGGGCCCTGCCACCGGAAAAGAAGATGCCCAAATAATCCGCTTCGTTGACCTCGGAAAACGATAAATCCGCCTCAATAGTATAACCTTCCCACTCCTTCGTAATCGTCCAACCAGGCTTCACTTCGTGCATGACCATTTGGTAGAGCCGCTTCTCTGGGGCGATGACCACCGGTTTTATCCCCGCTTCGATAAGACGGTAGTAGGGATAGAGCGTGTCTAACGTTTCCGAAGCATCGCCAACCACGATGAGGGCACTTCCAATTTTGTTTTCCATAAACCCATCTTAGCGCATTTTTGCTAGCATTAAATGCAGGATTGCCTCACAAATCATCAGCTTTTTCGTCAAAACAGTTTATTGTGAAAAACAGTGCTTCCCCACCCCACGTCGCCTTGCTGGTAGAAACCACGCGGACTTATACGCGAGAGATCCTAGCAGGGGTCCGGCAATACCTAGCGAAGTACGGTCCTTGGTCGGCCTTCGTCGAGCTACGCTCGCTGGAATCCGAGCCACCAGACTGGCTCCACAAGTGGCACGGCGACGGTATTCTCACCCGAACATTTACGGCCAAGATGGCTAAGCTGGTCGCCGAAACAGGATTGCCAGCCATCGAACTGCGCTCCCCTAACCTTTGTCCAAACCTGCCGTGGGTTGGCATGAATAATGGAAGAATCGGGCAAATGGTCGCGGAACATTTCATCAATCGAGGGTACATCAACTTTGCGACCTATACCTTGGATGTTGAGCCGTTTTTTCAAGAGAGAGTCAGGAATTTCGTTACCGAACTTAACAACAGGGGCTACAAGTGCGAAGCTCTTCCTTTCGAAAGAAACGGAAATGAGTCTGATTGGGAGAAAAGTCAGAGTCGACTCTGCGAATGGCTGAACGAATTGCCGAAACCGGTAGGCGTATTCGCAGCTACCGATCAGCTTGGCGTACGTGTTTTGGATGCCTGTCAGCGAATGGGAATTGCGGTACCCGAAGATGTAGCCGTAGTAGGGACGGAGAACGAAGAAACACTCTGTACGTTCGCCACACCTACCCTCACCAGCGTTCAATTCGATGGTAAGCAAGTTGGATACAAAGCAGCCAATTTATTGGATACTCTCATGTCGGGAAAAAGCGTCGCTCGAGAAACGCTTATCGAGTCGCCTGGAATTGCAGGGAGAGCTTCAACCAATGATCTTGTCATCAACGACGGATTGGTTCGAACCGCAGTTCGAATTATTCGCGAGCAAGCGCTTTCAGGCCTCAGCGTAAGAGAAGTCTGTCAAAAGCTAAACGTATCGCGCAGTACTCTGGAACGCCGAATGAAACAAAGCCTGAAGCGAACGCCAAAGGAAGAATTACTGCGCGTACGTTTCAAGGAAGTGGAGCGACTCCTGCGCGAAACCGACTTCACTATGGAAACGATCTCCGAACTCGCGGGCTTCACCCACTCTCACTATCTACAAACCGCCTTCAAGGAACGCCATGGAGTCACCCCCGGCCAGTACCGGCAAGCTATGAAGTCGTAAAGACTCACACTGTAGGAGCTGGGAAACCCGCAATACTTAAAAGGTCGCGGCCGATCTCCGAGCGGCCATTTCCCCTCAAGATAGCTGAACGATTATATCGTTCAGTGCCCGCTCGGAGATCGGTCGCTACCACAATCAGCAACGAACCCAAAGCGATTCACATTGTAGGTCGTCTCGCTGAGGCGACAACTCTCTAATCCGCTGCCGGATCAACGACCCGCTCTACGATCGATCACCCCAAAAATAACCTTTCACCGACTCCCCGAAACAACCGCGCCTGTTTTCTTATCCGTCCACGTATACGGGCGCGGGTCGAATTCAAACTGAGTATAGGATTTTGCCGATGGAGCGAATTGCGTCGGCAATTCTGCAGAAAGATCTTTTCTGATCGGCTCGAAAGAAGGGTCGCCGATTAGATTATCCCATTCGTTCGGATCACCCCAAAGATCGTATAACTCCTCGGATCCATCGATGTATCGTATATAGCGATACTGATTCGACCTGACTGACATGTGCTGTAGCTCATGCACAGTAACGGCATTACGAGTCCTATGTTTAGCAGGGTACAGCAACCACGGGACCAAACTCACTCCATCCATCGCTTGATCTGCGACAACGGGCAACCCGCACAATTCAATCAATGTCGGGAAAAGATCCAACAAGCTGGTAGGCTGAGCGCACACTTGATTGGACTCCCCGAGATGAGGCGATACCACAATCAAAGGTACTCGTGTCGTCTCTTCCCAAAGCGTGCGCTTGTGCCAGTGCTGTTTCTCGCCCAAATGCCAACCGTGATCCGACCAAAGAACAATCACCGTATCGGCGGCATGGGGGCTTTTTTCGAGAGTCTCCAACAATTGTCCCAATTGCGCATCCATAAAGCTTATACTGGCAAGATAATGCTGAATCGCAGTCGCCCACTTCCCTGCGTCGCGAACCTTCTTCAGATCAACATGCTTCTTCATCGCCAACTGCTTCCCGGCTTCGGGCACGTCATCCAAATCCTCAGGAAGATCCGCTGGAACTTCGATTTCATCCAAGGGATAAAGATCCAAATACTTCTTCGGAAAATACCAAGGCATATGAGGACGAAAAAAGCCGCACGCCAAAAAGAAAGGCGAACCGCGGTGACTATTTAGAAAATCAATCCCATATTGAGCGGCCCGGGCGTCATCGAAATCCGATTCCGGTTTATCAAGACCAGCCCAATCAACTTCATTCGAGTAAAGTTCAATCCCCGAAAACGGGAACCCCTTCGGGGCATCCTGATCAGGGATAAAGGGATACTGATCGCGACGGGTACGAGCGAAGGTGTCGTCGTGAAATTCCAACGCTTGAAAATCATCCCAAGATTCAGGCGGATTATTTCCTTCCGTATGATGAAAGATTTTTCCGGCTCCGACTGTCTTATATCCATTATTCCTAAAATGCGCAGGTATAGTTACAAGCTCAGGAACGTTTGGCTTCCACCAGTGTCGATTGCTGTAGATGCCTGAAGTCGTAGGAAGCTGACCGCTCAGAACCGCCACTCTGCTGGGACAGCAAACCGGAGACGCCGTGTGAGCATTCGTGAATGCCGTACCCATTTTGGCAAGACGATCAAGGTTGGGCGTTTTGACCTGTCCCGAGTACCCGCCCATAAAACCCACCCAATCGTTCAAATCGTCAACAGCGATAAAAAGGACGTTTGGCGCGCTCTTCGCTCCAAATTGAAAAATGCAAAATGCAATAGGTAGAATGAAGAAAAATTTGAGGAAAAGATTCATATTCGGATAGCGGGACACCACTATAAGCGAACGTCCCTAATCGTTTTGAATTAGCGCATCATAGCGCATTCGAGTTCGGTGACAATGCAGGATTACTGCATCAAACGTAAGATTTATCGTCTTTTAAGCTCCAGCGGCCGCAGGCCGAGATCCGGCAATTGTCGTTCTCAATAAAACACGCCGTTGACCGGGATAGTCGTTGATAGCCGCATGCATGAGACATGGGTTGGACCACAGGGTCAAAGTACCCGGCGTCCATCGCAGCCGACAGGTGTATTCCATACGTTGCACGTGAGATTTCAAAAACGTTATGAATGGCCTGCTCTCGGCTTCAGTCATACCGACGAAATGTGTGAGCGAACCACTCAAGTATAGATGCGGCCGTTTTGTTGCTGGATGGCAACAGACAAGTGGATGCTCGTTCTCGACATCATCGGCGGCTTGTCCGCTTGCCTCTACTGAAAACGCCTTTAGCGACGCGTTGAGCGCGTAAACCCCTTTGCCTGAATGCACCCCAATCAAATCGCGAATAAGCCCACGCATAGCATCCGATAAGCCCTCGTAGGCAGCGGAAAGACTGGCAAACACCGTATCTCCACCAACCGGCGGAATTTCCTCGCCATAAAGCATGGTAACCGCTGGAGGATTTTCCATCCAAGCCAAATCCATATGCCAGTCCTCGCCCACTACCGGACCACAATCTTCAGCTCCTCGAGTAAAACGTACGACGTCATCAAATCCCTCGAGGGGGATGTGAATTGGATTTCCACTGAAAGGCCCAAACCTACGAGCTGCTTTATGGAAAGTCGCAGGATCTAAACGTTGATCCCGTATCGCCAGCACATGATAGTGATCGAGCGCGGATTGTAACTGAGCGATACCCTCTTCGCTCGCAGTGTTGATGTCTATACCACTAATATCAGCACCCAGGCTACCGGTCAATGGGCTTAACTTGAAGCGTGTAAACTTCGGGATCGGACTATTGATGCTTTTCATAAAATGCCTTGTACTTATAATTCCGATATAGATATTCGAGCGAAGGCGATATCTTTGTCCTTCTCGTAAAACAGACCGATTTTTCCATCGGGCAATCTTGCGAGCGACGAATAAGCCGAAGGGCCTTCGTACACTAGGAGTTTCGAGGGCCATGATTTACCATCGTCTCGACTAAGATGAATCGTCATTCGTTCGCGCGGCCCGCGTTTTAAACTCACAGGGGGATTCGGATTGGAAAACAAAATGCGCTTGTTGTCGTAGCGAATGATGCTCGCTTGGCAGATAGGGTCGCTTAGCTCGTCGTCGAAAACCGGATCACTCCAAGTCGCCCCGCCGTCCTCGCTGTATGCAATCGATCGATACCCAGTATAGGGTCGCTTCGTTTCCGGAAATCCTTGGGTGCGCATATTCATCATTAGCCGACCATCCGAAAGCTCGACCACCTGGCTTTCGTTAACAGTCGGTTTAATAGAGCTGCTTATCGCCCAGGAATCTCCACCATCGTCACTATACAAGGTATGCGCTCCGAAGAAGCCTCTCTCCGTGTAATTGGCGGGGATTACGAGACGTCCTTTATGAGGGCCTTCCTTAAGCTGAATCCCGATTCCCGGTCCCGTGGCATACCACCACCAAGAAGGATCTTTAACGGCCGACGTAATCTCCTTCGCCTCTGACCAAGTCAGGCCATCGTCAGCCGAGTGGGTTTGATAAACGTGACGGGTATCGACGCTCGTGCCCGCATGCAGATCCTTTCCGTGGTCAGTAGCAAGATTCCAACACATGAGCATCACAATTCGACCGGTTCGCTGATCGATCACCGGGCACGGATTTCCTGCCGTATGGTCACCGGCATCCCAGACTACATAAGGCGAAGACCAGGT
>Ga0315321_10002184_pt1 | contig 15207 bp, 11 predicted proteins | sample M180m21515metaG_FD_203464 | JGI IMG/M metagenome (GOLD analysis project Ga0315321, IMG submission 203464) | Ammonia-oxidizing marine archaeal communities from Monterey Bay, California, United States - M1 80m 21515 | ecosystem: Environmental > Aquatic > Marine > Intertidal zone | place: USA... | reverse complement strand
ACTTGGGGCACGCTACGAAACCTTGGGCAAGAGCATCAAGCTGCAACACATCAGCCCCAACTGCCGGAATTTGCTCAAGAAGGCAGGGAGCATGGTCGATATCATCGTCTTACCCGACGACCCGACTTACCATGTAGCGAACCTCAACAAGTCCGAAGACGATTCTTCCGAAAAGGACTAGGAATACCCTTCTAGCCTTTTTTCTTCTTGGGAGTCGGTCGCTTTCCCTTGTTCCAGAGAATATGCGTGCCCGACTTTCCCGGGACGATGATTTCCTTCCACCCATCCTTGTCCAAATCAGCCGTCCTTATGTACAAACCCGTACCCGCTTGCCCGGTATGCACGATCTCCTTTCGGAAAGATACCGTGCCGTCCTCCTCCAATTTGGGCTGGTAGCGGGCAATCACGATCTCGTCCTCCGCTCCCTTGTCCCTTCCGCTGTGCGCGTAGTAACGCTTGCCGGTAATGATTTCAGGCTGACCGTCCTTGTCCAGATCGTCCCAGGCCAAGGCGTGCAACTGACTGATTTTATTGTCGATCAGATGATGCTTCCAAGCCGTAGTGCCATCCTTCCGAGGCTCGAGTTGCTCGTGGTAGTAAAGTCCGTAGTTATGACCATCGCCCCAAATCAGGTCTTGGCGGCCATCGTTGTTCAAATCCTTGACGAGAATGGGGCAACTGGCATGAGGAAGGGTGAAGTCTTTGCGCCACTTCCAAGGTTGCCCAAACGGGTTCTTGGCCGGCCGTTCATACCAACCCTGCATAAATACGATATCCTCGTGGCCGTCCCCGTTGATATCACCAAAACCCTGACCATGACCATTGCCCGATTCGGAAACCACGCTCTTGGTCATGGTGGGTTTTCCGTCCTTCTTGGCAAACTTCCAGACCAACATAGGGTTCTTTGCATTCCAGCTATTGGCCACGTACTCAGGGGTTCCGTCACCATCCATATCCTGGAGAAAAATCATCTCGTTATGCTTGAACCCGGTGTCCATCAAGTCATGCCGAATCCATGAATCCTCGGTAAGCAAACCGGCTTTGCCCGGATTCTCAAACCAGAGCACGGTTGAAAGAGTGAACTGTCCGGCAAAGACGTCAAGGTCTCCATCCCCATCCACATCGTACAGATAGTCTCCATTGTCCTGCATGTAGTCCTTCCCGAACGGCTTGATGGAGCGGAACTTGATCGGTTCCCAGGCGGGATTGAGGTAGTAATGCTCGCCCGCCACGATATCCAAGTCGCCATCCTTGTCGATATCTCCCACGGCACAAGACTCGACGTTGTCTTTGTGGAGCAACTGGACCTCGAACTTGAGTGCGGACCAGGCAAGAGATTGAAGAAGCAGGAAGAGTGCGAGAATAAGGAGTTTCATTGGATTAAGGATAAAAATCAAAAGTTATGTTTTTGCGAGTAAGAACGGTTTTGCAAGCTTGCTCTTGCCCATAAGGTCAAATCATGGCTTGAGCTCAACGAGGACCGGTCGATGATCGGAGGCAATTTTTTCGGCAACGACCTTGTGCGTGAATCGGGTGAAGGAAAGCCCTTTGCACATGATGAAATCGATTTCCACCTTGGGTTTGTCCGAAGGGAAAGTATTCGTTGGGGAGTTCGACAAAATTTCAAACCCCGAATCAATCAGCAACCTGACCGATTGAGACTTCCGGTCCGCATTGAAATCACCCGCCAAGATCACCGGTCCCCTTTCCTCCTCCATCTTCTTCAGGAGGGCTTCGCACTGGGTGACCCTCAGGTTTTCCCTCGTCCAGTCATGATGAATGCCGAGCAAACGAATTTCCCCCCAATCCTTACCGGGGTTGACACGCAATTCCAGGGCGCATCGAGGCTCGGCTCCACGGGGCAGGACATGAACTTGGTGAGAAACAACAGGAAACTTGGACAGCACCGCCATTCCATACTCCCCGCCCTGAAAATCCATAAATTTCCCAAAACGGCCTTCCATGTCGAGCATCGCGCCCAACTCTTGAGTCAAGTCAATCGAACCGCTCCTCGTGCAGTTTTTATCAACTTCCTGCAAGGTAACGAGATCCGGAGAGTAGGAACGAATGACTTCGGCCGTTCTTTTCAAATCCACCCGACCGTCCATTCCCCGACCATGCTTTATATTGTAGGACAAAATTTTCAGGGAAGTTCTTTCACCCAAAGGATCAGCCTTTCCCAAAACCAATGAACTCGACCCAAAAATCAAAAAAGAAAAAATCCAGGTATTCATTGCTTTGCAAAACTTGATCATCATTCTCCTTTTGAGTTTTTACCTTTCTGCACAAAAGGCGATATCTTTGTGAATCCGAACGCTCCACAGTCATTGGCGACCAGTGCCCCGCCATCGGCGGTAATACAGACATCCTCCCCGGCCCAGTCCGCTTCCCGCGAACCATAAATGCCTTCCCATTCCAACCTGCCTTTCGAATCGGTCTTGATCAGATAAACCTTCCATTGCCCGGAGGGTCCGGACGGATGTCCGCTCTTCTCGTACCGCCGGGTCTCGTCTCCCGTCCCTGCAACCACCAACCACCCTCCATCGGGAGTTGCCCGGGCGCCCCAGACCTCGTCATGAATCCACCGGCCGTCGTATCCCCGGGGTTGGCCGAAAAACTTCGTCCAAAGAGTCTTTCCCCTTGAGTCGACTACCGTCAGTTCGGCATCCCAATTCCGACTCAGTTTGCTTTTGCGGGTGTGCCCGGCCAGAAGGGTCTCACCATTCGGCTGAGTATCGAACCCCCAGTACACCGTATTGTAAGTCTTGGCCCAAAGCACCCTGCCCTGGCCGTCGATCTTCAAAAGATTATGAGCCTCCGATTCCTCGTCCTTGGGGTGGCAGGCCAAAAGATAGCCGTCGGCACTTGGTTTGACCCGGTATCCCGTGGAGGTGTAGGCGGACAAATCACGTCTCCATTCTTCCTTTCCCTCGGAATCCGTTTTGAGCAACACTCCTTTTCCCCAGTTGAGAAAAGTGCCCTCCGCCAAACCGCTTCCGTACCCCGTGGCCAATATCCCCCCATCTCGAGTGACCGTCAGCCCCTCGAACGCATCCTCCGTCCCCAGGTTCCAAGTCTTCGTCCAAAGGGTTTCTCCGGTCTTCGCTTCCACTTTGATCAAGGCAGCGTCCAAGTTCAGAGACCCAGCGATCAAATAATTGCCGTCGGGGGCTTGGCTCACGCAGTTGCCCAGGTTATGGCCCCGCTTGCCGAATTCCCTTTTCCAAATCAAATCACCCACGCGATCGGTCTTCACAGCGAAGATCCGGGCTGACCGGTCCTCCACAAACCCGGTTTCCCCGACCATCAGAAAGCCCCTGTCCTTGGTCTGAATGACGTAATGAGGATGACTTTCCTCTTCACTTCCGCCATACGACTTGTGCCAGGAAACCTTGGGGGCAGGAACGGAACCAAGGGAGTCCTTCGTTGGAAGGAAAGCCAGAAAAAGCAATGCTTGGGACAAGGCCAAGCTTCGGATCATTGTTTTTTTCATCGAAGAATTTTTTCTATAGTTTTCGTTCTTTGAAAGTACGGAGGGGAATCATTCTTTTATCAATCGACAAAGATCGGCTTGGCAACTTTCGAACACGCAATGCCTCTATTAGGATTGTACAAAGAGTTAAAATAATAATAGAAAGAATTCATGAAAAAGATCGATTGCCACGTACACTTTGTCGGAGGGGGTACAGCGCAGTCGGGAACTTGGTTCATGCTGAAAACTTGGTGGGACCGCCTGCAGGCTCGGATAATGTTGAAGGGGTGTGGGATCGAACCTTCGGCCATGCATGATGACTTGGATCGAATTTATACGGAACAATTGGTGAAACTGATCAAGGATTCCAGCTTGGATGCCTTGGTTTTGCTCGCCCAGGACATTGCTCATGCCGATGACGGCACCCCCCTGCCCGACAAATCGAAATTTTACGTTCCCAATGACGTGGTGCTCGAACTGGGCAAGCGGCATGAAGAAATTATTCCGGCCATATCCATCCACCCCGGCCGGGCCGATGCAATGGATGAGTTGGAACGCTGCATCGAATCCGGCGCCCGCGTTCTGAAACTGTTGCCCAACGTCATCAACATCGACTGCAACGACAAAAAATACGCTCCATTTTGGACCCGGATGGCCGAAGGGAAGGTTATCTTTTTGTCTCACACGGGAGGGGAAATGACACTCCCGGTCATGAACAAGGCCTATGCCGACCCGCGTATTCTTACTTTGCCCTTGGAATGCGGGGTAACCTGTATCGCCGCGCACAGTGCGGGCGGATCTTATCCGGGAGACAAGGATTACACGGATGATCTGTTGAAAATGTTCAAGGAGTTCCCCAATCTCTACGGGGACAACTCGGCTCTTTGCAGCTTGAACCGGAACAAGACGATCGGAAAGATATTGGACCCCGAAGTTCAGGAACGGATTCTTCATGGCAGTGATTACCCCGTTCCCGTTTCCGGCCTGGGGGTTTGGATCAAAGGTTTTTTGCCATGGAAGGATTGGCGCAAATGGAAGGGTTGCCAAAATATTCTCGAACAGGATTATCAATTCAAAAAGGCGATGGGCTTCAACGAGGCAACTTTCACCCGCCTTTCACAGTTACTCGATCTCAATTGAAATTAGTCCTGTTATTGCTCTCCTGTTTCTTTTCGGCCCTCGGTCTCGGGTACGCAAAGTTTTTCGTGCTCGGTTACCTGAGCACTGACGTCTATGGGGCTGAGGACAAGATCTGGTTGATCCAGGCCATCAACTCCTTGTTGACCGTGGGTCCGGTGCTTGCCTATGTCTTTACCGCACCCCTTGTCTCGTCCTGCAAGAAACGGCACGTCATGACTGGCAGCGCCTTGTTGACCGGGGTGGTTCTGACATTGGGGCATTTCTGCGGTTGGCCCGGGTCCGCCTGGCTTTACGTCTTTTTGATCGGCCTGATCATGAGTGTTTTCGCAGCAGCCAAAATGTCCATCGTGCCGATCGAGTCGAAGGACAGTGGTCGCAGTCCCTTTTTTGTCAACGGCATGCTCTCGGCAGTCTTCATTGTCGGAATGCTGGCGGGCCTGCCCTTGGGAACCTACTGCTACGATTGGAGCGTCGATCGGGGGATAGCGCTGGGCATCGGGATATTCGTTTTGGCTTCCGCATCCTCTTGCGGTTTGGTTTACCAAGACGAACGGAAGATTGCCTTTGCCAAAGCCTACGCCAACTTGGTCGAAGATTCGATTTCCCTCTTCGTCAGGCACATCCTGTATTTGCTTTCGTCCCCGCTGATCTGGGGCGTGGGAGGGGCGGTCAGCCTAGCAGTCACCGCTTATGCCGAGCAGCAGAAACTGGGCGGAGCCACTGAGTGCAGCCTGATGTCACTGTATGCGGCCATTGGCATTATCGTGGGAAACGTCTTGTCCCCGCGTTTCGCGCCCAAGCGTTATTCGGCTGCGTTCTTGTCGGGAGTATCCTTATTGATACTCGTTGCGTGCATCCCGGTTTTCGTGGAAGTAGGCTTGAATCAGGTTAATACCCCCCAAGGGCTTTATTTCCCCTTGGCCGCATACATGATCGGGCTCGGCTTCTTTTTTGGAATTTGCTCGAACTTGATCGATGCGGAGTACCTGCAGCGCGTAGGAGAGGAAGGCAAAGAAGGAACCGGCGCCACTTTGCACAGTTTCTGCATTGCCGGCTTTGCTTTCTTGGTGTGCGCCATCGTTGGGCTCTCCATCCTGCGGGGTTGGATGGATGCAATTTCGCAGTTTGTCCTGCTTGCGGCATTGGTGGCGATTGGAGTAATCCCAATGTTTCTGTTGGCCTTGAATGCAGGTTCATTGAACCGGGTTTTGAGCTTCGTCCTTTCACGGTTCTTCGGATTGCTTCTGAGTTTGCGCTACCGGGTCAAAGTGATTGGTCTCGAGCGGATTCCCAAAGACAAAGTCGGTACTTTGTTTTTGCCCAACCACCCAGCCGAAATGGATCCGATCATCCTCGGCACACGGCTTTGGAAATCGCATCGTCCGAGGCCCGTAGTGTTGGAAACGTTTTATCATATGCCCTTTGCCAACAGGATCATGAAAATCATGCGGGCCTTCCCGATGCCCGACATGGCAACGGGAACGGGAGTTTACAAGAAACGACGCATCGACGAGACGCTCCAAGGCGTATCCGAGGCCCTGGAAGCCGGAGATTCCATCTTGATGTACCCGTCCGGCAAGCTGATGCGTTCCAACCTGGAGTTATTGGGTGCGGCATCGGGCGTTCATCGAACTCTTGAGTCAACTGGCAACCTCCAAATCGTATTGGTCCGCACCCGCGGACTTTGGGGCAGTTCGTTTTCAACGGCCCAGACCGACGGCAGAACGCCCGATCTCAAGGAAGCTTTCCTACATGGTTTTTGGGTGCTCCTCAAGAACCTGATCTTCTTTGCTCCGAGGAGGCAGGTCGAGGTGGAGTTCAGTTTGCCCGCCCAACCCCTGAAGGCAGAGATGACCCCCTTGGAGATCAATCAACAATTGGAAGCTTTTTACAACGAGCACGGCGAGGAAGAGCTCAAGCTCGTTTCCTACAGTTTTTGGCGCCAGGATCTGCCCAAGACAGAAGTCCGGAAAGCGGACGAAACGGGTGACTTGTCAACTATTCCCGACGCACAAAAGAACGAAGTCATCCAGTCCTTCCGCAAAGCCTTTGACCTGGGAGATGAATTGTCCCCCGGCGACCGCTTGGCCGATGACCTGGGCATGGATTCCTTGTCGATTGCCGAGTTACTGATTTGGTTGGACGAGGAATTCGAAGTGTCCGACGTGGAAGTTTCGGAAGTTCGGACGTTGGCCGACGTGATTCTCTTGGCCTCCGGAACCAGCAAAGAGGTAAAAATCGAAGAGCCTCCGCTTGCCGATCAATGGGTCGACTCGAACCGGCCCCTGCCCGAGTTGCCAGACGGAAAAAGCATACAGGAACGTTTTTTGAGACAATGCGACCGCATTGGCAAGTACTCGGCGGTGGCGGATGAAATAGCGGGCGTATTGTCGGGGTCGCAGCTTAAGCTTAGGGCCCTCTTGCTCGCCAAGGTTTTCCGGGAATACGAAAACAATCGTCTTGGCATTATGCTGCCCGCATCGGTTACGGCCAATGTTACCGTAATGGCGACCCTGCTTGCTGGCAAGGTACCCGTCATGTTGAACTGGACGGTGGGACGCAAGAACCTCGAGCATGCCCGGTCCGTTGCTCAACTGGACGTGATCGTTACCTCGAGCAAGTTCCTCGACAAAGTGGACAACGTCGAATTCGGAGAGGTGGAAGAGAGCTTCGTCTTCCTCGAGCAAATCAGGGATGACCAAATCAACTGGGGGAACAAGATCATCGCCTTGCTTCAATCGAGAAAATCCGCGGACGCCCTTTTGCAACGGCTCGAACTAAATGAGGTTCGGGAAGACGACCCAGCGGTAATTTTGTTTACCAGCGGTTCGGAGTCCGCGCCGAAAGGCGTTCCGCTCTCTCAGAAAAACATCCTCAGCAACATAGCCGGAGCGGTTGAGATCTTGGACTTTCACGCCAAAACTGCCTTGTATGGTTTCCTCCCCCCGTTTCATTCCTTCGGGTTTACGATTACCACCGTGCTGCCAATGATCAGCGGCATAAAAGCCGCCTACCATCCCAACCCAACCGAAGGGAGGCGCATTGCCCGTGGTTGCCACTATTACGGCATCACTTTGATGTGCGGTACGCCCACTTTTGTCAACGGGGTGTTCAAAGGATCCAGGGCAGGACAATTGGACACCCTCGAGCACTTCGTTACCGGAGCGGAAAAGCTACCCGAAAGCGTGATTGAGTTGGTGAATGGCTTGCCCGACGCGGTCATTCTCGAAGGCTATGGGATTACCGAGTGTGCCCCGGTCATCACGATCAACCGGGCAGACGAACCCCCTGCGGGAGTGGGCAAACCCTTGCCGGGCGTTGAAATCAAAATTGTCGACTTGGACAGCCACGAAGAACTCAAAACCGGTGAACGGGGACTGATCCTGGTCAATGGCCCGAATGTCTTCGGGCAATATATGGGGGTGGACAAGGATCCGTTTCTGGAGCTCGAAAACAAGCGATGGTACGACACCGGTGATCTCGGGTACTTGAATGAGGAAGGCTTCTTGTTTTTGGCCGGCCGGTTGAAACGTTTCGTAAAGATCGCAGGGGAAATGATCAGTCTTCCTGCCATAGAGTTGGCCCTGACCGAACGCTGGCCTGCCGATGATTCCGGAGCCGTCCTGGCCGTCGAGGCGATCGAGTCGGAAGACAAGCGTCCGGAACTTTTCCTGATTGGCTCGGTCAAGATCGATCTGGAAGAAGCCAATGACATGCTCAAGGGGGCTGGGTTTAGCAATTTGTCCAAACTCAAGAAGCTTATCGAGCTGGAGGAGATGCCACTGTTAGGCACAGGCAAGACCGATTATCAAACCATCAAGCAAATCGTGCGGGAGCAAAGCGGGGAATAACTCCCCGGTCGAGCAGGTTTGCGTCAGTGCATTTCCACCGAGCAAGCGCCCAGTCCACCACGGAAGTAACTGAACTTGACCTTCGGGTGATCGGCAAGCAAAGACATGGGTACGGCCGAGTCCGCTAACCCCTTGGAAATCATCAATGCAGTCAAACGTTGCCCCAACGGGTTGTCGTGAACGCCAGCCTGCCAGATCGAGACTTGTTCGGCTTTCCAGGTCTCGACCGGGCCTACGGTTACGGCGCGGTCGGGGACGAGCGAAAGGTTTCCACCGCCCGAAGTACGGGCATTTTGGGACAGGGTGATGGGATGCAACTCGACAATTCTCGTTCCCAGCTTGCGGTACTCCGCAGGACCGGGGGGTTCGTCGAGATAAGCACCTTCCCTTTTCAGCGGGTCATTGAACGCCCAGTGCTTTACGTCCCCCTGCCCGCCTTGCATGACCTTGCAACAGACACCCTCCCAAGTGGATGCAAAAGCCTCGGCGTCTTCGGTTGGGAAATGAAGGTTCTCCTCGGGAATCGGTTGCTTGAAGCGGTCAAAGCACAATTCCCGGTCCGCCCGTTCGAAAGACAAGGGATGATCCACGGATACCGCTTTCCCGTCTTTGTCTATCCATTCGTCCATCCCCCAGAAATGAGCCGAGCACAGATCAAGCTCCAATTCGTTGACCAACCGGGCGACCAAAGGCAATTGCTCGGTCGGTCCGATCGGTCCGCAAATGCCCACCGGGTTGTCCGGGGTAGCCTCCTTCCAGGCCGAGACATATTCAAGGGCCTCAGCGAGGTAGAATTCTTCCAGGGTGTCGTAAAAAACGACTTCGAACCCCGGTCGACTCAATTGCAGAAGATCGTTTTCATTGAGCTTGGCGGCATCTTGAATGAGTTCGTCGTCCAAGGTCGTGTAGTCCCACCATTTGGGGGAAATCTTGGAAAGTTTTCTAGGCATGGGATTATTCTTTCGTTTGCGGAAGGGAGTAATGATGGGAGCTTAGGGCATCCGTCAACGGATCAAAGTCGGGCTTGGTGCTAAAGCCCATATGGCTATGCCTGCGCCACCCTTCGGCATGCATGGTTCTACCGGAAAAACTTCCGACCTGAAGGGAAAGCTCATCCATGGTCTGAATATAGGAATCCATCCCCTGCGTCCGGTCCAACCATTCCTTCTGGCTGGCATGAGCCGCAAGAGCCTTGCGTTTTCCCGGATGGACGGATCCGGTATCGATCAGGAAATCAGGAACGATGGGCTTGCGCAACTGATCGATCAATTGATGGGGCATGGCATGGTAAAGCGCCACTTCCCCTTCCATTTCCCCGGCCACCGGATCGGTAAAGAAATTGGGCATCTCCCGGGCAAAGGCAGCCGTGACGGCAAGCCTCGATGCATTCATGTGGTCTTCCATATAATCCTGCGGCGAATGGGTAAGAACAAGGGAAGGTTCCGCTTGGCGAACGACGGCAGCGACCTTCCTCAGGTTCTCCACATTGTAGACCAACTCGAGATCATCTGCAATGGATGGATAAAATCTCGCTCCAAGGATCTCAGCAGCCTTGCGGGCTTCCGCTTCCCGGACTCCGCGTATATCCATCGGCCCCAAGTTCATCGCACCGCAATTTCCCGAGCAGAGGAGGAAATAATGCAGGTCGTATCCGGCCTCGGCCAAAAGGAACATGGTTCCCGCGGCCACAAATTCGATATCGTCAGGATGAGCGAAGATGGCAATGGCCGACTTTTTCATAGTTTTAGCGAGGCAAGAACTGATGTTTGTCCGCCTGTTTCCGATCGAGGAGAACCACCTCGTAGTCCATCTTGTCCTTACCGAAGGTCACCCGCATGACGTGATGACCCGCACCGGTCATGCCCGGTTTTTGCAAATACCAGCGGTCGGACTTGGGTTTGCGCTGGGGGACGCCCAGACCGCCTTCCCCAACGTAAACGATGCCCGTTGGATCTTTCTTGTCATTGCGAATCGGAACGGTCCGTTTGATCACGTGACCATCCGACTCAACGGCGAGATCGAGGTTGAATTTTTCAAACAAGGGCACCCAAAAATTCTTTGCTTTTCCCGGACCCTTCACCGCTGGCCATACCGGCCGATGGTACTCGGCCAAAAGCCAGCGGACTTTGGGGCGCAAATCGAAAAGGGTTTTTGCCAACCATGCCTGTTGTTCCCCACCGGCGCTGATCTCGCTGTTCAAGGTAACGAGAGCCACCTTGGGCGAAATCATGGTGTGGAAATAATTTTTTCCGGAACCTCCCGGGGTGTCGAAGATTTCATCGTACAGAGGACCGCCGTCATGGTTTCCCCGGGTGGGAATGATGGGCAGCACCTTGCCCGACTTGGCTACCGTAAGTTCATGCTGGCTCAGCCAGGTTGACCATTGGCTCCAGCTTTTCCCGCTCACGATGTAGTCTCCTCCGTGGGCAAAGGCGATCAATTGGTCGTCTTTTTCCGACAAGTCGGCCATAAGCAAATTAACTTGGCCTCGGGAAACGATTCCGGTACGCGAGTCTCCACCGAACAGGAGCCTGAATTCGCGGTCGTCCGCTGGAGCGGTCGTGAAATGCATAACGGGGGATTTCTTGCCATCCGACTCAATCTCGAAGTCATAAGTCGTGGAAGGCTTCAACCCACTGATCCGGGCATGGTGATAGTATTCCCCTTTGGCGGACGAGTAAGCATCGCTGCGCTGAGGTTCCTGGGCGTTCGAAAATTCCTCCGGACCGGTTGAACGGATGCCGTAACGGACCTTATGAACGCTCCCCTTCTTGGCGGTAGTCCAGGAGATGGTTGCCTTAGTGGAGGGCTCCTCAGTCCAGATCACGCGCCATTGGGAAGGCCCGTCACCTTGGACGGGGGCCATGCCTTTCATTCTCTTTTCAACGTAGTCCTTGTCTAGCCAAGGGGTTTCCGAAAAGAGCTTGAAAGAAATAAGCGGGATTGAAAGGAGGAGCGAGAGAGCGAGTACTTTTAATTTCATGAAGTAGTTTTTGTAGAATCCAGTGATTTCCAATAACACCATAAAAAGAGCGGAATCCCGCCATTGCAAATCCTTAAAGCCAAATCGTGCCAATGGTCCCACCCATAGGCTGTCATCCGGCTCATGGCCGTGACGATTCCCCAAACTGCCATCCACAGGGCAACCGTTTTGATTCTCTTCCCGGGGAGGAGAAGGAGAGCAACCAGAATGAAGTCCTGGATGGCGATGATGGGCAAGGCCGCCTCCGCGAATGCTTGCCTCGATGCGGCGACGGCAAAAGCCTCCTCCAAGGCGTCCAAAGATCCCGCTGTCAGAACGGGGTCGCCGAAGAACGAGTTCATGGTACCGACAATCAGATCGATGAAGGAGGGCTTCATCCATAGGGCACAAAGCCCGTGACCGACGAAGGTTCCCGCCACCCCCCAGCGCAAGATCCACGTGATCTTGGATTCTTCCTCTCTGCCTGGAAATGCAATGAACAAAATCAAAGCCAAGGGTGCGGCGTAGCGCACGGCGTGACCGGCCGGGTCGGTTGCGTGGAATGGATTGCCCGGGTTCACCAGCCAGGAAAAGATCGCCAGAAGAAAGGACCAGCCGGCAAGTAATCCGAGAAGCGCGAAATCGAGCCGGCGGGCAAGGGAACGGGCCGGCGGTTGCAAGAAGCCCAACCCAAGAAGAGCAGCCGAGGAAAACCAGAGGAAGATCTGAACCGAACGGTCGAGGCTGGTGACGAAAGGATCGCCCATTGAACCGAGCAGAAAAGAATTAAGTGCCGATGGGCCAACCAACTTGGCGGCGTAGCCCAAGGATTGAATCACGATAAGGATTCTAAGAAACCAAAGAAAGCGGTCGTTCATGGCATTAAATCAGACTGGTTAGCTCTTCGGCGCGCTCCTCCCGGATTTCTTAAGTTCCTCGAGCTTGGCTTTCAGTGCCTTCCTTATGGCAGGCTCCTTGAAATACAAATTGTTCGTCTCTCCGGGATCGTCCTTCAAGTTATACAACTGCCCGGGGGCATCCGGCGCCTTTTCGGGCAGGGCATATTGCTTGAGCCCCCATTCCCCGTCCCGGTTGTAATTGCTTCCTCCCGATCCCTTGTGGTCGAGGTACTTCCAATCCCCTTGACGAATCGCGAGGGCCAGGCTGATGGTCTGATGCAAAGTGAAATTGCGCACCGGCTTGTCCGCTTTGCCAAGGAAGACGGGCAAAAGATCAAAACTGTCCTCGGCCGCATCATCAGGCAATTCCGCTCCCACGATCTCCGCACAAGTTGCCATGATGTCAGTCAAGCAGACCGTTTGGCCCGATACGCTTCCCGCTTTCACCTTGCCTGGCCAACGGATCAGCATGGGCACACGGTGCCCACCTTCCCAATTGTCGCGCTTCACGCCCCGCCAAGGCCGGGCTCCGTCATGTTTGTGGGTCTTGCGCATATTGATCACGGTTGGAACTTCCGGACCGTTGTCGCTGGAAAAGATAAGCAAGGTGTCATCGGCAAACCCGTGTTTTTGCAGAGCCTTGGTCAATTCCCCAACCACCTGATCCATCTCGTGAATGAAGTCCCCGTGGGGTCCCGAATCAGTCTTGCCCTTGAATTTCTCGCTTGGGAAGGAAGGCAAATGAACGGCCTGCATGGAATGAAAGAGAAAGAAGGGTTTGTCGGGTTTTTCCTTCTTCTGGCGTTTGAGAAACTCGAGACTTTTATTCAAGAAGACTTGATCGACTTCCTCCAGGTCGAAGTCCGGAGCGATCATGCCCGGCCGGTTATCCCGAGAGTACGGATGTTTGGGCAAAGGACCACGATCAACGATCCGGGTAGGCGGGACGGGAATGCGGTCGCCGTCCATATAGGCATAGAGCCAGTCGGTGGTCGGGCAACTTGCGGTGCCAAAGAAATGATCGAACCCACGGTCGACCGGACCGCCTTCGATGGGGCGGGAATAGTCAATCAGGTGCACCGCATCCAACCCGTTCCGGTTGATCGGCTTGCCCTTCTTATCAAAGGCGGTGAGCCCGACGTGCCATTTCCCGAACATCGCCGTCTCGAAGCCCTTCTTGCGGAGCATACCCGGCAGGGTCAGGCGATCCGGGGTGATCAGACAGGGTCCCCCCACCCCGGTAAAGACCCCCTTGTAATTGAGGCGAAACGCCATGCGCCCGGTAAGCACGCTGTAACGGGTGGGAGTACAAACCGTGGACGGACTGTGGGCATCCGTAAAAAGCATCCCTTCCTTGGCCAACCGGTCGAGGTTGGGCGTGGGGATTTTCGACTCGGGGTTATAGCAACCGACGTCCCCATAACCCAAGTCATCCGCAAGTATGAAAACGACATTCGGATGGGACTTGGCCCCGAGCGATACGCCTGCCAAAAAAAGCCCGACCCAGGCAAAAGCCATTCGGCAAGATGGCAGAAATCCTGCAAAAGACGGTTTCCCATTCACTTCATTCATTTGTTCTTATCTTTGAGGATTCGTTTGTTCTCGCTCTCCAACCAGGCAAGAACGACCGGAGCGACCCATTCGTGACCACCCTGAAAAATCGTAACGGTGGCCGACCCGGAGGTTCTGCGGAAGAGCGGCGCTTTCTTCCCGAAGGATGGATCCTTGATTTCGCGAACCAGAGCGGTGGGAACCTTGGCCTTCTCCGTAAAGTAGGTTATTTCCTCGAGTGCCAACCGATCCTTCTCCTCCGCCACCTCGTTAAAGGCGAGGAGCGAGTGACTGATCGGAACGCTCCCCTTGTGCCCGTCGAGAATTCCGGCGTTGATGGACAAGTTCACCCCCCTTGCGTTCTTCAGAAAGGTAAGTGGCGAACGCTTGGCATATTCTTGATCCACCTTGGGGGACGAACCCGGGGCGCCCCCGCACGAAAGCTCGATCTCCCTGTAGTACTTCCTTCCCTTGGCCTTGCACTCCTTGTGCCAGGCCCGCAAATCGGAAATCGGGACCCAGGACGAAACACCCGCCCACAAATCCGGCCTCTTGCCCGCCATGATCAGCGAGGTATACCCACCCCCCGATGCGCCGAAGAGAAAAATCCTTTTCTTATCCACCTTGGTTTTCCCGCAAGCGAATTCAACCGCACTCACGATATCCCCGATGACCAGTTCCGAACCGGTGGCTTGGGGCGTGCGGTTGGGACCGCGGAAATCCGGGTGCAGGTATGCCCATCCGTTCTTCACGCAAAAGTCCTCGATTGGCTTTTGCGAAGATTGCTTCCAATTGGACGACCAAGTGTGCAAGGCAACGACGAGAGGAACGGGCTCGCCGGAAGGTGGGGCGAAAAACTTGGTCCATTGCAAACTGTCATCGGCCGAACTGCGGAATTTCACTTCGGTTACCCCTTTGGTTTGACCATGCGCAAAGGTGTACGAGCAGAACCACCCGAACAAGCCGATGGCTAAAATCAGGATAGGACGAAGGGGCATGAGGGAAAAAGAAGACATCCCCCGTTCATGACCCGAATCGACGGTAAAAATCAACGCTTTTGTGCCCAAGGAAGGTGATTTCGCTTAGTTGGATCGAAACAGGCAAAAAGGGCTCACTTCCCCCAGACGTGCGAACCATCGACCAATTCCCGGTAATGGGTCTTCAGTCTTTTCTTAAGCTCGGCCAGTTTGGCGGGGTTGGTTTTCGCCAAGTCCTTGCTCTCCCCGACGTCCTTGGAAAGATCGAAGACCTGAAAGTCGGACAAGGTGGCCCCTTTGACCTGGTCCGCATTGCCGCTATGGACCGTATTGTGCTTTCCAATGTTGAGCTTCG
>Ga0315321_10002183_pt1 | contig 15211 bp, 6 predicted proteins | sample M180m21515metaG_FD_203464 | JGI IMG/M metagenome (GOLD analysis project Ga0315321, IMG submission 203464) | Ammonia-oxidizing marine archaeal communities from Monterey Bay, California, United States - M1 80m 21515 | ecosystem: Environmental > Aquatic > Marine > Intertidal zone | place: USA... | reverse complement strand
ACTATGGCAGTTAACATTAGCAGAAGCACAAACATTTTCAAAGACATTAGCTTGTCCTTTGCAAAGCATCCTGTTACTGGCGATATCGCTAGACTGTCAGACGTTGACGCAGTTAAGAGAAGTGTAAGGAATCTGATTAATACAAATTTCTATGAAAGACCGTTTCATCCAGAGATTGGTTCAGACATTCGTGCTACATTGTTTGAACCTGTCTCACCCTCAACTGCAAATCTACTTGCAAGACATGTAGAAGATTGTATAACAAACTTTGAACCTAGAGCAGAACTGTCGAATGTAATTGTTAGAGGTGATATCGACCAAAATCGTTATGAAGTAACCATAGAGTTTTATGTGGCTAACAGTCCAGCAGAACTACAGGCATTGGATATATTTTTAGAGAGACTAAGATAAATGGCAACAAAATTACAAGTCACTGAGTTGGACTTTGATGATATCAAAAACAATCTCAAGACATACATGAAAAACCAAACAGAGTTTACGGACTACAATTTTGAAGGTTCGGGACTCTCTACAATCATCGACTTACTTGCATACAATACGCATTACTTAGCGATGAATGCAAACATGGCAGTCAATGAAGCATTCTTGGATACTGCAACCCTACGTTCTTCGGTAGTCTCTCACGCAAAGACTTTGGGTTATACTCCACGTTCTGCAAGAGCGCCAATTGCTTATGTTGATGTAACACTTAATTCTTTTACAGGTGGTTCAGCAACAATCGCAAAGGGAACTAAGTTTACTACAAAGGTAGATGGTTCAACATATGGATTCGTTGTGAATGCAGCTCAAACTGTTTCACCTGTAAACGGTATTACACGTTTTGTTAATCTACCAATCTATGAAGGTACACTAGTTACTGCAAAGTATACTGTAGATAGTGCGAACCTTGAGAAGAAATATATGATTACAGATGCTCGTGCAGACACAACAACATTAAAAGTTTCGGTACAGAATTCTGTATCAGATGTTACGACAACAACTTATACTCTTGCAACTGATATATCACAGGTTACTAAAACATCAAATGTATATTTCTTACAAGAGATTGAAGATGGAAAGTTTGAGGTTTACTTTGGAGATGGTGTTGTTGGTAGCAAACCAAGTGATGGTAACATTGTTAGTTTAGAATATATTGTCACGAATAAAGATAAATCAAATGGTGCAAGTGTATTCAGTGGTACTAGTGTTGCTGGTGAATCTGATGTTACAGTTGCAACTCTTGTATCTGCATCTGGTGGTGCAGAACCAGAAACTATTCAATCAATTAAATATAATGCTCCTTTGGATTATTCATCACAAGGTAGAGCAGTAACAACTCAAGATTACAAAACAATTGTACCACAAGTATATGCTGACACAAAAGCAATTCAAGTGTGGGGTGGTGAAGATAATAACCCACCAAGATATGGACAAGTATATCTTGCAATTAAAACAAACTCTGGTGTGAACTTAACACAAGGACAAAAAGATAGTATTGTTAAACTATTAGATGGTTATAATATTGCATCTGTTCGTCCAACTATTGTTGACCCAGAAACAACAAAGATACGTTTGAATACATCTATTAAGTTTGATACCAAGTCAACTACAAAGACTGCAACAACAATCGAAACTGATGTAACAAATATAATAACAAATTATAACACAAGTGACTTAGAACAGTTCGATGGCATCTTTAGATTTTCAAAACTATCACGTTTAATTGATAATGCAGATTCATCTATTCTTTCAAATATCACAACATTGAAATTTGAAAAAACAATCACTCCTGTTCTTAATACACCATCACAATACATATTAGATTTTTCTAATGCACTATACAATCCTCACAGTGGACACAACTCTGCGATGGGTGGTATTGTGCAGTCTACTGGTTTTACTATTGCTGGTAATTCAAATACAATATTTCTTGATGATGATGGTGCTGGGAATATTAGAACTTATTACATAGTGGGTGGTACTACAAGAACATATGTTAGTTCCACAGCAGGAACTATTAACTATGCAATTGGATTAATTACTATACCATCATTGACTATTACTGGAACTTCAAATTCAAATGGAACAGTGCAACTTATAACTCAACCAAAATCAAATGATATTGTCCCTGTAAGAAATCAACTATTGGAAATAGATTTTACAAATACAACGGTAACTGCTGAAGTAGATACTATTCAGTCTGGTGGTTCATCTGCTGGAACTGGATACTCTACTACTTCTTCATATTAAGGTTTAATAAATGTCGGGGAATCATCCTACATTAAAGAATAAGGTATCGCCTCACTTAGAGTCACAACTTCCAGACTTTGTTCGGGAAGACCATGCCCTCTTTTCTTTATTTCTAAAATACTATTATGAATTTCTTGAAGCTGGTGAATTAACTCTTACTGGTTCTAATGATTATGTCATTGAGGAAACTCTTACAAAAAACTTTGTCTTAGATGAGACAGGGGAAAAGATTGTACTTGAAGAATCTGCTGGAAAGTTTGTTGCTGGAGAAACCATTGTCGGTGCAACAAGTAAAGCAACCGCAAGGGTTCTTGTAGATGACTTTGATGCAAACAATAGACTATTCATAACATCCCAACAATTATTTGAAACAGGGGAAACGGTTACAGGTTCTACTAGTGGAGCAACTTCTACAGTATCATCCTATCGTGCAAACCCTGTACAGAACATTCAACAACTTTTAGAATATGCAGATGTTGACAATACAGTATATTCTTTCCTTGATAAATTTAGAGACTCCTTTATGGAGGCAATGCCTAATACCGTTGCAGATGGTTTATCAAAAAGAAAGTTAATTAAAAATATTAAAGACATGTACGCTGCAAAGGGTACAGAAAAAGGTCATAAACTATTCTTCCGTATTCTCTTTGATGAGGAAGCAACTATTACTTATCCTAGAGATAATCTACTTCGTCCATCTGATGGTAAGTGGACTACAGATAAAGTTATTCGTATTGTAGAAACAGGAACATCTGATTTTAACAATGCAGTTGGCGAGACTATTACTGGTGGTACATCTGGTGCAACAGCAATCATTGCAACAGTTATTAAATTTAGAGAAGGTGCGATTCAAATTGCTGAATTGAATCTTGATGCAAACTCTGTTGTTGGTACATTCCAAGCAGGTGAAGTTGGTACTACTATTGATACAAATCTTGACTTAGAAATATCTGGTGAGATAAAAAGTATTGTTGTTGAGGGTACAGTATCTACAGGGGGTGCATATTATAATACTGCTGACCCTGTAACTGTTAGTGGTGGTGATGGAAATAACGCTGCAACTGCTCGTGTTGAATCGGCAGGCGCTGGTTCTATTGATGAAATATTAATTGAGAGTGGTGGTACAGGTTATACTGCTGGTGAAGAACTAGTATTCAATGTTGATAATACTGAAGGTAAAGACATTCGTGCAAAGATTGCTGTAGTTGGTGGTGGATTTAATCTAGAAAAAGCAACTGCTCCAGACCACTTTATATCTGAAGATGGTGACTTAATTGTTACAGAAGATAGATTCTATTTAAACCAAGAAGAAACAGTTGGTGAATTAGACCATCTCGTAATGGAAGATGGTGGACAGATTGTTATTGAAACACAAACATTCACAGATTTAAGTGTTACATCTGAAGCAGGTGAAATAACTAAAATTGAAATGATTAATAAAGGTAACGGTTTTATACAACTACCTTTAGTATCTGACAGCGCAACCACATCTGGTAGCGGTTCAAGTTTATTTGCTGCATCAACCCAGACTCCAATGGTTGGACATGTAGAAGGAATATCTATTACAAACTTTGGATTAGATTATGCATCTGCACCAACCTTTGTTTTAAATAGAAATATTCTAGTAGAAAATGTTTCTGGTAATTTTACTGCTGGTGATACACTGGTAAGTCACTCTGGTACAGTTGTAGGATTTCAACCATCAACTCATATTCTAGAAATTGAAACAAGTGTTGACTTTAATAGAGGAGATGTTATCACATCTATTACTGGTGCAACTGCAACAGTCTTTCAGTCTACACATTCAGAAGCAACTTCTAGTATTGGAACAGTTGGACAGACGGTTGGTAACTTTATAAACGACCAAGGTAAAGTATCTGAATCTGAAATGAAGGTTCAAGATTCTAATTACTACCAAGACTATTCTTATGTTGTTCGTATTGGACAATCAATTAATGAGTGGAGAGAATCGGTAAGACGTTCTGTACACCCAGCTGGTTGGAATGTCTTTGGTGAGGTTTCATTCTCTACTCTTATATCTGCAACTATTCAAAACCCAACTGCTGGTTCTGTTGGAGATTACATTGGTGATGATACATACTCACCAGAACTTGCATCTACATTTACTAATCTATTCACTACAATATTCGGTAGACGTTTGGGAACTATAGATGATTCAACTGCAAGAGTCAATGCTGGTGTTGGTGTCCCAGAACCTTCGGACTTGACAAGTGGACAAAGAGATGTTACATTACATAGAGATGTTACCGTTGTTTTAAGAACAAATCGTGGTTCTCATACAATTGGTAATATGCTAGCAAATCTTCCTAAGTATGCATTTGCAGTTCCACCTATTAGTGACAATCTAGAGATACCAAACTATCCAGGCATATACAGAAGTGCAACACAAACTGGAAATGAAACTCGTGATTTGTATACCATTGACCAATGGGGACAATATAGAATCAATCAAGTATCTGTAAAGAATCCTAACACAAATGAGTTTGATTCAGACACAACAAACTTTGATTCGACAAATGAGTCGTTTGATAACATAGATAAATATGTTATACCAGAAGAAGCATATACAACTAGAGTTAATGTACCGCCTCCAAGTGAGATAATTGTCTCATCTGCTGGTACTAGATTCAGTTCTGATAATGTAGAATTTGATGATAATGTAAGAACTTTTGATACAAACTAATATAAAAGTCTTATAAATAATAGAAAGAAATTAAGGGAAAACTAACATGGCATATCAAGCATTAGGATTAGGTACTACCGCAAACGATGGTACTGGAGATTCTTTACGCACTGGTGGTGACAAGGTCAATGATAACTTCGTAGAAGTCTACACGAAACTGGGCGATGGCTCTACACTTACTGCTGATACTGTTACTCTCAACACTGCGACACAAACACTTACAAACAAAACTTTAACAAGTCCTACTATCACAGGTACAGGCGCAATCGCTGGAACATTCACAGGAAATATTACTGGTGATGTGACAGGGAACTGTTCTGGAACTTCTGGTTCTACTACAGGTAACGCTGCAACGGCAACTACCCTTGCAACTGCAAGAACTATTGCTGGAGTATCATTTAATGGTAGTGCAGACATTACAATTGCAAGTACAGACTTGAGTGACACTGCTGCGATTGTTCTTGCAACTGCGACTCAGACACTTACAAATAAAACAATAACTGCACCAATCGTTGGTGGAGATGTGACAACTGCATCTGGTAATCTTTCATTAAACTCTGCAACACAGATTGTAGAAGTCAAGGGTGACGGTTCATCAGTTGAGGGACAGATTAAACTTAACTGTCATGCAAACTCGCATGGGCAAACAATCAAACCACAACCACATAGTGCAAATGTAACGAATACAATGTTACTTCCTGCTGGTGCAAGTTCTACATTGGTAAGTTTGGTATCTGCTGATACACTTACTAATAAGACTTTAACATCACCCACTATTACTGGTACAGGTGCAATCGCTGGTGCGTCATTCACTGCATCCAATCATGTTCAATTAGCAGTACATGCAACAACAACTGCAAGAGATAGTGCAATATCTTCTCCTGCTGCTGGTATGATGATTTACTTGACTGCAACAAATAAAGCACAAGTGTACAATGGTACTGCTTGGACAGACTTACATTAAGGATAGATAACTATGGCAATTGATAAAATTACAGCAACTGGACTTGGAGATGGTGGAGTTTCAACTGCTGATTTAGCAGATGGTGCAGTTACAACTGCAAAGGTTGCTGATGCAAGTTTAACACTTGCAAAACTATCTGCAACTGGAACAAAAAATAATACAACATTTCTTCGTGGAGATAACTCTTTCCAAGTTGTTGCAGTAACACCTACAGCTGTATCAGACCAAGCAAACACATCTACTGGTTCATTTGACATTCCATCTGGAACAACTGCACAACGCCCAAGCAGTCCTGCTAATGGTATGATTAGATTTAATACAACTACTAATGTTTTAGAATATTATGATAGTAACACAAGTACTTGGTGGGGCGCTTATATCGACCCAGCAAAGTATACTGCTGAATGGTTAGTTATTGCCGGCGGTGGTGCTGGCGGTTATACCACTCAGGGCTGGGCAGGCGGCGGCGGTGGTGCTGGTGGTGTAGCATATCACTCTGGTGTATCAATGAATGAAGCTGATACATTTACTATTACTGTTGGTGCTGGAGCAACCGCTCCAACCACTAGTAATGAACATGGAAGCGATAATGTTGCAGATAATGGTGGAAATTCCTCTATCGCTGGAAGTGGTTATGCTACCGTCCTTGCTTATGGTGGTGGCGGTGGTGCTGGTTATCGAACTGCTTATACCAAAGGCTCCGATGGTGGTTCTGGCGGTGGCGGTGAAGGAAACAGTCAACAAGGAAGTTCTTCTGCTACAAGAGGAACAGGTGGAACAACTCTTCTTGGTAATGCAGGCGGAGCTGGAAGCGCTGGTTCTCCGTATAATGCTGGCGGCGGTGGTGGTGCTGGTAGTGTTGGTTTAGCTAATTCAAATGGTGGTGCTGGAACTTCAGATTTTAGTGCATGGGGCTCTGCAACATCTACTGGTGAAAATGTAGGTGGAACATACTGGTATGCTGGCGGTGGCGGTGGCGGTAACAATCAGTCAACTGGTGGAACTGGCGGTAACGGTGGTGCTGGCAACGGCGGTAATAATAGTGGATCATCTGGAACAGCAGCAACAGACGGCACTGGCGGTGGCGGTGGTGGTCGTGGATACTATAATTCTGGTTCTGGTGTTGGTGGAGACGGCGGTAATGGCATTGTCATCATTAGATACCGAGATGAGGGTGGACAAAGAGGTTCTGGTGGAACTATAACTCAATCTGGTGGTTATTATTATCATAAATTCACATCATCTGGAACATTTACTGCTTAAGGAGAATAGATAATGGCACATTACGCAAAAGTATTAAACGGAACGGTTGTACAACTTATTGTATCAGAAAAAGATTTTATAGATTCTGGAGCTCTTGGTGACTCTTCTCATTGGGTTGAGTATAAAAGGGATGGAAGTATCAGAGGAAATCCAGCAAGAAAGAATCAAACTTATGATTCTAAGAAAGATGTTTTTTACGACAATCAACCCTTTGCTTCATGGACACTAAATGAAACTACATGGAAATGGGAAGCTCCTATTGACAAACCAACGGACGGAAAACATTACAGATGGGTTGAACAAGTATATCAAGATGATAATACTAAAGGTTGGGATGCGGTTGAGTAAACTCACCTAAATAAAAGTATAAAAGGATAATGGAAAAATAAAATGGCAGCGATTATTACAGAAAAATTTAGATTGCACAATGCAGAACAGTTTCAAGAATCGTTCTCAGAAGCAGCTAAATCTACATACTACCTATTCATAGGTAAGAGTTCACCGTTTACAACGACAACATCTGGTGGTTCAGACAATGCACCCCCAACTCCTCAAGATAATATAACAACAGAATTTTATAAGTGGGATTCAATGCTTGCTGCTAAACTGATTTCTTCTTCTGATGTTTCTTTTGTTATTCCTCGTAGGAACTGGGCAAACAATACTACTTACGATATGTACGAACACGATATTAGTAGTACAAATACGACAACTAGTGGTGCGACAAACTTATTCAATTCAACATTCTACTTTATGACTTCTGATTACAGAGTATATAAAGTACTTGACAATAATAATCAACAACCATATAGTGGTGCAGAACCAACATCTGAAGTTACAGGCCCATTTGAATTGGGTGGTTATACACTTCAGTATATGTTCAAACTAACAACTTCAGAAGTACAGAAGTTTTTAACTTCAGACTTTCTTCCAGTAACAACTGATACTGATGTTAGTAATGCAGCCGCTGACGGTTCTATTGACACAGTTCGTGTAACTGCTGGTTCTGGATATACAGACGGAACTTATTATTCACCAGTAGATGGTGATGGTGCAAATGGTGTTGTAAAAATCGTAGTTAACGGTGGTGCAATTTCTTTACAAGGTTCAACTGGTACAAACCAGTTTGCGGCAGGTACTGGTTACACATTTGGTGTAGTCAACTTGTCAGATGTTTATACAAACACAGGATTAACTACTTCTGGTAGCATTGGTAGTGGTTCTGGTGGTGCAGTAGTTCCTATCATTTCACCAAAGGGTGGACATGGTAAAGATGCAGTAAAAGAACTAGGTGGACATTATGTAATGATGAATGTCAAACTAGAACAAGCAGAAGGTGATGACTTAACAGTTGCAAACGACTTCAGAGAAGTTGGTATTGTTAAAGACCCTTACAACTTTGGTACGACAACAGTTTCAAGTGCATCTACTCGTAGACAAACATACGCAGTTAAACTTGCGGCAAACCCATCAACTGCATATGAGATTGATGAAAAGATTACACAATCTACTACTGGTGCAGTAGGAAGAGTTGTTGAGTTTGATTCAGCAAATAATATTCTTTACTATTTACAAGAACAATACACAAACTATGGTATTGACGCAACTGGTAACAGTGTTTCATTTAGTGGCACACATACAATTACAGGTGCATCGTCTACAGGTGCTGCGGCGGTTTCGTCCACATCATCTGAAACAGTAACACTTTCTGGTGGTTCTAGTTTAACTTTTACAAGTGGTTATGCAAACCCAGAACTTGCAGCAGATAGTGGACACATTCTATATGTGGAAAACAGACGCCCAATTTCAAGAGCATCAGACCAAACAGAAGATATTAAAATTGTAGTGGAATTCTAAAACATGGAAAAGACAAACCTTAATGTCAGTCCATACTACGATGACTTTACTGAAGATAAGAATTTTCATAGGGTATTATTTCGCCCTGGCTTCTCAGTACAAGCTCGTGAGCTGACACAACTTCAAAGTATTATGCAAAACCAAGTCGAAAGATTTGGTCGTCACATGTTCAAAGAGGGAACAGTAGTAATTCCAGGCGCAACTGGTTTTACAGATGAATACTATGCAGTAAAACTTCAATCATCAATTTCTGGTGCAGATATATCTGAACAGATTCAAAGTTATGTTGGTAAAAGAATTACTGGTAGAACAAGTGGTGTTGTTGCTGAGGTTGTCGAAGCAGTCGCTGCAACTACTACAGACCCCATTACTCTATATGTAAAATATGTAACAAGTGGTACTGATAACGTAACTACTGTATTTGCAAATGGCGAAAACATTCATGCAAATGGAACAGTAGGTTCTTTCGGTTCTGGTATTGACTCTGCAACTCTTCAAGCAACTGATGCAACTGCAACAGGTTCTTCTGCAAATATTGAAGAGGGGGTATACTTTGTTCGTGGACATTTTGTAAAGGTTGCACAACAAAGACTTATTCTAGACAAATATACAAATCGTCCATCATATCGTGTTGGACTTAATGTTACAGAAACCCTAGAGACACCAGAAGAAGATACATCTCTTTTGGATAATGCACAGGGTTCAACAAACTTAAATGCAAAGGGTGCTCATCGTTTAAAGATTACGTTGACACTTGCAAAACTTTCTTTAACATCTACTGATGATGCAAACTTCATTGAACTTCTTCGTACTGACTTAGGTGTCATACAGGAGAAAGCAAGGAACACAGAATACTCTGTTATTGGTGAAACTCTTGCTCGTAGAACCTATGACGAATCTGGCGATTACGCTGTACGTCCTTTCCAACTTGATATCCGTGAGACATCAAATGATGGATTGAATAATGGTATCTACGACCCAGGCACTATTACTGATGATCAAAATTCAGCATCTGACAATTTCTTGACAATTCAAGTATCGCCAGGCAAAGCATATGTTCGTGGTTATGAAGTAGAGACTATTGCTCCAAGATACATAGATGTTCTTAAACCAAGAACATTTGAAAATTACAATGCGGCAGTTACTCCTGTAGAGGTTGGTAACTTTGTTCGTGTAACAAATGCATATGGTTCTCCAGAAATATCTCCATTTATATCTGGTGACATTGCAGAACCTTATAGACAAATAGGTTTATTTGATACTCAAACATCTTCACCAAGTTCTAAGTCTGGTACTCAGATTGGTGTTGCTCGTGCAAGAGCATTTGAACATTTTTCTGGTACTGCAAATTCACAAAGTGAATTCGGTACAGATGCACAATACAATCTATACCTCTTTGATATTAGAATGTTTACTAAACTCACAATGGGTGGTACTCCTTCTTCCATTCCTGTTGCTGGTGATAAGATTACTGGTGTAAGTACAGGTGCATACGGTTTTGTGGTTGCACATGAAGTTGATGGTACAACAGACGTTACAACTGGTACGACAATTACAATCGCATCTGTTGTTGGTAACTTCACTGCTGGCGAAAAGGTTACATGTTCTAGTTCATCTGAAACAGATGAAATTTTAGAAAATAGTTCTAATGCAGATTTAACAATTTCAACAGTAAGTGGATTTGACTTTAGTAGAGTTAAACAAACTTACATGCCTTCTACTGACAGTGGTACTGACCCTCACTTTACATCTGATGTTGTTCTTGAAACAAGTACAACTATAGCAGGACTTAACACTATTGGTGGTAGTGATTTAGATGCGGTTACTGGTTTCCAAACTGACTATGGAACAGAACTTGAAGTTGGTGATATTATTTCTATTCCTTCTGGTACAAGTGGTGCTTTGGAAGAAAGAAGAATTGATGCAATTAGTGGACAAACTTTAGACTTAAATGCTGACGTTAGTAATGCAGTATCTTCAGTATCTTTTGTTCGTAAGAGAGCATCTCTTCGTGACCAAAACAAGAACTTACTTCTTCGTAAGTTACAAAAAAATTCAATTAAGACATTAAAGACAGAACTAAACAACGGAGTTTCAGACTCTTCGGTTGTTATTCGTAGGTCTTTTGTTGGACAATCTAACTCATCTGGTGAACTTTCATTCGCCGCTGGTGCAAATGAAACATTTAATGCAGTATCTAATACTGATTATGTTATTACTGTACTAACTGCTGGTACTGCTGGTACTGCTGTTGCGGGCGACAAGATTGATTTAACTAGTAGTGATTTATCAATCAGTGGTGCTGGTACTGGTACTCTTCAGATTAATGATGGTACAGATTCACCATTTGGTGACGGTGCAACAGTTCGTCTTATTGCAACAATCACAAGAACTACAGTTCAAGAAAAATCTAAGACAAGAAGTAGAATGCATCAAGTACTTGTACACAATGATGGTGTAGCAGGTGGTGCAAAATATGGTACTTCTGCACATCATAAAGATGTTTCATTAGGTGTCGCAGATATTCATAAGTTATGGGCAGTTTTTGACTCAGAAGATGCAACTGCTGACCCTGTTCTTCCACAATGGACTATTACTGGTGCAAGTGGTAACTTCACACAAGGTGAACTTATTACTGGTGGTACATCTGGTGCAAAGGCAAGAGTTGTAAACACAATTTCTCCTATAACATTTGTTCCAATTAACAATACAGATTTTGAGACAAGTGAAACTATCACTGGTGCAGAAAGTTCTGAAACTGCAACCTTAGATACGTTTACTGCTGGTTCTAGAATAGTAACTAATGACTTTACATTAGATACAGGACAAAGAGATAACTTCTATGATATTGGTAGACTAGTTCGTAAACCAAATACAATTGCACCTACAGGTAGGTTGATTGGAATTTGTGATTACTTTACACACGGTACTGGTGACTTCTTTAATGTTGACTCTTACAGTTCAATAAATTATAAAGAAATTCCAACATACTCAGCAACTCGTGTTGACCCAGAGGTTGCAGAACCATCTGGTGAATTTGATTTAAGAGATACGGTTGACTTTAGACCTCGTGTTGCAGATGCTACGACAACAACACAGACAATACAAAATCAAACTGTTTACAGAGTAACTTCGTACTCATTTAATATTGAGTCACGTTCTTTTGCTGGAACTGGTTCATCTACAATTGCAATTCCAAAAGATAATTCAAACTTCATTTATGATTTTGATTTCTTTATTGGTAGAAAAGATTCATTGTTCATTGCTGCAGATGGTAAGTTCAAAGTTGTTCGTGGTGCAGATTCAGAAGTTCCACAAACACCTAAACCTTTAGATGACGCAATGAAACTTGCAGATATTACTCTGCCTGCATTCGTTGTTGACATTGCAGATGTAACTTATACTTCAGTAAATAATCGTAGATACACAATGCGTGATATTGGTAAACTGGAAGCTCGTATTGAGAACATGGAATACTATACTGCATTGAACCTTCTTGAGAAGGATGCAAGGTCATTACAAATTCAAGATGCAGACGGATTTGATAGATTTAAATCTGGTTTCTTAGTTGACAATTTCAAAGGACATGCAACAGGTAATGTTAAACACCCAGACTATAGAAACTCTATAGATATGCAAATGGGCGAACTTCGTCCAAAATATTTTATGAAGGGTGTAACTCTTGCAGAAGAAAATACAACTGATTCTGATAGAACTAATGACCAGTATACAAAAACTGGTGATGTAATTACTCTTCCATATACACACAAAGTTGCAGTGGAACAACCATATGCAACTCGTATTGAAAACCTAAACCCTGTTCTATCTTTTGCATGGGCAGGAATTTGTAGATTATCACCATCTGGTGATGAGTGGTTTGAGACTACTAGACTTCCAGATTTAATTATCAATAGAGAAGGCAACTTTGATACAGTACTTGCTCAAAATGCAAACGCACTAGGTACAGTATGGAATGCATGGCAAACCCAGTGGAGTGGTGTAACAACATCGACTTCAAATACTTGGAGAGACCATTCATTCGGTTCTGCTGCATCTCGTTCAGTTCCAGGCCGTGCGATTATTAGAACGACAACTGAAACTGAAACTGGAGTACGTTCTAGAAGAGGTGTTAATACAACAGTTGTTGCTCAAATCGACACAGAGTCACAGGGTGATAGAGTTGTATCTCGTGCATTGATTCCTTTCATTCGTGCAAGAAATATTACATTCTCTGTTACTGGAATGAAACCTCTTACAAAAGTTTATCCATTCTTTGACAAGTCAAACGTCACTGCATTGGTAACACCATCTGGTGGAAGTGCTGGTGGAAACCTTATCACATCTGCAGCTGGTAAAATTGAAGGTACGTTTGCAATTCCAGACCCTAATGTTCAAGGAAACTCTCGTTTCAGAACTGGTGATAGAGTATTCAGATTAACTTCATCTTCAGTAAATGCGATTGCACCAGAACCAGAAACTTTTGCACAAGCAATTTATTCTGCAACTGGTATTTTAAGTACAATTCAAGAAACTATTATTGCAACTCGTAATGCAAGAGTTGAAGTTCGTAACGTATCACAATCAGAAAACACAAGCAGACAAGATACACGAAATGATGTTGTTGGTTGGTGGGATCCGCTTGCACAATCCTTTATGCCTCAGGCAGAAGGTGGTGAGTATATTACTAAGGTTGATACTTTCTTCCAAGGTAAAGACCCTTCACTTCCAGTTACTATTCAAATTAGAGAAATGGATAATGGTTATCCTACAACTAAGGTATTACCATTTGGTTCTAAAACACTTGAACCTTCAGAAGTTTCAATCTCTGATGATGCTTCAGTTCCAACTACAGTCGTATTTGATGAACCTGTCTATGTTAAAGATGGGGTTGAATATTGTATCGTATTGTTTACGGACTCACAAAAATACTTCGCATGGATTTCACGAATGGGTGAAACTGATGTTGGCGGTTCACGTTTGGTTTCAGAACAACCATACCTTGGTGTTCTATTTAAATCACAGAACAATACTACATGGACTGCATATGACTTAGAGGATTTGAAGTTTACTCTTTATCGTGCAACCTTTGATACATCTAAGACTTCAGCAGTTACGTTGGTTAATGATGCTCTTCCAGTTAAGACACTTAAAGAAAATCCAATTAGAACTTTCGCTGGTGCCAATAAAGTAAAAGTTTCTCATTCAGACCATCACATGTATAATACATCTAACAATGTAACAATCAGTGGTGTTAGTTCTGGTGTACAGACAACATTAAATTCTGCACTTGCAGCTGGTGCTAATTCATTAACACTTGCAACAGATACAGGTTTCCCAAATAGTGGAACATGTTTTGTTAAGATTGGTAGTGAGGTTATTTCGGGTACTATTTCTGGAACAACTATTTCTTCTCTGACTCGTGCAGTTGAAGGAACAGATTCTGCTCATGCAAATTCTTCAGTTGTTGAACTTTACATGTTGAGCGGTATTCCTCTTACTGAAATTAATAAGACACACGTTGCGTTGAATGATATTCAAATTGATTCATATACAGTTGCAACTACTGCTAATGCAAGTGGAAGTATTACAGGTGGTGGTGCAAGTGTTACTGCAACAGAGAACGCATTGATTGATACTATGCAAACTCTTGTTCCAGTTATTGAACATCCAAACACATCTATTTCTACTAAGACAAGAACAACAACTGGTACTTCACCAAGTGGTTCTCAACAGTCTTTCGTAAAACAAACTCTGTCTCAAGCAGACCAGATTCCAATTACGGATAACTATTACTTTGAAGACCCTAAGATTGTTTGTTCTCAAGTTAATGAAACTAACGAATTGTCTGGTAACAAATCATTTGAACTTATCTTTACAATGACTTCATCTGTAGAAAACCTTTCACCAATTATTGATTTGGATAGAAAGACTTTGGTTACAGTTGCAAACAGATTAGATAATGTGGATACATCTTCAGATGTTTATCCGTCAGAAGATTATGTTCTGCCAACAGAACCAGAAGGTGATTCTGGAGAGGTTGTATATATTACTCGTAAGGCGCAGTTGAAAACCGCTGCTACATCATTGAAAGTATTCGTTGATGCAGTTAAGTTTGATAGTGCAGAAATTCAATTAATGTATAAGATACTTCGTTCTGATGACGCATCTGATTT
>Ga0315321_10002181_pt1 | contig 15215 bp, 8 predicted proteins | sample M180m21515metaG_FD_203464 | JGI IMG/M metagenome (GOLD analysis project Ga0315321, IMG submission 203464) | Ammonia-oxidizing marine archaeal communities from Monterey Bay, California, United States - M1 80m 21515 | ecosystem: Environmental > Aquatic > Marine > Intertidal zone | place: USA... | reverse complement strand
GCAGCCCTCGCCTGGTCCCAAAATACCATCACCGCACACCGCAAGCTTGCAGTTGGTCAGACACGAATCACCGTCGTCATCGTTGCCGTCATCACAAGCCTCGAATCCGAGATCGTCCTCATTTAGATCAGCTCGCACCACGCCGTCGCCGCAGCGAGCGGCGACGCAGTTATCAAGACACGCATCGGTGCTGACCTCGTTGCCGTCGTCGCACGATTCAAACCCAGGACTTCCCTCAGAGACGTCAGCTCGCAGGATCGCATCGCCGCAATACGCCACGACACAATTATTGGTGCAGGCATCTTGGTCATCATCGTTGCCATCGTCGCACGCTTCAAACCCATCCTCTCCAACCATCAGATCGGTCCGAGTGACGGCATCGCCGCATTGGGGCAGCTCGCACGCGTTGCTGCATCCGTCCGAGTTGACTGCGTTTCCGTCATCGCACTGCTCGCCTGTTTCAAGCGAAGAGTTGCCACAGCTCGCCTCGGTCTCGCGCACCACCACCTGCTCTGAGCACGCGCCACTTAGAATCAACCCCGAGGCGACAAATACCCGCCACAACCCATCAACCTGAACCATATTAAAACCTCACTTGAGCCCGAATAGTGACCGAGCGCATCGATTTGTACAAGGCGATGAGATGATCTCGACCCTCCGCCATTCTCGGCGCTGAACGCTACGCCGCTCTCTTGCGCAGGCATGTAAACGATTAGACAAAACAGCCTCCCCCAGCTCGGACGAAACCTACCGTTTAGAGCCAAGGCGAGCGCCTAACGAAACCAAAATAATCGATTTCCGAGCAACTCCCATGACCACCTGTCGATAAGGACTCTGTGGATAGGCTTGATCTATTTACCCGTTTTAAGTCACCATAAAGGTCCAAATAGTCCGTAGTGAGGTCTCGAAACCATGATGACACGTATCCCATCGAAAACAGTAGCGCAGACGCCCTCTGAGCCAAATCACTCACAAACCAAGGGGTCACAAGATAGCGCACAAACGCTCAAGCACACCGATGGTTTTGAGCGCGTGGATACAGCGAAGGTCGCCCAAGCGGCGGTTCAGTCCGAGGCGCTCGTGCCCGGTTCGGGGCGTGTCCCGAGCCTGCCAGAGAGTGTGCACAATCGCTTGGTTGAGCTCACCGATCCAACGACATTAAAAGACATGTACGATCTGCGCGGGCGGATCCGTGAGCTCGATAAAACCTTCTCAGATCACAAGGACCCTCGCGGGGTGTTTACGTCGCTGTACCGAGTGATCACCAACGGCGCTGTCGATTCCGTCGAGCGCGGGCTGTACGAAGACAACAAATGGGCCTCAGAGTTGACCCACAACTTCGGACGCCGCTACCTCGCTAACCTGCACGGTGAGCTGACCGGCGGCGAGGTCACAGGCGCCTGGAAAACGTACTATAAGCAGGCTCGAGACCCGAGCGTTAGCCCTGAGCGAGTCACCGGGATGGGCGCCATCGTCCATCTGGTCGCTGACCTCCCAAAAGCCCTCGTGGATACAGGTGCCGAGAAGGAACGTCGCAAAGACTTTATGCACTTTGGCGATGTGCTCCTCGAGGTCTATCCTGAGATGATCGAGTCGGCGCGCAAAGGGCATAACCTCGACATGCATCCGCTCTTTGATCTGTTCAAGGTCGGCGACGCGATCGACTCAGTCGCAGGTCAAGGTACAGCGACGCGGATGGCCTACCAAACGATTCGCAACAAAACCTGGTTCGCCGCACGCGGCTTGACCGATTTTCGCCAGCCAGCGGCGCAAGCCGAGATAGACATCTCCTGGAGAGGTTTTGACAAGATCCTAGCTGGCTTTGACGCTAGCGGGGTACTCTAAGCGAACGACCGCTTTACGCTTCGCTGGGCGGACCAGGAATTGGCAGGGGCGAGGCATCGGAAAATCGTGGTGCGCTTCTTGACCGGTTGAGCACTCAGGCAGTACCGCTCCTCCGCACCGGAGGGCGCGTGAAACTTACCCCGTTATCGCTGCACCACCTGGCGCCTCGCTGGCGCTCAAAGCCCTTCAACTGCGTCTGGCTGACTTCGGTCGGTCTGATGCTGTGCCTCGGCATCGCCTCGAACGGTTGCGCCGCTAAAAAACACCCCGCTAAACCCAACCCCCTTGCGTGTGGCTTGGGGAACTGCCCTGGGGCGTTGATCGGCTGCACCTTCAGCGGCGACTGCCGCGCCACGCTGGCGTGCAACAAGAAGTGTTCGGAGCTCGCGAAAGACACCGCAGGCGAACAAGCCTGTCACCTGCTGTGCCAAGTCGAAGAGGGCAAGGACAGTGCGTGCTATCGGAAAGTCGTTCAATGCTTTGCGGATAACCGCTGCCTGCCGCGCGCTGAGGAAGGCAAAGACGGCGTCTGCCCTGTGACCGCAGCGAACCAAAGCACAGTGATCAAGGTGGGCAGCTTGGCAGAGCTTACCGGGACCTGGCGCGAGGTGCGCGGCAGAAACTGCGGCCGGGCAAACTCGAACTGGCAAGGTGGTTACGACAAGCTCAAATGCCGGAGCAGCTCGTGGGTCGTGCACAAAGACTCCACTTGGTACCACACGTCGTTCGCTGGAACGGCTGGCGAGCAAGGCGTCCTGCCCTACCTGATCGCCAAGCCAGGGATCGCCGCTGACGGGGGCCTCGAGGTGCACTACACCAACCCACCGCTGACCCCTCAAGATGAGCGCTGGTACGTCTTGTCCAGACCTGACCCCGACTGGATCGCCTACACCTACTGCGGGCAGACGCCAGCCGGGCGTTATGCGGGCGTGAACGTGATGACCCGTACGGACACCTTATCAGGCGACGCCATCCCTGAGCCCATCGTCGACGCCTTTCGTGAAGACTTAGCTCGGTTTGGTTTGTCGTGGCATCAGTTCTGCTCGATCGATCACGCAGGCTGCACACCAACCCAGGCGAAAAGGGACCTCATCGAGCACCTGTCCGAGTCCTCGGAGTGATCACGTTGCGAAGCCAAAACCTGACTCTTTACTCGCTGCTGCTCTGCGCCGCGGCATGTGGCAACCCTGCGCTGCCTTGGCCTGCATCCCCCCTGGTCTCCTTCGAGTCGGCTCAAGAGCTCGGTCCGATGACTCGGGAGCAAGCTCTTGAGCGGATCGTCGGCCGCTATGCGCACTTCGACGTGGTGGCTTATGAAGAGCCTTTGCGCGGCGCGCCGATGCGCACCTTTGTCGTGTCTTATGGGTTCACAGAGTTCCGAATTGTGGACGGTGAGCTGATCGAGTCTGACCGCTTCTGTCACGCCGAGCACCGCATCAATCGAGCGGGGATGCAATCCAGTCTAAGCGACCGAGCGACGCGCGCCATCGCTCCGCCGTCTCAAAAGGTGAGGGTTTCAAAAAAAGAGGGGCGCTGGATGATTCATCGCCCAGCCAGCCCAAGCCTGATCGGTATTAAAGGCGACGCCACAAAGCCGCTACCGAAAGACCGTAAAGAGGCAGATTTTAGCGACCCTGACGGCGACAAGAAACCCGGCGTAACGGTTCAGATTCGAGTCAATAAATACATCAAAGGCGAGGTCTATCTGGCGCGCCGCGAGATTTTCGAGAACCGACTGGAGCTCATGGCGGATGGATCGATTCGCGGCACCGTGACCGATCGCTCCGAACAGCTCGTGGCGGGCGCATCGTCGTGTTTGTTTGATTCAGACGCCGACCCCAAACAAGCCAGCGACCCGGGACTTAACCCCATTGTGCTCATTCCAATCGATGAATCCCTGACGTCCTGCGATGAGCTGATGAAGCAAGCCTCAGCACTCTTCCCGCCGGTTCCCGAGTTCGAAGCACCTTGATCGGTTATGGAGTCCACTCGATTTCGGAAAACCGAAGCGACGACTGATTCAAGGCGGGACCCCCGGCAGGCTCAAAGTCTAAGGGCAGTATAAAAGTCTGATCATTGATCTGCACCGTTGTCTCCTGGGTTCCATGATCGATCTGCCAGCTGTAGGCACCATCAATCAGCGCTGGCGCCTCACCTTGATCCCACCAAACGGCTTGGCCTTCACGCATCTCAAAGCTCGAGACTCGACCATTAGCGCCCACGACCACGCCAACCCAATTCTGCGGGTCTTGATAACTCAGCAAGACACCACCTGCGCCAGCTTCTGACCAAGCCGGCTCAAAGGTCATCGAAAAGCGCTGAACCGAATTTTTGATCCGAGCAAAACTAAACACCGACGACCAGCCATCCACCCCACCGGGCGCGACATGGGACCACTCAAGATACTCAGCTTTCAACGGCTGCTGAGCGTTCGTCAGCCAATCCTGAATCGGCTCATCAAAAGTCGAAACGGGGACCTCAAAGATACGCTCAAACTCGGCGAGCGCATCCTGCGAGCCAGCGTCCATCGAGCGAACAAAGGCTCTCCAACGGTCGGCGTAAGCGCCCTCATCAGCATGTTCAAAGTAACGAAAAGTAGCCCACTCCAAGGGTCGACTCACCGAGTTTTCATTCATCCAATGCGAGGCGAGATCGATCGGTTGATCCAAAGCCTGGGCGGGCGAGTCCTCTTGGGTGACCATCGGCAAGCGCCCCAGACGCAAACACTCGCCGTTCCAATCGTAATGACTCAGGTGTTCGGCGAGCCCCTCGATGTACCAGCCAGGTACTCGATGACCTGGCGAGCGAACGCCGTCGTGGAACTGATGAATCGCTTCGTGCAGAACCAGTTGGCGGGTGTAGTAACGGGTCGGCTGCTGATAAGCATAAGCGATACCGGAGCCTGGGTGGAAATAGCCCCCGGCGCCCTGCGGAACCTCCAGCCCATCACGGCGAATAGCTGCCGCCCAAGCGTCGACATCGGCGTAGAGTTCGACTCGGAACAATTGGTCCGCTACGAGCTCGGGCTGGTCTTCAAACCAATCGCTCATGGCGTCCCAACTCGCCTCGATTAGCGCCGAAAGAATCAGCGCTTCAGCTTGGCTTGTCTCGGCGTAAAGGGAGTAATGATCGCTCTGAACTTGCCATGCATCGTCGCCGGCTGAGCTGGCATGCCCAGGTTCGCTGCAAAACCACGGATCTAGGACCTCAACCGGAGCCACCGGCCCAGCGTCTAAGCGCGCGACGGAGCCAGGGTCATCAGCGCAGGCTGACCCAATCCCAAGCCACCCCATGAGCATCGCATAATGAGCATGCTTCAAATCATATCCCCATGTCCGATGCGTGACAGACTCACTCTGATCTTTCCGTGATTTGAGGTCTTTGAAAAGAATCTGGATGCGCCACACTATCCTTTTTTATCATGACGGCGTTACACAGGTGTGTCTGGAGTATTTTTTAATGCGTCGCTTAATCATGATCTTAGGGGCCTTATCGCTCTTCGGCTGTGCAACCTCAGGAGTATCGACTTCAGCGGTTCAAACGAAAACAAACTGCTGCGCGACCGCAAAGGCTGAGGGGACCAACTGCAAAGCGTGTATCGCCAACAAGACCGACTGCTGCGCAAAAGCAAAAGCACAGGGTAAATCCTGCACCGAATGCGCAACTCGAACCGACTGCTGTGCCCAGGCGAAAGCAGACGGGAAAGCTTGCGCTAAGTGCGCCACCTAAATCGACGGCAAACGACCTAAAACTGTGCTTAGATGAGCTGACGACCTCCCGATATCGTCTGGGATCGACAGGATCATGAACCAAGACTCAGTGTGCTCGCTCGTGTGGTTCAAGCGAGACCTACGATGGCAAGATCACCAACCCCTTTTTGATGCCGCACAACGCGGCACCTGCGTTGCGCTGTACATCTACGAGCCCGAGATTCTCGGCGCCGACGACGCCGACGCATCGCACCTCGAATTCATCAACGGCTGCTTAGGTGAACTACAGGCTCAACTCCGTAGTCTGGGCGGTGAGCTGATCACGCGCACGGGCTTCGCCCACGAGGTCTTAGCGGCGCTGCACCAAGAGCTCAGATTCGATCGCATCTACAGCCACCAAGAAACCGGCAATAAGCTGACCTATGACCGTGACCGGCGCGTGGCAGCCTGGGCGCGCTCGAACCAGATTGAGTGGCATCAATACCGGCAACAAGGCGTGGTTCGAGGGCTCAAGGATCGAGACGGTTGGGCGGCGCTTTGGAACCGAGACATGAGCGCCGCGCAGACGCCTAGCGTGGAGCGTATTCAGCCCGGACCGCAGGTCGAGTCCCATGGAATCCAAAGCCCTCAAGTCTTTGGGCTCGCTCCCTCAGGTAAGTCGCATCAACCGCTCCCAGGGGAGCGAGCGGCGCACGATACTCTGCGCTCGTTTTTGCACCAACGCGGGGAAGATTATCAACGCGCCATGTCGTCACCAGAAGCCGGCGCGACGTCGTGCAGTCGGCTCAGCCCCTACTTAGCCTACGGCGCTATTTCGATGCGGACGGTCTACCAAACCTATCGCGAGCGGATCGAGCAACTCAGAGACGCCAAGCGCGAGGGCGTGCCGCATCTGAGCCAATGGATTCGGTCCTTATCAAGCTTCAACAAACGCCTGCACTGGAACGGTCACTTCATCCAGCGCCTTGAGTCGGATCCGAGCATCGAGTTCCACAGTTTGGTGCGCGCTTTTGAGGGCTTACGAGACCAACCCAGCGGTGAGGGGTTCTTTGAGGCTTGGGTGGAGGGGAGAACCGGTTTTCCGATGGTCGATGCGTGCATGCGCAGTCTGGCTGCGACCGGTTGGTTAAACTTTCGGATGCGCGCCATGGTGGTCTCCTTTGCGAGCTACCACCTCTGGCTCCCGTGGCGCCAAACCGGTCTGTACCTCGCCCGCCAATTTCTCGATTACGAACCTGGGATTCATTACAATCAGCTGCAGATGCAAAGCGGGGTGACCGGGATCAACGCCGTGCGGATCTACTCGCCCACCAAGCAAGCAGCTGATCAAGACCCTCATGGGACCTTTATTCGCCGCTGGGTCCCCGAGCTCGAGACCGTTCCGCTGCGACGGCTCGCGCAGCCCCACATGCTCGATATGATCGAGCAATCCGAGACGAGCTTTCGAATCGGCATCGATTATCCGATACCGATCGTGGACCACGCAGAGGCGGTCGCACAGGCGAAGCAACGAATCTTTGCGGTTCGGCGCACAACGACCGCCAAGGAACAAGCGGCTCGAGTTCTTGAGCGCCACGGCAGCCGGCGGCGCACTCCAAAGCGGCGGCGTTCACGCTAAAATCACACCCTGTGTAGATTTTTCAAGCCGCTGAAACGGCTTATTTTTCACTGCGTAAAACTCGCAGAATCATCACAATTTACCATCGTTTACGAAAGGGTCGACCAAGTTGTGCCAAGCTTTGCTTAGAGAGAGCAACGAGACCCTTAGTGCAGACGCAAGCCTGATCACAATATAACGTTAACTTCGGAGCAACAGCGCTCCATCAAACCCTGTTTGCACCAGGACCTCACCGCTCAAAGACAGCTCGAAAACTAGACCGCTCACTGCACCTACAACCCAAAAGGCACGCAGTCTTAGTCATCGGGCGATCAGTTGTTCTTAACGCTTAATGGATTCGCTTGAACCTTTGGAGGCGCCGGGCATACGTGCAGACTATTTTAACTCTATTTTACGATCGTGTAGAGCAACACCCTGACCATCTGCTCTATAATTTTCTGGATCGAGCCGGACGCACCACTGCGTCCTATACCTACGCCGAGTTCTTGCAACGCACGACCGATGTAGCGGTACATTTGCAACGCAGCGCAACGCTCGAGCCAGGCGCTCGGGTGCTGCTGCTTTATCCGCCCGGCTTAGAGATGATCTGCGCCTTCTTTGCCTGCGTTCGTCTCGGTATGATTCCGGTGCCGGTGTATCCACCGTCCGGTCGAGGGTTCGACGCCGCGCTCGCTAAAATGAACTATATAGCGACCGACTGCGGCGCCGCCGCAGTGTTGACGGAGCGCTCTTATTTCTGGTCGCTCAAGGTGAACCAGGCTCGCAGCCGAATAGCGAGCTTTAGCCTTCGAAAAAATCGACTCGCAAAGATGCACTGGGTCGTCAGTGATGATGCGCAAAAGAACACCTCGACTCACCTGGCTGAGGGGCATTCAGACATCCTATTTCTGCAATACACGTCCGGCTCAACCAACCACCCCAAAGGGGTTATGGTCAGCCATGACAACCTGCTGAGCAACTGCAGCGCGCTGGACTATCAACCGGTCGGTGTCTCGTGGCTGCCGCAATATCACGACCTTGGATTAATCGGGTTCTACCTCTTCTTTGCGCTCAAGGGAGGCACCACCTACGGATTTTCACCCTTGGACTTTATCGAGCGACCGGCGCTTTGGCTCGAGACCATCGCCAAAGTCCAAGCCACCGCGTCGGCGGCGCCCAATTTCGCCTTTGAGTACTGCCTGCGACCGGACAAAATGGCGCCAGAGAACTTGGCAGGGTTGGACCTGAGCTCGCTGCGGTTTCTCATGACCGCTGCCGAGCCCGTTCGACCGCATATCTATCGAGATTTCATCACCAAATTCGAGCCTCATGGCTTGGACCCAAAAGCCTATTTTGCGGCCTACGGCTTGGCTGAATTTACGCTCGCCGCCACCAATTTCGGTCGCCAAGTCGACGCCTTTGACGCTGGGCTTCTCAAGCAGAACCAAGCGGTCATCGCTCCCGCCGGCGCTGCTCAGGACGACGCCAAAGAGCTGATCAGCTGCGGCGCCCCGGTTGCGGGAGCGAAGGTCAAAATTGTGGGGCTCGACGATGACTTTAAAGCGCTGCCCGACGGCGCTGTCGGCGAGATCTGGTTGAGCGGCGCGAGCAAATCCAAAGGCTACTGGAACCGCCCCGAGCTGAGCCAATCCACTTTTGAGGCCAGGCTCAAGGGACAAAGCGAAGATGAGCCAGGATGGCTGCGCACCGGGGATCTCGGGTTCCTGCGCGACGGTGAGGTCTACGTCTGCGGACGCACCAAAGATCTGATCATCATCCGCGGTCACAATTACTACCCCCAAGATATCGAAGCCATCGTCGAGGGCGACTCGGCGATTCGAAAAGGCTGCGTCGCCGCGTTCGCCTACGATGACGACGCAGCCGAACACCTTGTGATCGTCGCCGAACTTAAAAACCCCAAGCAGCTACCCGATGTCGGTCGACTCCAAGGGGCGTTGCAGCGCAGTCTGGGCATCGCTGCCGAGCGCTTTGTCTTTATTCGAGCGCGGACGATCCCCAAGACAAGCTCGGGTAAAATAGCTCGCCATCAAGCGCTCAGCCAATGGCTAAACAACAGCCTTGAGCGTCTTGAAGAGATCCAGTCCAGCGCCTCCGAGCGCATCGATTCAACGCTCAAGCCAAGCCGTCATCCAGTCGGTTCGTTTGGAGTCATTTTCGAACATTACGGTCTCACCGGTGAAGAGACCGGTACTTTAGGTGACGCAGGATTGGACTCGCTTCGCATCGCCGAATTCACCCATGACCTCAAAGTCGCCTTAGAGCATCAAGGCAGCGACGATTTATCCGACGCGGTCGACCTGCGCTTTATCATCAAAATTGCGGTGTGCGAGCTCTTTGAATTGCTGATCGACGTTGGCGAGCTAGCGCCGCAGTCTAAGCTGCGCTTTAAGCGCCGAGTCTTGGCGCTGCAGCGCGAACACCAAGACCATGAAGCCGAGCTGATGCGCAGCGACACCGAGCTGCGCATCAACATGGCGGCTTTGAGTGAACAGCTTAAACCTCAAGACTCAAGCGACGGCGTTGTCTTGCTCACTGGCGGGACCGGATTTTTCGGACCCTTCATCCTCAAGAGCCTCCTCGAGCAGCAAGGCGATGACGTCTTTGTGTTGCTGCGCGCTTCAGACGAAGCGGTCGGGATGGAGCGTTTGCGACAAGCGATCGCTAGCGTTGGTGGAACCTCAGTGGGTAATTGGGAACAAAGGGTGCGACCGATCTGCGGCGACCTTGCTCAAGCCAACCTAGGTCTAGCCTCGACTCAATGGGACCAACTCGCGCACCAGGTTCACACGGTTTATCACAACGGCGCGCTGGTCAATTACCTCTTTGATTACGCCACTATGCGCGACGCCAACGTCGGCGGAACCCACGAGGTTATCCGTCTATCTATGAGCGGAAGAGCCAAGGTTCTCAACCATATTTCGACCACCTTTATCTTTGGTTGGTCGGTCAAAGAGACCCTCAATGAAGCCGACACCAACCCTGAAATGGAGCACCTTGATTTTGGCTACAGCCAGAGCAAGTGGGTGTCTGAACAGGTGGTGCTCAACGCCATGCAACAAGGGTTACAGGCTCGGATTTTCCGGCCAGCGCTCTTGAGCCCTTCGCTCACGGGAGGCGGCTACAACTTTGACATCTCGATTCGGATGCTCGCGTTCATGCTCAAGCACCGTATCGGCACCACGGCGCAAAACCAGATCAGTCTATCGCCTGCGGATTTAGCGGCTGACAACATCGTGGCGATCGCCTCACTGCCTCAGAGCGTCAACACCACCTTTCATGTGACCCGAGATCGCTACTCGACGATGCGTGATGTGACCTCAATTCTGGCTCGATTGACCGAACAAGATTTTGAGAACCTTCCCATGAAGGAGTTCGTCCCCGAGGTCATTGAGCGCTGTGGCAAAGCGGATTTACTCTTCCCCTTGCTCAACTTTTTGGTGCGCTCGGTCGACAAGATCACCGCCATGGAATTCAAACGCTACGACAGCAGCAACTTTCAGAAATTTCGAGCCCAGGCGGCTCAAGGCGTTGAGGACCCGGCCTTAGAGGACGTGGTGCTTGGTATTCTTCGGTTTATGCGGGCGCACCAAATCGGAGAGGTGCCCTCGCCCGACTCCCAAAGGAGCGTACGCCATGTTTAAAAGCACCATTACCAACGCGCCTCATGTTCATCGCCTGCGCGTCCTTAAAGACGTACGAGCGATGATCCGAAATCCGGTGTCGGTCTTTGAGCGCTACCGCGAGGAATTCGGGTCGACCTTTACCTTTCACCTCGGGGTGACCAAGCCGGCCATCGTCTCGACGGACCCGGACTTCATCCAGCATGTGCTGCAGAAGAACCACACCAACTACAACAAATCGGACATCCAGACCGAGCGCATGGCTGAATTCCAAGGCCAAGGGCTGCTCAACAGTCACGGCGACGCCTGGTTTCGCCAGCGGCGCTTCTTAGCCAAAGGGTTTTTGCGCAGCCGGCTAGCGACCTTACTGCCCTTGCAGCGCGAGGTCATGGATGAGGCGATGGCTGGCTTTGCGCAGCGCGCCGACCAAGGCCCGGTCGACATCTACCACGAGATGGTCGAGGTCACCCTCAAGCTGGTCGGCAAGTCGCTCTTTGGGCGCTTGATCAGCGACAAAGAGCTGCAATTTACCGCCGATGCGGTCTCCGAGGTGCAGGCCTTTATCGTGCGCCAAATTGTGCAGCCCTATCTGATCCCTTGGTTCCGGCTCAGCGGGCAGTCGGATCATTATCAAAACATCCGAATCGCAGGTGATCAGTTGATCTCAGCCTATATTGACCGACGCCGTAGCGAGGGCGGAAACGACAGCGACTTGCTCAAGCATATGCTCGAGACACCGCTCGAAGACACCGGCCAGCCGATGACCGAGAGCCAGGTCCTGATCGAGACCTTGCAGCTGCTCATCGCCGGCAACGAGACCTCGTCAAACGGGCTGACTTGGACCTTTTATCTGCTGGCAAAGCACCCCGAGTACATCGGCAAAATTCGCGCCGAGATCGAGGCGGCTACCGGCGATGGACCCCTAGATTTTAAGGCGCTGCACGGGCTCGGGTTTACGCTGCAGGTCATCGAAGAAGCGCTCCGCCTCTACCCGCCGTTTTGGATGATCGATCGCACCGCCATGGGCGATGATGAGATCAACGGCATTAAAATACACAAAGGCATGACGGTGATCCCCTACCTTTATGGAGTGCATCGCAACCCCGATCACTGGGACAATCCCGAAACCTTTGACCCGAGCCGCTTTGAGCGCGGCGCGGTTAAGGCTCGCCATGGCTTTGCCCACCTCCCCTTCGGCGGAGGACCAAGAGTCTGCATCGGCTCCAACATGGCGATGATGCAAATCCTGCTGATCCTGATCTCGTTTGTTCGCGACTACGATTTCGAGTTCGCAACGGATCACCAGACCACCATGTCACCGATGATGATCCTGCGCCCGGATGGACCGATTCAGATGCACTTTAGACGCGTGCGCTAGGCGCCGCCTGATTCAGAGCCCGGTCCCGCTGTGAGCTCATCACCGATGTCGGCCAGATGGGCTTGCCCAGCGCGGTCGCCTAAGCTGACGATGATCCCGACGATAAAGCTGAGCAAGAAAGCCGGCGGAAGCTCACTAAGCTCGGTGAAAAATACCCCCATCATGCCCGGTAAGGCGGTGGCGCCAAACTTGAACAAAGGCACACCGACAAAGCCTGCGAGCATCGCCGCCATGGCGCCGCGAGCGGTAAAGCGGGTCCACGCCAAGCTCAGGATAATCGTCGGACAAAAAGTCGCGGCGATGCCGCTCCAGCCAAAAATAACGAACCAAAATATAGTCCGACCCGGCACCGCAATCGCCACCCCGATCGCTACCGCGAACGCGACGGCTGCCAAGGCAAAGGTCGTGTTTCGCCCCATCGAGAGCAAGCTCTCATCGCTGAGCTCGGGGTTCTTAATCTGCTGGTGATAATCCCGCACAAAGGCGCTCGATGCGACGACCAGCAGACTGTCCACCGTGCTCATCGTCGCCGACAAGACGATAGCGATATAGATACCCACTAAGAACGCTGGCAGCAGCTGATCGACCAATAAGGGCAGGACGTCTTGACCGCCGTTGCCGAGATCTGAGCCGACCAAAATAGCGCGCCCACACAGACCGATCATCACCGCGCCGCCGTCTGCGATGATGGTCCAAATAATGGCGGTCGCGGTGCCCTTTGAGATCTCGGATTCGTCGCGTAAGGCGAGGAAGCGAACAAAGATCTGCGGCGAGCCCAAGAAGCCTAAACCAATAAGCCCTAAGCCTAAAATCGAGGCGACCCCGGTCGCCGTCCAGCCCATGCCGCCCGTCCAGCTCAGCAGGTTCGGATCAGCGGCCGCCAAGGCTGCGCTGACCGGACCCCAGCCGCCCATATGAACCAAGGCGATGATCGGCAGCGCCGCTAGGCCGATGACCATCAGCGTGCCTTGAAAGACATCACTCCAGACCACCGCAAGGAACCCACCCGACACCGTGTAGACCATCACCACCGCAAAGCCGACGAGCGCTCCAACGTAGTAGTTCCAGCCCAAAAAGCTCTCAAAGGCGCTGCCGGTGGCGTCGATCTGAGCCGACACATAGATGGTGACAAAAATCACCAAGGTCAGCGCCGCCACGCGCCGTAAGTTCTGGCTCTTGTCGCGAAAGCGCGACTCCAGATAATCCGGTATGGTCACCGAGTCGTAGCGTGTGGTGAGGCGATGAAACCGCCGACTCATCAAAAGCCACGCAGCCGCCACGCCCAGCACTTCACCGAGCACCACCCAGAAGGCTTTCACGCCGATCGCAGCGCCCATACCGGTCAGACCGAGCAGCAACCATGCGGACTCGCCTGTGGCGCGCGCCGAGAAGGCGACCGCGAGAAATCCCAAGTCCTTTCCAGCCGCGAAATAGTCGCGCAGATCCTTCATTCGACGGCTGGCGAGCACGCCGATCAGTAACAGCGCACCCAAGTACAACGCGATCCCAAAAAACTGCATCAAGCCATCCTAACGATCTAAGGGCGCTGCCCCAACCCAACAACAGCCCAAAATGTCTGATGCGCTGTTAATTGTCGAGGAACCCGGATAATCGCCGTATCCTACTAGCAAGGCCTTCGGAAAAGATGGCAGAAGAGCATCGAACCAAAGCGCATCATGACCACCAATAAAATGATCAGACACCGTCTTTCCATCGTCTGCGTTGCCTTTGGCTTGGTCACGACGAGTGCGTGTACCCAGCTGGTGCCGGTGCCCGATCCTGTGCCTTTGCCGGTGGTTGTTCCGCCGCCAACCCCGACACCCGAACCCCAACCAGAACCTGCCGAGTGGGGCACGCCGCCAACGGCGACCCTTGATTCTGGCAGGGTGATCTTGCACCGACTCAACAACGCCGAGCTGCAACGCTCAGCGCAGGTGCTTTTAGCCAGCGAGCTCGAGGTGAGTCATCTGCTCCCGCCCGATGCGACCGCCCACGGCTTCACCAACATCGCCGAGGCGCTGAGCACTAGCGTGCTCTATCTTGAGGGGCTTGAGGGCGCGGTCGATGCCTTGATCGCTGATGGCCTGAGACCGCCGATCACCAGCCAGACAAGCCGCTATCAACCCGAAGAGGGTTCATGGAGCGGCGGCGGCATCGTGCCGCCGGCGAACGGGACCAACATGGGGCGCTGGAACGAGGACAGGCCCTCCGTCTTGCTCTACCACGGCGCTAGCCAGAGCGGTTATGTCTCGATCGCTCATCCGGGTCGCTACCACCTGCGAGTGGTGGCCTGCCACGAGGGCTTTGGGAACACCTGCCCCGAATCCCAGGCGCTCCCCTTTGCGATCAACAACGAGGTCGTCGCCGAGTTTGAGGTGTCGAACCGGTGCCGCCAACCGGCGACCTATGACACCACGCTCGAGATCGCGTCCGGGCAGCTTCTCTTGACGGTCGGCGGAGCGGACACCGAGGCGTGCGACGGAAGCCATCACGCGGTCGACTGGATCGAACTTGAGGGCCCCCTCGACGCCAACGGTGAGCTCCCGCCAGGACGAGCAAAGCTCTATCTCTGCGATCCAGAGCCCGAGGGCGCGACCGACTCGATATGTGCTCGGCGCATCGTTCATGAGTTCATGGACCAAGCCTGGCGCAGGCCAGTCACCGACGCCGAGGTCGACGCCGTGATGAGCGTCTATGATGCGGCGCTAGCCGCTGGCGCAGACGTCCACGAGGCGCTCGCGCTTGGCGTCAAACGCACCTTACTGTCGCCTTGGTTCGTTTTTCGAGTCGAAGAGCCAGCGTCGCCAACCCAGCCCGCCGCCCAACCACTCAGCGCCCATGAGCTCGCCAACCGTCTCGCCTACGCCCTCTGGAGTCGACACCCAGACGACGAACTGCGCGCACGAGCCGACGACAATACCCTGCTCGATGCCGAGGTCCTCGAAGCTCAAACTCGGCGCTTGCTGAGCGCACCTCAGGCCGAGAGTCTGGTCACTGGGTTTGGTGCTCAGTGGCTTGGGCTGAAGGAATTTGACCAGGCGATG
>Ga0315321_10002180_pt1 | contig 15220 bp, 8 predicted proteins | sample M180m21515metaG_FD_203464 | JGI IMG/M metagenome (GOLD analysis project Ga0315321, IMG submission 203464) | Ammonia-oxidizing marine archaeal communities from Monterey Bay, California, United States - M1 80m 21515 | ecosystem: Environmental > Aquatic > Marine > Intertidal zone | place: USA... | reverse complement strand
CTCAGAGCATTCTTGAACGACAAATCCCTTCTCGCCCATGATGACACCCTGGCTGAATCGGTGACACGCTGGGCACGCCATCATCCCATGCATGTGTTGTTTGGAACGGTCACACTAGCATTGCTAACTTTCAGCTTACTTACGGAGACATATATTCTACGAAAGGCAAACGACGAGGCGCAGGACACATTGAACTCAACACAAGAAATAACACGCCTGCTCTTAAACGACAATGAGCTCATCGCAGGAGAGAAACAAACACAGGAAGAAGCTGCCACCACCGCTTTATTTGCATTAGAGGAAGCGAATCAACAACTCGAGTCCGCCCAACGAAGTAGTCAGGCCGCATTGCGGCAACGGGATCTTTCTCGACGCCTCCGAGATGAAAGTAAAGCATTACGAAAGCGTGCCGAGGATAATTACGCGGAAGCCAAGAAACAAGAAAAGTTGGCCCTAACACTGTTAGAGCAGGCGGAAGCCGCCAACCTCGCCGCACGCAAGGCTACACTCCAAATCCGCAAGCAATCCATTTCCACACTGGAGCACCAAATAAGCCGACAGTTACTTAGCGGTCGCAATGATCTCGCCAGCCAAAATGCCCGGGCGCTCTACCCGTTACTTACCGAAGAAACTCACACTTCGATCCATACACCCTCTCTTCTTAAGGCACTCACAAGTTATTCATACATACATCGCGACCACAAAGCCACGAAGCTTGAACTACCCATTCGCAATATGACGCCCTGGTGCACTAGCCCCGAGCTACCTATCGCGATTACTGAATACCTCCCTAAAGAGTCTACTACTAAGTTATACGTCCTTGACCGTGATCTACAATACTCCCACGATCTTCCGGGGGAAGTCGTATTTCATTCGCAGGACCAAGAAAGAATCGTCACAATATCCAACGGTGACGCGGAGGCTTTCGTTGGGATTATCAAGGGAGACAAAATTACATTTGGACGGCTCCCAGATCATTGTCGTACGGCTACGCTAGCCCGTGACCGAATCTATGTGGGCCTTGCGAACGGCCATGTATGCACTTTTTCAATCAAGGAATTAACAACCTCTCCACCTATTGTCACCCTACCCGCACAACCTACACGGCTTGCCCTCTCTCCGGATGGGACTTTGCTAGCGTGTAATTTTGAAACGACCCTGCAAATTTTCAACTTGCGCGATAATACTTTAGAGCGAACCCTCACTCTGCCATCAAAATGTCAACAACTCTGGTTTCCATCTAATAAGTCGATCGCGTTATTAACTGATCAGTCTTTTGTGAATGAATATCTTTTTGACAAGACCGGCACTCGCCGAATACGTTACCGACCGCCCTCCGATGACCGGCAACTTGTCGATTCTTGCAGTCATCTCGACACGCGTTATTTATTGTTTGCCAAGGGAACGCTCGTTCGTTTATCCAAAGACCTAAGTACGAAGAGCGTCTACCTCAACAATGCTGTTCATTCCACTTTCCTTCATGCAGGACCGTCTTGTCTCCTGCTTCGGAACCGAGATGGTATCGTTTCCTTCATTGAACCAGCCACGTTATTCCCAAACAGTACTCCAATCATCCTGAAAACTCCCATTGTCGCAGCTACGCGTAGTGCGTCCACCGTCACTCTCGCGTCTGCCGGCGGTTTTGTGGGACAATATGAACAGCCTATTAACTCGGCTAGCAGACAGATTGTGGTTTCGGCTAAAACGAATCAGGTTGAGTTGACGATGAAGGGCGATCCTTTGGTAAAGTCCTCTGAAAACACAATCTCAAAGCTATTACCGAATGGTGAACTCAAGGATAGCTACCAACACCATGCTCCGATTGTCGCCTTTAGAACTTTGGGCAACGGTACGTACATGGCCGTCACGGATGACAAACAGATTACCCTCATCCAAATCACGGAGAATGGTGACCCCCAAAACAGCCATACCCTACCGCTCAGCGTCCAACTTAATACATTCGCACATCACCCGACCTCCGGAACCGCACTCCTGTCCAGTGAGGATACCCTTTACCATTTTCTCGGCCAGCAGACCTACACATATTCTCACCCGAACAAACTAACCGGGCTCATTTCGATCACGCTTTCGCGCGATGGGCTCCAAGCGTTTCTTACATCTAGCCATCAATCTTCAGAGGGCTATTTGATTACGCTTTCGGAGATATCCTATAGTTCATCGCACGATTTTGATGGTTTCATTCGAAACGTGTTTTGGGTACCCCAACGGGAAAGTTTTCTATTAATTTGCACCAAGCAAGACGGTTTAGGCCAACACGAATTAATAGAGCTAAATGATAGCGGAGTGATCTCGGCAACTTCATTGCCATCTCAAGTCAAAAATGCCGTTTTAAACACTCAGAATAATGAATTAATCATTGCTACTACTGGAAAAGAACTCTTCCGCTACTCAACGACGACCCATCAACGCTCTGAGGCAATCAAGTTTGCTTTTTTCACAGACGATATGCAGTTAACAAGCGATAACAAAGCTGTACTTCTTACTACAAACAATGGACTGTTGGTTTTAGATCCAAACACTCTGTCACCTTTAACGCCGATGCATAAGGGAAAGTTCCTGCCCCCCGTACTCAGAGGGAACGGTTACAACATTCTTAAGCGAACCACGACCGGATTAACAATAGTTGATCACGCAACCTTACTAGGCGCCGGAATCAGTCAGGAGCAGGTCACAATGCTATATAGCCAATAAATAGGTGCTATAACAATTCCCGTGGCACAACACCTTTTTCATAAAGGTGGATAGGGCGTCCGGCGAGACTAGGGTAAGTGTCCTCAGCTCGAAGTCCTAGAGCATGATAGATGATAGCATTTAAATCTGCCGGTTTGATCGGACGTTCCACTGGATGCTCTGCTTTCGAGTTTGTCTCGCCGATAAATTGCCCGTGTTTGAATCCGCCTCCCGCGATCACAATACTTTGTGCTTGCGGCCAATGGTCGCGTCCAGCATTCGCATTAATTCGAGGCGTACGACCGAATTCACCCGCCGTTACTACCAATGTGTCCTCCAGCATCCCTCGATCAGACAAATCTTTTAAAAGCACACCGACAGCTCGATCGTGACGAATCATTTTATCATTCAATGCTTTTTTTATGTTACCGTGGTCATCCCAATATCCAGTGTTAAGAGTAACAAAACGGACTCCCGCCTGGATAAACCGTCTCGCCAACAACGCCTGTTCGCCCCACCCGGGACCATAGGCTTCGACCAACTTCGGGTCCTCTTCTGACAGGTCAAATGCCTTCCGCGCACGCCCGGATAGAATGATTTCTTGTGCTTGGGCATTCATCTCATCAATACCTTCAAAGGTACCTGAACTGTCAGCTTCCCGTCGCATCCTGTCAAACTGTTTCAACAGCGAAACGCGGTTGACAACACGTTTTTCCGAAAGCCCATCTACTAATGAAAAACTTTTATCAGATCCGGTTGGCAAACGACCCGCTTCGTTGCCGTAACTATAATCACCAATGCGGAACGGATTATGATTGACGCCTAGAAATGCTGAGCCATGAAAACCGAAACCACCGTCGTTGATATTAATCCCACTGGGAACTCCACTCCGGCGTGGTCCCAACAGATAAGAAGAAACAGATTGCATCGACGGATTACGGGGGATTCTATCCGACCCTGTGGCGCCTGTGTAGCCGGTGAGCAACCAATGTGCAGCCGCCCAGTGATCTCCATTACCATGCGTAAAACTACGAATGACAGACACCTTGTCCATAACCTGAGCATGATGAGGTAATAACTCGCTGATGCGGACCCCGGGAACCTTGGTATCCACCGATGTCCAAGGGCCACGAATTTCTTCTGGTTGGTCCGGCTTCATATCAAACGTATCTAGTTGGCTGGGCCCCCCATGCTGCCAAACAAGAATCACCGAACGCTTCGACTGTTTTGAAGCGGTGGCGTGAGCTTCCGCCTTCATCAGGCCCGCCAGAGACATGCCACCCAGACCTAATGCACCAATTTGCATCAACCGCCGACGCTGCATGCCGTTACAGTATTTACCTGTGGTTTTTCCCAAAATTGATAACACGAGATCGTTCCTTTCTCAAGTATTCCACCGCCTACATTTTAGGGTGACAGAGCGGGTTACTACAATTGCATTTTTACTATCGACATCTTTGGGATTCCTCGAACACAGTATTACTATCGAAAGAAGGGACTACTACGATCCCCCCTGGAGAGCAAAAACGCTAATAAATCAAGAACCTCCTCCTCATGCAGCGTGTTTAAAAGCCCGTCAGGCATTAGCGAGTTTTTTGACGCAAATTGCTCATCAATCATCTTGGTATCGACCACAGTGAAATTACCCGGGTCCAACATATTTGTCTGAACCATAATATTATCACCTGATAAATTTGCCACCCGGCCTGTAATCACTTTTCCATCTAAGGTAATAAATGTCGTCGCCGAATACTGGTCGCTGATTTGCTTGTTGGGATGCACAATCGACTCAATTAAGTCTTTAACATTAAAACGCCCGGCCACTGTCGTTAGATCCGGGCCAATCGCCCCACCCTTGCCCCCAAAGCGGTGACATGCAAAACAATTAGCTTCACCAAACATTCTACTACCACGATCAAAGTCCCGGTCTTTCAGTTTTTGTTCAGACAGCGCTAGTAATTCCGCTACGGACCATTGTTTAACAAGCGCTCGATTTGTATGGTTTAGCGGATTAGACTGCTGAATCGGAGACTCAATAACAGATTTCAATTTACTCGCCTCTTCAGGGCTAAGATTCGCTACCGCATCTTTCTTAATATTCTCCAAGAACATCGTAAAACTCGCTCCGCCTCGATAGTTTGCAGCCTGCAAAAACCATTGGAAGTAGCTAAGACGCGATTCTGGCGTCCAGCCCAATCGCTGATGACGTAAAGTTTTCGCCAGATCTATCTGCTCCTCCTGAGTAGGCGCCGTAGACAAAAGAATGACCGCTTTTTGGGTGGCTTCAACCGACTCACCGTACACGAGCAACTTAAATAGCTCAGAATTTATCGACGCATTAAGAGTTGGGAATTGTGGTTCCAATCGGTTACGAATTTGTTCCGCATCTTCAGCTTCCGCTCCCCCCAAACGCATAAAGATCAGGCCGTAGACACGCAGCCATAGAATCTGTTCTGTTTCCGTCAAGCCATCAAAAGGTATGGAATACAGTTTCTCAAGCATAGCTGAGCGAAACTCGTTACTCGACACGCGCGTCATTGCCAGCATGCCGTTGAGCGCGATGCCGACGTCAGGGGAATCTAACACTGCCGCCTGCCACAGATTAGGCGGTTGATGCTCCAAAGCAACTCTTGCCGCATAACGGGTCAACCTGTCGCTATTGCCCAATTCGGGTGTTGAGAGTTTAACTGCGTCCAGGCCCATTGGCTTGTGTAACGCCTCTAGCGACCTTCTTTTAGCTCGGGCGGCAACACCGGGATCTACACTTATCGAGTGAACGGTGCTTTCGTTACCCTGATACGTAACCCGATAAAGCCCAGATTTTGTGCGACGTCCACCAATGGTGAAATACAACGCTCCATCTTTTGCCCCTACCACGACGTCGGTCAACGGAAGAGGTGTTCCCGCTACGAACTCCTCCAACTCGCCTTGATACGTAGAACCATTAGGCTTCAAGTGCACCGCGTAAAGCTTCCCGTAGCTCCAATCACAGATAAACATTGCTTCCTGATATTTACTGGGAAACTTAGTACCATATCCAAAACAGACTCCAGTGGGAGAACCTGGCCCCACATTCACGACAGGAGGAACGCTGTCCGGGAAATAAGCCGGCCATTTACCGGAGCCATTTCGCCAACCAAATTCCGCGCCGCTTACGACATGGCAAATCCTAGTCGGACGGTACCACGGGGTATTTACATCCCATTCCATGTCAGCGTCGTAAGCGAACAACTCACCTTCCCGATTATAAGCCGCATCAAATGGATTCCTAAAACCCATCGCCAACAACTCCCAGTCGGAGCCAGCGGGACTTACTTTCGCAATCCAACCGCCAGGCGCAGGAACACCTCGCATAAAGCCCCGACCATAGGTGCGCTCATGGAGTAAATCCTCGCTCCAGACCATCGGAACTCGGGAACTTTCCAGTTCCGTTAATTTCGCTGCGTTACCACAAACAACCACCAGGTTTTTTCCATCCGGATGAGGAAGGATTGCATGAGGGCCATGCTCGCCGCGGCCATTTATTTCACGCAGGAGTTTAACTTCATCGAGTTCCCCATCCCCATCTGTATCTGTCACTCGGTACAAGCCAGAAGGATATTTGTCCTGACCGTTGACCATCACAAAGAGTGAATCGAACGCCCACAGAAGCCCATGAGCCATTCCAAGATCTAACTCAAGCTTTTTAACGACGGTTTCTGAGGACTCCATAGCAATGACGGAGGGAGTCACCTGATAGAGACTTCCATATTGGTCAGATACCACAAGGCGACCATCCGGCTGCGCACACATGTTTACCCATGAGCCCTGTGTTTCTTTAGGCACGTCGTACAGCAATTCCACCTGGAACCCGTCAGCTACAACAAGCCGATCTGTATCGGTTGCTGTTAATGACTTCATAGGAATCGCGGCATCCAGCAGCGCTGACGTGACCTGTGGCCAGGCACCTTCTCCAAGTGGACCTGCGATCTCGACGGACTTAAATCCAGCCGGGATTTTTACGTCAGTCTTCCACCCCGCAACCTCCGATATCCCTCCGGACCAACTGGCATCCGTTGGAATACGCATATTATGAGTATCGAATTCGAGATCAAGCCTTGCGATAAAACCCGCCGGACCTTCGGCCTCCGCATTAGATGCCACCACGGCGATGACATTATTGCCCCGTTTGAGGTATTCTTTGACTTCTTTTCCGGTTGGCTTGTTGAAGTTATCGTTGCTCGCAACCTTTACACCGTTGATATACACGTGAGCAAGATTATCACAGGCAAATGTGAGTTTCGCACCGCCAAACCGTCCCCCCGGTATGACGACATTCCTTCGCAGGAAAACGAACTGATTAGCGGCAGTTGTATTGTTATCTCCGTGCCATATCCATTGGGCACTGGCTGTCGCTACTTTTTTTTTGAATGCGATCTGATTTGTAGATCCTTAAACTGGATCGTCATCGGACTACCCGCGTGGATCTGCAAGGCAAGCAGACCTTTAGCTTCGCGGTTTTTCTCATCATTGTCCGTCACTACGACGGTGACCTTCCCATTAATTTTGTGTACCAGAGTATTCCCTACACAGCTAATTTCAATCGTGTTCCATTTCGAGAGTTCCTCTTCAACGATCTCGTCAGCTTTGCCGGTTATTTCAACTTGACCATCCTGTTTCGCCGTGACTCTCTGACCACGCTGAGCAACAATTCCCCGGCCACCCTCGTCGTATAGCATCCCCATGTAAGATGCGTTCCCGTGAATGTCGGCCTGATACCCCCGAATACGATAAGCGTCATCGTCACCAAATCTCTCGCTACGATATTGAACTCCGGAGTTATTATCACCCATCATTCGAAACTGCGCTTTGAATGTAAAGTCCGTGACCTCACCTTCCCAAATAAGAAACTTGTTATGAGGGATCGGAGCATCTTTACTAGTAATGCCTGTAATAGCGCCGTCTTTTACGGACCATAAACTCTCGTCTCCACTCCAACCACTCAGGTCTTTGCCGTTAAAAATACTCTTGAACTCTTGGGCCTGTAATAACGGACCGACGAGGACTAACAGTGTAAAAGTTACGATGATTTTAAGATACATAGCCTATGGAGCCCTCTAACGACGAAAAAAGCTTTTCAAAATGGCCTAGCGCGCTCTCGAATTATAACCCAATTCAGGGCCGCCTAGTGTGATATCAAGTTTTTCTTATGATTGGCTAGGCGTAAATATTGTTGTGCCTAAAATAAAGCTAAAGACACTTTTTGACACCTTTCACTTCCTAAAGCTAATATGACTCCACAAGAAGCAATGCAGGATTTCGATTCCCGTTATCCTGCGATGGCGGACCTCCGCAAACGAGCCTACAGGCGAATGCCTAAATTTGCATTTGAATATCTAGATGGCGGATGTAATGAAGATGTCAATCTTGATAAAAACATTTCTGATATCCAGCGTGTCGAACTTGAACCCCGTTATCTTACGCCACCACCTTCTTACGATATCAGTACCACTTTATTTGGTGAAACCTATAGTGCACCTTTCGGTGTAGCCCCGGTCGGCCTCCAGGGCCTGATGTGGCCCAACTCTCCAATCATCCTGGCCAAAGCCGCACACCGCCACAATATCCCATTTTGCCTAAGTACTGTTACCACCGCATCGATTGAACAGATCGCAGAGGCGACACAAGGAAAAGCATGGTTTCAGCTATATTATCCAGCTGAAGAAAAAATTCTTTTCGACATCATGGATCGCGCTCGTAGCAACGAATACAAAGTTTTCGTTGCCCTGGCTGATGTTCCTACTTTTGGTTATCGTCCCCGAGATATCCGAAACGGTTTGGCCATGCCCCCTAAGATGAATCTTGCCAACATCATTCAGATGTTCCTGCATCCCACCTGGGCGTTTAATTCACTCCGCTACGGGAGACCTAACTTCAACTCGCTTGAAAAATATATGGGTGGCAAGATGAATCTCAAACAACTGGGTAAATTCATGAACGACACCTTCAACGGCCGTCTGGATCTAGAGAAACTAAAAGTCTTAAGGGATCGCTGGGACGGGAAACTAGTCGTCAAAGGAATCGTCAATGAATCCGATTGCGAGGAAGTGATCAAACTTGGGATTGACGGTATTATCGTATCTAACCATGGTGGTCGCCAACTCGACGCCGGACAGTCCACTATCGTACCCCTTTCCAAGCTGGTGGAACAATTTAAGGGTAAACTGACGATCATGATGGACAGTGGTATTCGCAGTGGCCCGGATATTGCCCGGACTATTGCAACCGGAGCCGACTTTACCTTTATGGGGCGGTCGTTTATGTACGGGGTAGGCGCACTTGGTAGCAGGGGCGGCAATCATGTGATGGCGATGATGAAGCGACAGTTACAACAGGTCCTTGAACAACTCGGTTGCCCCAACGTCCAGGAATTACCCAATTACCTAATACGTGCTGCTGTTGACAAGTCATCAATCTGACTCAAGGTTATACCTTAGCAGCCCTGTATCAGTCCGGATAACGATGGCATCTTTATTCAAGGCCGGCGTGGCCATCACACCAGCGTCTAGTTCGCTTCTTCCCAATTCTTGATACCGGTCTCCCGCAGCCACCACGACCACGCTGCCGTTCCGATCGATCGAGAGAATGCGGTTTCCAACCGCGACGGGTGAACAAAAGAACTCCCCACCGATTCGAGCGAGCCACTTCTGCTGTCCAGTCTTCAAATCCAAACACGACAAAATCCCTCGATCAGTCCAGCAATATAAACAACCATCCAAAGCTATCGGCGTAGGACAGTGAGGGACATTACGTGTCGTACGGAAATGCTCAATAGCCTCATGGCTATCATTAACGTCGTCAGGCTTTAATGACACCAGAGTCCGAACACCATTCGTGAATCCGCTGGCAGCGATAACCTGGTCGCCGGCAATGACGGGTGAGCCAACAGCACGCTGATTATGGTCTCCGAAGACGATATTCTGCCATACGATCTTACCGGTCTCGAAGTCGACACCAACCATTCCTTGATAAGAATGGCTAAAAATAATCTGCGTTCCGCCTTTTGCTGTTTGGTACACTGCCGGTGTCGCGTAACCCGTCCGTTGCGTTTTTCGTATCGTCTGCCATTCACGGGTCCCTGATTCAGAAGAAACTGCCAGCAAAAAACTCTCATACTTTTCATTGTCGTGGCTTAATAACACTCGGCCTTCGTGCACTATCGGTGACGTTGCGGCTCCCGTTCCTGCCCCAAACTGCCCCACTTCATATTGCCAGCGTTCCTTACCATCATGATCAAACGCTAGCAACACTGACCCCTCTTCCGACTGCCAGAAGACGTACACTCCCTGAGTATCTGCACAAGGTGTCGAGCTTGCGAAGCCATTGCGTTTGTTTGTTTTGTAGGTCGTAAAAGGCGCCTCGTACTTCCACTCCAGTTCGCCAGTATCGAGTGAAAAAGCAGACAGGGTTCTCACACCCTTCTTAGTCTCGGAATTGAACTGGGCGGCGGTAACATAAACATTTAAGCCGCTGATAATCGGTGATGAGTTTCCTTCACCTAAAACCGGTACCTCCCAGATCACATCTTCCTTGCCGAAAGTGGTAGGAATGTTCTTCCCCGTCATCACACCTGAGGCATTTGGCCCGCGAAAACGGCCCCAATCGGATCCTGAGCACGCGTTAGCAACTGCCAGTGCAAATATTATCGCCAGCGTATTAATAACTAATTTCACTTCGTTTCAACTTTCTGGAATGGATCGTTTTTCCGTCAATATTAATCACCGAATATTCAACCTCCGGATCTTTTAACGTTGTGTCAAACTTCACTAAGCCGAAAGATTGCTTTTTGTTATAGGAGAATTCGGCCGCCGGAAGTTCAGGATGTACATGCTGGTTGGTAAGCCTTGAACTGTTAAACTCGTACAGCGGGTAGACCCCATCATGTTCAATCTTCCACAGATCACTTCGATGCCTGTCGGCCGACATCAGTAGCACTCCGTCTTTTTTATTTTCCGCAATCGCATCCAAGATTTCATTTCGTTCCTGCTTAAATCCGTTCCAGGTATCTTTACTATCTCCTTTTGCTCCGAATACCCATGGGACGGGTGATACCAATACGGTAAAGGTCCCTTTGGATTCGGCGATTGTCCGTTTTAGCCAGTTCAACTGCTCGGGGCCAAGCATGGTGGGACGCCCGCCCTTATTTGGGACTAAATCACGATAAATCCGGCCGTCTGTCATGATAAAATGCACGTCACCGATGTAATAATCGAACCAAACTCCGGGAAGTTTTTCCCCCCCACCGTAGGACGGATTCACCCAATTATTCCGATAGACCTTCCAAACTGGTATTTTCCAGTTTGGGTTATTTATTTCGGGGCCTCCCTGGCAATCGTTTGTACCAAAATCATGGTCATCCCAAATAGAATAAACCGATGCCTCAGACACTAGTTGGCGAAATTCGGGGCGGGATTGACGACGATAATAACAGTAGTGCTGCATCTCTGGTATTTCGGGTGCGTCACTATAGACATTGTCGCCTAAAAGCATCAAGACGTCGGGCTTCGACGTTCCCATGGTCGTCCACATATATTCATGCTGAGGGACATAACCAGCGCCGCCCCCAAACGCGACATCAAACCTCGCGGCATTACCCTTTAAGGCAAGCGTCTTTGTCTTGAACACATCCTTGTGATCTGGAGCACAGTCCAATTGAATCGAATATTGGTATTGCGTGTTAGGTTGAAGCCCATCCAACTTGACTACCGCGGTATAATCAGTCGCTGTTCGACTTCGGCCAATGCCGATAACCACTTTATCAGGTTTTGCCTCTTCCCAACAACGAATACGAACCTTCGTCTCTTTCACCGTCCGAAGCCAGATCGAGAGACTCTCGCCCGTGTTTTGTCCAACCATGGGCCCGTGGACTATCCCACTTTTAATGCCTTCAAATAACTTTTCAAATTCAGCGTTCTCACGAAGTGCCTCGAGCCCGGTTTTCGTACCGCCCCTGAAACGTGATGGTTCTAGTCCAAGTACCAACGCTTTACTGACATCTGTCACCGCTAAATCCAACATCCCTAATCGGGCGTGACACACAGCTTTCATGTAGTGCGACTCGCCGTCATTGGGAACCACACGAAGAATTGCAGCGAGTTCTTCCAGAGCCTGAGTTTCTTTGCCTTCGACGATTTTCTTGAGGATTTCCTGATGGACGCGTTTGTACTGCTTGAATTTACGCTCGACCTTCTTGGCCGCCTCGTCATTCTGTTGCTGAGAGGATTTAAGACGCAACTCTCCAACAGTGAAGGGCGACAACGCCATCAATAATAATATCGCAAACGCCATTCCTAAAATAGTTTTCATGTTCCAAGCCTTAATTGGGTTCCGTGATAGGTTGAGTTGTGGCGCTAGCATTGTTCTGCTCATTCATCCTCGTCAACTCAGCTCCCAGCTGTTTAACTAGCTCTGGATATTTGGCCGCCAAATTATGTTTCTCTGACAGATCTTCGTCGAGTTTAAAGAGAGACACTTCATTCAGTTGCTTCTGGGGAAGCATCAATTTCCATATCCCACGACGAATGGTCTTTTCATTCCAAATTACCGTCCGTTCCGTCAAGTCCCGTGTACCCTCAATCTGCTTTGTGAGGTTACGTCCGTCTAAGTTGCGGACGGCATGCTGCGTCAGACCCGTGATTCCTAGAACCGTTGGCATCCAGTCCATCGCCATTATCAATTGCCGGTTGACCTGCCCTTTTGGGTAACGCGCCGGCCACTGAACAACGCAAGGCACCCGATGGCCGCCCTCGAAGTCGGTTCCCTTCACGCCTCGCAGTGCACCGTTATGACCTAACGAAGTCGCCCCATTATCGGAGCAGAACACAACAATTGTATTCTCGACAATCTTGTGTCGACGAAGGCTTTCAAAGATCTCACCAACGCCCTTATCCATCTCCACAACCATTTCACGATAAGCTTGCTTCTTATCTTCGCGGCTACCGTGATTAATAAATTCACCACCGACGGTTCTGTCAGCCTTGTCCCGGGGGCCCTGATACGGGTAATGAGGCGCTTCATGAGGTACATAAAGAAAAAATGGCCGCTTGTTGGCATGTTGATCAATAAAGTTTACCGCATGCTCGGTAATCAAATGAGTCGAGTAACCCGTTTCCGTGGTCAACTTCAGCCCGTGCCACCAATCCGCGTTCCCTGCCTGATCGATATGGGAAATAAAATCTACGTTTCCACTGATATAACCTACAAAGCGATCAAATCCATGGCGAACGGGGTTGTAGTTCGGATAATAGCCAAGATGCCATTTACCGAAGATGCCCGTGGCATAACCACCGATTCGCATGACTTCAGGCCAAGTGACCTCTCTATCCTGAAGGCCAGCAAAATGAGCCTTGTTCTTTTCCGCCGCTACCACGACAAATGGTATGCCGACTTTTTGCTGATAGAGGCCTGTCATTAAGGCCGCACGCGTAGGACTACAAACATTTCCATTGGAATGATAATCGGTGAAGCGAATACCGTTGGCGGCGATCGAATCGATATTCGGTGTCTTTATCCATCCGTCATAGCAAGTAAGATCACCATACCCGAGGTCGTCGGCCATGATAAAAACAACATTCGGCTCAGTCTCATCCGCCGGGAGATCCGATATCAAGAGCCAACAACAACTCAGAGCTATTAGTATACTTCTATTCACCTTTGGCTCCACTGTACTTTGGATTTTGCTTCGTCGGTAGAAATGCCTTGGTTTGTTTTAGCCAACCATCCAACTTAGTACTCAATTGCTGAGCAATATCTGGGTTTTTAGCATAAGCGTCATTCGCTTCTGCCAGATCCATCTCAAGGTCGTACAATTCCTCGCGCCCCAACTCATAAAATCGTATTAATTTCCAACGGCCAAAACGTATCGCACTAGCTGGCGTTGTTCTAAAAGGTCCTTCTTCCGGCAATCCCCGATATCGCTCCAAATATGCCGGAAAGTGCCAGTAGATAGGGCGAGTTTCCAGACGATGCTTTTTCTGACGAAGCAAAGGAACTATAGATTCGCCATCTATAAATTGTTTTTTGCTAGGGTTACCTCCCGCTAAGTTAAGGATCGTTGGTAACAGATCAACACCGATAACGGGGGTGTTTTCAACTCGCGCCGGCCCGAACTGTCCCGACCAATGAGCTACGAATGGAACTCTAATCCCCCCCTCGTACAGCATGCCCTTACTTCCACGAAGTGGTCTATTACTGGTAACCCCGCCGTGCCCACCGTTATCTGAGGTAAAGATGACGACCGTATTATCCTCAAGATCGAGATCTCTCAGAGCTTTGCGAACACGCCCCAAAGATTCATCCATGCTCTTCACCATCGCTGCATAGCCAGCATTGCGATGTCCACGATCCGGCTCTCGTTTATCAAAATACGCTTTGTATTCTGCTTTAGGCTGTATAGGCGTATGGACCGAATAGTGCGCGAGATAGAGGAAGAAGGGACGGTCCTTATTGGCGCCGATAAAATGAACCGCCTCTTCACTAATCCTGTCTGTCAAATAAATCCCCGGTTTGGCTTCCTCGAGATTGGGAAACTTAAATGGACTGTGATAACCGCCACCGGAAGGTGATCCCCAGATTTTTCCAGCAATATTTACATCCATTCCCTGACTAGTTGGGTCCTCGCCAAGATGCCATTTACCGAAGTGGCCCGTCTGATAACCCAACCTCTTTAATTGTTCAGGCAACGTATCAATGTCATTATCAAGGACCGTCTTATTCTCAACCGGAACAAGCATCCGATCTTCATTTTTTCCCCTGGCCGAAGAGCCTACCGTATACACACCATGCCGTGGTGTATACATACCACTCATGAGACAGGCTCGACTGGGAGCACAGTTAGGAGCACAGGCATAAGCATTATCAAAAACTACACCTTCATTAGCCAAGCGATCAATGTTCGGACTCTCATAGAACGAACTACCGGAATAGCCAAGATCTGACCAACCTAAATCGTCAACGTAAAACAACACTATATTTGGTTGCCGGGGACCACTGGCGAACGATATTTTGCAAAATACTAGACTCGTGAATACGAGCAGGACAATCCATCGACTAACGATACTCATTTATTTATCTTTCAACTTAACCACGGCTTTTACTACCCGCCCGTTCGAATCAAACCCATTCATGTACGGCCCAACGATTCCATTAGTATCTTTACCAACTTCCAATGGGTCCAAAGGCATCTCGACAATAGAACTGCCAAGATCACCTTGCAACAACACCTCATTACCGGCCGTGACAGTAATTTTTCCGGTTTTCGTATACTCACAGATAAGTTGCTTTCCGCTATTACCAACAAGTAATTTTTTAGTGCTTTTTAGCACGACTAATTCCCCGTTTATCCGAGCTGAAAAACAGGGACTCCCGTCCATCAGGAACAAGCTCCAACCATGTGCGGTGCCTCCATGAGAAATAACAACCCCCTCTGTAAAGTCTTCGGACAATCCCAGCTCAATACGAAAGCTCTTATTAACGACATTGGGCGCTTTCG